>Ga0308309_10000024_pt1 | contig 150180 bp, 145 predicted proteins | sample HubBroMetageWFT5_FD_192491 | JGI IMG/M metagenome (GOLD analysis project Ga0308309, IMG submission 192491) | Warmed and freeze-thawed soil microbial communities from the Hubbard Brook experimental Forest, New Hampshire - Hubbard Brook CCASE Soil... | ecosystem: Environmental > Terrestrial >...
TGGCGGCCACGCTCGACAGCGCCCGTGCCGGGCGCGCCTCCTTCGGCAACGTGAGCATGATCGCCCACCTCGCCGAGGACGTCGGCGTGGCCCAGGTGCGGCCGTTCGAGCACATCCTCGTGGACGCAGCCGAGACCTTCGAGCCCGGGGCGATGCGCGTGCTCACCCAGGCCACCCGCCTGCGCCTGGATCCCGATGGGTGCTCGCCGATGACAACCGCGCCCACGAGCGGCGCTGGTTCGAGTGCGAGCAGACCTATGGGGGCGTCTTCGTCCTCCGGGGGGAGCTCGACGCCGAGGGCGGCGCATTGGTGAAGACCGCGATCGATGCGCTCAGTCACGGCCTGAGTCGGGGCGAGGCGAGGTCGGGCTCGCAGCGCCGTGCTGACGCGCTGGTGGACCTGGCCGCCACCCAGCTGCGCTGTGGGGATCATCGCGAAGTCCACGGGCAGCGGCCCCATCTCACGGTCACGGTGAGCGCGGACACGTTGCGCTCCGGCGGCGCTGGAGCGCCCGCCGAGTTGGGCGGCGTGGGGCCGATCCACCCCGAGACCGCACGCCGCATCGCCTGCGACGCGGTGCGCACGGTGGTGACCGTCGCGCCGCCTGCTGAGGCTTCGGCGTCGATCATCGGGAGCACGCCTGCGCTGCCGCTCTCGGTGGGACGGGCCACCCGCACGATCCCGCCACACCTCCGGACCGCGCTGAACCTCCGCGACCAGGGCTGCCGCTTCCCGAGGTGCGACCGACCCCCGGCGTGGACCGAGGGCCATCACATCCTCCACTGGCCGGACGGCGGTCGAACCGAGCTCGAGAACCTGGTTGCCCTATGCCGGGTGCACCATCGCGCGGTGCACGAGCAGGGTTGGCGCATCCATATGGCTGACGGAATTCCTGTGGTGGAGCCGCCACCCTGACGAAGGGGTCTGCGGTCAGGCGACACACATGAGTAAGACGAGAGCGGGACGCCCGACGCGCCCCGCTCTCGAGGAGGATGAGGGTCGGATCAGACCTTCGGCTCTCCCGTGGCCGGGTTGAGAATCAGCCGCGCGTCGATAGGATGGTTGAAGTTGAACATCCCGTCGATGCTGCCGGCGAGGGCATCGAATGAACCGCCACCGATACGCGGCAACGACCAGTTGTCTTCGATGAACCGCAGGATCGATGTCGTATCGGTGATCGCGTTGTCCACGGAATTGCTTCGCGCGTATGGCGAGATCACGAGCAATGGAAGCCGCTGTCCGTAGCCGCAGCGATTCTCGAAACCGCCGAGGGGGGTCCCGTTGCCGCAGTGGCCCGTGCCGGTTAGCGCGTCCTCGGCGGAGGCCGACGAGTTGACGATGGGCGGCATCACCTGGTCATACCAACCGTCTGAATCGTCGTAGGCGATGACGATCGCGGTGGACTTCCAGAATCGCGAATGCTCGATCGCATTGATCGTGTTGACGAGGTAGGTCTGCTCGTCAAGCGGATCCGAGTATCCGGCGTGCCCGTCCTGGTACCGCGGCGCCTTGAGGAAGCTCACGGCGGGCAGGTTGCCGTCGGTGAGGCTCTGATAGAAGTAGCTGAGGTCGTACTGGTGGTTCGCCTGTCCGTTGTGACCGACCTCGGCCTCATTCAATGGCGGGAGGTGCGCGGGATTCGCAGTGCTCGCGTAGTACTGGAATGGGTTGTGATGTGCGCTGTAGTCGCTGACCGCAGCACCACCGACGTTTGTGTGCGTCGCGCCGCACACGGCCAACCCGCCGGAGGTCCCGGTTGGAGTGAAGCCGCCCTCGAACCATCCCCAGGTCACGTGCTGTGCGTTGAGCTCGTAACCGATGTTGGTCCCGGACATTGCGACTGTTGTTCCGGCTGAGCACTGGTCGTACGTCGGGTCGGCGTCGCCGTAGATTGTCCCGTTGTCGGTGACACCGGAAAGCACCGCGGGGGTTGCGCCGTTGGTTTGGCCGGACACGAGGTTGAGGACCCCCGGCGTGGAGGGTCCGAACGTCGTGTCGAAGTTGTTGTCGCTCATGGCGAAACGCTGCGCGTAATTCCAGAGCGCGGTGACCGTGTTGCCGTCGTAGTAGTCCATGACCAGTCCCGGAGGTGCTGTGTCAGGTGCCGAGCACGTATCGACCTGCGTGTACTGCGGGAACTTGTCCATGAGTCCGCCGTCGAGCGCCTGCTGCTCGGGGGTGTAGTTGTGGTCCTGGTCGCACGTCAGGATGTTGGCCGCGCCGAGGCGACTGGGGTTGACACCGTTCGGATTCGCGGTCAGCAGCTCCGGGGTCAAGCCGTTGACGGCGGGAGTCTCGGGCTTTGCCTTGAACGGCTGACCGTCGGTGTTGGTCGCGTTCGGGTACGTGCCGAAGTAGTGGTCAAAGGAGACGTTCTCCTGAAAGAGCACGACGACGTGTTTGATTGGCGTCGTTGTCTTCGCGCCGCTCTTCACCGCAGGTGCGGCATTGACTGACGTCACGGTGGCGAACGATGCGCTGGCAATCGTGGCCGTGCCGGCCAGCGCCAGGGTGATCAATGGTCGTCTTGTCATGTCTCCTCCTCGACGAACCCGGGCCGTCTTCCTGACGGCCCAAGATGATCGGCTCGTCGTTAAAGGCGTTTTGTGCAAGCGTTACGGAGTGGTAAACGCCGGCTGAGGACTGACGCGCGCCGGCCCTGGCGGCGATCGGTTGCATCCGAGTGACGCTTTAGCTACGATTGACCGATGACAGGGGGAGTGGTCAGTTCCATTGACGTTCAGGTCGAAGCTGACCGCCCCGCTCGCGTGGCGAGGTTCTTTTCCCGGCAGACGACCATCGCTGCGTTCGTTGCGGTGATCGCGCTGATCTTCCACGTGACCGGATCGACGGGGCCCGAGTCGGCGACCGCGAACATGGCGGTGTTCGTCCTCGCGATCGTCATCGCCCAGGTGACCATGCCGCACCGGCACCTTCGCCTGCTGCTGACCTCCCCCTCACATACCACGCGGTCGGCCGCCAACACCGACCCCGCAACGCCGTGGCAGCGGCGGCGAGACGACCCTCAGAGGGTGCGCTTCTGGGGATACACGGTCTCACCCCTGGCGAGCATTGCGACGAACTGGTTGATCCGTCGTGCGCGGGTCGCAGGCAGCTTGGCGTCGCTGATCCGAAAGAGGATCGCGTAGCGGTTCTGGCTGGTCAGGATCCCGAACATCGCCTGAGCCGTCGGTTGCGCGTCGAGTGCGGCGGCGAGGTCGGCCGGCACTTCGCTGGAAGCCGGGCCGGCATAGGCGGCGTCCCAGCGTCCGTCGTTCTGGGCCCGCTGGACTTCGGCCTCTCCCGCGGGATGCATCCGCCCTTCCGAGCGGAGCCGGCTGATGATGCCGACATTGCGTGATGACCACCTGCTGCGTGCGCGCCGAGGCGTGAATCGCTGCCGGTAGGTGGCGTGGTCGCCTGGCGCGGTCTGACCATCGATCCATCCATAGCAGAGCGCCTCGTCGAGCGCCTGCGCGTAGGTGAGGCTCGTGGGTTGCGTGGCGCCCTTCTTGGCCAGCACGAGCCAGACGCCGTCGGGACTGGCGTGGTTCTCGCCCAGCCAGCGCCGCCACGCTGCGGCATCGGCGACGATCAGCTCGGGGATGTCGGCTGCCATCCGTTCAGCGTCGCAGATGGCTCGGGAAGAGCGCACCGGCGGACGGTACGATGACCGCTCCTATGAACTGGTGCCGGTAGCAGATCGATGTCCCGCGACTGGCTGTTCGTAGACGGATCCAGCCTCATCTTTCGCGCCTTCTACGGCGTTCCGAAGACGGTCAGGTCGCCCGACGGACGGCTGATCAACGCCGCGCGAGGCTTCCTTGAGACGCTGACGCGGCTCATCGGCACCAGGCACCCGGCGCATCTCGCGGTCGCGAGCGACGCCGACTGGCGGCCGGACTGGCGGGTCGCGCTCATCCCCGGATACAAGGCGCAGCGCGTCGCGGAACCCATTCCGCCCGCGCTCATCCCGCAGATGCCGGTCATCGACGCGTTCCTCACGGCCATCGGCATCGACGCACTCGGGGTCACTGACTACGAGGCGGAGGATGTGATCGCAACGTGGACGGCGAAGGCGACCGGCACGGTGGAGATCGTCAGCGGTGACCGCGATCTGTTTGCGCTGATCGAGGATCCACGGGTCACCGTGCTCTATCCGGAGAAGGGTGCCTGGGCAGTGATCGACGAGAGCGAGGTCACGCGTCGATACGGGATTCCCGGTCGCCACTACGCGGACTTCGCGATGCTCCGCGGTGACCCGTCGGACGGGTTGCCAGGATTGAAGGGTGTGGGCGCCATCGCCGCGGCTTCGATGATTCGCCAGCACGGCGGGGTGCCGGCCATCCTCGAGGCGCGGAGGCTCAACGAGCACGACCAGGAGTACCTGACCCGCGCGCTGCGAGTCGTTCCCCCGGTCCCCGACCTGGACATCGAGCTCCCCGCCGGCAACCGAGATCACTACCCCGTCGACCCGGCTGCGCTCAATGCGCTGATGTCCGAGCACGGGCTGCAGGCCGCATCGAGCCGGCTCGTTGAAGCGCTCAACGAACAGGTGCGCGTGCCCTGAGATGACGCGTCTGCGCACCGACCGCGTCCTCATCGTCGGAGTCGTCGTCGCGGTGGTCAGCCCGCCGCTCCTGACCCTGGTGCTGGCGCGACTGCCCGACACCGAGGCCCGTGCGTACGTCTTCCTCTATCTCGGAATCGTCGTGTCGCTGGGGCTGCTCACCGGACTCGTCCCGGCGCTGGTTGCGGCCGCCATCTCGTCGGTGCTCGCCGACTACTTCTTTCTTCCGCCGTTCGACAGCCTCAGCCTCGCCAATCCGAGCGATGTGCTCTACCTGGTCATCTTCTTCGTGACGGGCGCCGCCGTGGGTGGTGTCGCCGCGCTTCGCCGCCGGGCGATCGACGAGGCGCGGGACCTTTCGCGAACGCTCAGCGCCGCCAACGCCGAGTTGCAGCGGTTGTATAGCGAGCAGGCGGCCTCAGCGCGTACCGCCATCCGGCTCGCCCAGACCCAGCAGCAGGTCTCTGCGCTTCGCGACGCCGACCGCATCCGGCGGGAACTCCTTCAGAACGTCAGCCACGAGCTGCGCACCCCGCTGGCAAGCGTCCTAACGGGTGCAACAGTGCTCCTCGGGCGGTCGGACCTCACCGGGCCCGTCCGCACGGGCCTGACCGGCATCGTCGCGCAGTCACGCAGGCTCGATCGCCTGGTGGGCGACATGCTCGACCTCGCGCGCATCGAGGGTCACGCCCTCGAGCTGCACCTCGAGCCGGTCGATGTCGTTGCCGCGGCAGAGGCGGCCGCGGCCCGCCTGAGGCAGACGCGCCCATCACGGGGCGTGCGTGTCGTCGCGGATCGGGGGTCCCTGGAGGCGATCGCAGACTGGGAGCGGCTCGGACAGGTGCTCGACAACCTGCTGGTCAACGCCGACCACTACGCGCCGGTGACCTCGCCGATCGACATTCAGGTCGCCCCCGGTGCCCGAGGAACCATCTTGACCCGGGTGATCGACCACGGTCCTGGCGTCCCCGCGAACATGCGGGAGCGCATCTTCGAACGCTTCGTCCGCGATGAGGACTCGGGCGTCGAGGGCACGGGCCTTGGCCTTGCCATTGTTCGCGGGATCATCGAAGCGCATGCGGGTCGCGTCTGGCTGGACGATCCGGACGGCGGCGGCGCAGTGTTCGCCTTCACCCTTCCCGCCGCTCCGGTCGAGCAGCCGCAGCCCGAGACGGCAGTCACCGGACCCGCAGCCGCGTCCTAAGCGGTTGGGCTCTCGTGCGGGTTGGGGAGCACGTGCACGTCCACGTCGGTCAGCAGCTCGATCAACTTGCGTAGCGTCCCGCGACGTCCGCGGCCGCGCGTCACCACGATCTCCGTGGCGAGAATCTTGCGCGCGTAGTGCGTGAGCGCGCTGGCCGGGTCCCGCTCGTACAGGGTCACGAAGGTCCCGTCGGCCTGGTGGGTGAGCGCGGCATACGTACCGAGGAGTTGCATCTCCTGCTCGGAGCGCTTGCGGTCACGAACCGTGACGGCGGTCATCTTGCCGTCCAGCCGAGCCGCGAGCGCCGCGGTGCTGGCGATGACATCCTCCATGCCGGGACGAGGCGGGACGCACAGCATGACCCGCGGCTTCACCTCCCACGGCGTCTCGATTCCGCGGTCGCGCATATACGCGACCAGGCGGCGATCGGTGTGCTCGGCGAGGATGCGGAACGCCAGCTCGCGGAGGGACGCGAGGATCTCGGGTCGGAATGCGAGGGAGCGAGCCTGCGCGGCCTCGCTCGCCGGAACGATCTCACCGCGGCGGAGGCGTTCATCCAGGAGGGAAGGCGTGATGTCGACGATCTCGAGCTCGGTCACCTGGTCGAGGAAGGCGTCATCGACAACGTGCTCTGGACGCGCGCCGAGCATCGCGCCCATGCCCTCAACGGTGCTGCGGAGATCGGTGAGGTGCAGGGTCGCCACCAGCATCATCCCCGCCCGCAATAGACGAGGGACTGCGTCGGTGATCGGGCGCCCCTGCGTGTCGACTCCCGCCAGATCGTCGAGGCACGCGACCTCCGGGTTGCGGCGGAGCAGCGCTTCAACGTCGACGACCCCGTCTCGCGCAGGCGAGCTGGGTCCGCCAAGGATCTCGAGGTCACCGAGCGCAAGCTCGCAGCGGTTGCGCCCATCCGTCTTCACCGCGGCAACCACGACATCCGTGCCGCGCTGCCGGCGACGATTCGCCTCGTCGAGCATCGCCACCGTCGTGCCGCAGCCGCGGGCATATCCCAGGTAGACGCGAAGTCCGGAGCGGCTCGCACTGGCGTGCAGCGCGCGGAGGAGCATGTCCGAGTCGGGGCGCTGGTCGCTGGCGAATGGAACGTCGCGGCTCACTGGGGCAGGACGCGCAACGACGTGCACGCTCACGTCCGGGAGCTCGGCGATCAGCAGGTCCACGAGCCCGCGGCGCAGGCGGCCGCGCACTCCGGCGTGGGCTGCTTCACCGACAACGACGTGCTGCACCGCGAGTTCCTGCGCGACGCCGATCACCGTGTCGGCGATCTTGCCCTCGCGCTCGATGAACCCGCACTGCAAGAGCTCGGCCAGCTCCTGGCCTTGGTTCTGCCGCGGTCCGTCTCCTCGTCGTGCCGTCCGGAGACGACGAGCACCGTGCAGAAGCCGCCGAAGCGCCTCGCGAGCCGGCTCGCACGCCGGATCAGCGGACCGCTGCTCTGACGGCCGCTGACGGCGACGAGCACCGATTGCGGAGCCGGGCGGACGGCGCCGCGCGCGCGACCGACGGTCTGCGCCACCAGTCGAAGCGCGATCTCGCGCAGCGCTGCGAGGTTTCCCGGCCGGAAGAAGTTTGCAAGCGCTGTGTCGATCTTCTCGGGGGCGTAGATGTTGCCGTGACGCATGCGCTTGCGCAGCGCCTCGGGGGAGATGTCGATGAACTGGATCTCGTCAGCATTGTCGAGAACCTGGTCGGGCAGCGTCTCGCGCACCGGTATGCCGGTGATGCGCTCGGCGAGGTCCTTGACGGACTCGAGGTGCTGCACGTTGACCGTGGTGACGACGTCGATTCCGGCGTCGAGGATCTCCTCGACGTCCTCGTAGCGCTTGGCATGGCGCACGCCGGGCACGTTGGTGTGAGCGAGCTCATCGACGAGCACGACCTGGGGACGGCGCGCCAGGATCGCGTCCAGGTCCATCTCCTCCATGAGCTTCCCGTGGTACTCGGCCTTGAGACGGGGGACCACCTCGAGGCTGCCGATTGCCTGCTCGGTCAGTTTCCGTCCGTGGGTCTCGACGTAACCGACCACGACGTCCTCTCCCTGGGAGCGGCGGTCGTGCGCCTCACGGAGCATCGCGAAGGTCTTGCCGCTGCCTGGCGTGGCCCCGAGGAACACCCGCAGATGCCCGCGCCCGGTGGTTGCCGGAGCCGCCATGCTGTCGGTCGTGAGCGTGTCGGTCATCTGATTAATCATGCGCGCGCCGGCAGCCCCCTAAACGCCTTACCCCGTCAGGCTGGCCTGCTGTGCGTCGAGGGCGAGGTTGAGCTGGAGCACGTTGACCACCGGCTCGCCGAACACCCAGAGAATGCGGCCCTGCACCTGGGATTCCACGAGCGCGCGGACCTTGGTGGCGTTGAGGCCCCGGGCGCCGGCGACCATGTTCACCTGGGCGAGGGCGGCGGCCTCGCTGATGTCCGGGTCGAAGCCGGTGAAATCGGAGGTGACGAGGTCGATCGGGATGGGGGTGGAGACGCCGGCGGCGGTGTATGCGGCGACGGCTGCCTTGGTGTTCTCCAACAGCAGCGTGTTGGACGGCCCGAAGTTGCTGCCCGCGGAATTCGCCGCGTTGCACGGCTGGAGTGCGGCGGTGCTGGCATTGCTCGTGTACGAGAGGCGTCCCTGGAAGTACTTCGTATCGATGGTGATCTTCAGGCTCCCGTCCTTGGCATACGTCTCCTGCGGGCAGCTCTGACCGATCAACGTCGAGCCCACGACCTTGCCGTTGACGGTGACGAGGCTGCCGTTGGCATTGCTGTTGAACGCGACCTGTGAGATGCCGGTGATCACGAACGTGTACACCAGCGCGAGCGCGGCGACGAAGACGGTGAGCCGGAGGCCGATCAGGAGTTGCTTGGGGAGGTTGCTCATGGTGTGTGTCGCCTAGACAAGGTGAGCTGCGGTGATGATCACGTCGATGACCTTGATGCCGATGAAGGGCGCGATGATGCCGCCGAGACCGTAGATGAGGAGGTTGCGGCGTAGCAGCGCGGCAGCACCGACGGCGCGGAAACGCACACCGCGGAGCGCAAGCGGCACGAGCGCGATGATGATGAGCGCGTTGAAGATGACCGCGCTGAGAATCGCGCTATGCGCCGAGTGCAGACCCATGACGTTGAGCACGGACAACGGCTTGAGTGCCGCGTACGCGGTGAACATGGCCGGGATGATCGCGAAGTACTTGGCGACGTCGTTCGCGATGCTGAACGTTGTCAGTGCGCCACGCGTGATCAGCATCTGCTTGCCCGTCTCCACGATCTCGATGAGCTTGGTCGGATCGCTGTCGAGGTCGACGAGGTTGCCCGCCTCCTTGGCCGCCTGAGTGCCGCTGTTCATGGCGACGCCCACATCAGCCTGGGCAAGCGCCGGTGCGTCGTTGGTTCCGTCACCGGTCATGGCCACGAGCTTGCCGCCGGCCTGCTCCTGACGGATGAGGTCGAGCTTGTTCTCCGGGGTCGCCTGCGCGAGAAAGTCGTCGACGCCTGCTTCGGCGGCGATGGCGGCTGCGGTCAGAGGATTGTCGCCGGTGATCATCACGGTGCGGAGCCCCATGCGGCGCAGCTCCGCGAAGCGTTCGGCGATGCCCGGCTTCACGATGTCCTTCAGGTGGATCGTCCCGAGAACGACCAGGTTCTCGGCGACGAGCAGCGGTGTCCCACCACTGCGGGCGATCACCTCGACCTGGGCGTTGACCTCCGGAGAGACGGCGCTGCCGCCGGCCCACTGGTCGATGGAGTCGCCGGCACCCTTGCGGATGCTGTCGCCTCCCCGGTCAACGCCGCTCATCCGGGTTTCTGCCGTGAACGGCACGAACGCCCAGGGATCACCCGTGGTCTCTTCCGGAGCGCCGAAGCGCCGTGCCAGGGCGACGATCGAGCGACCCTCCGGGGTCTCGTCGGCGCGGCTGGCCAGGTCGGCCGCCTGCACGAGCCGCTCCATGGTGATGCCGGGTGCGGGCAGGAACTCGGTGGCCTGGCGGTTGCCGAGGGTGATGGTCCCGGTCTTGTCGAGCAGCAGGGTGTCGACGTCACCTGCGGCCTCGACGGCGCGTCCCGACATGGCAAGGACGTTCTTCTGCAGGAGACGGTCGATACCCGCGATGCCGATGGCGCTCAGCAGCCCGCCGATCGTGGTGGGAATCAGGCAGACGAGCAGGGCGATCAGCACCGGGACCGAGATCGACGCGCCCGAGAAGATCGCGTACGGCTGCAGCGTCACCACCGCGATCAGGAAGATGAGGGTGAGGCTCGCGAGCAGGATGTTGAGGGCGATCTCGTTGGGCGTCTTCTGCCGCGACGCGCTCTCGACGAGCGAGATCATGCGGTCGAGGAAGGTCTCGCCCGGGTTCTGGGTGATCTCGATGACGATGCGGTCGCTCAGGACGCGCGTGCCACCGGTGACGGCGCTGCGGTCGCCGCCGGCCTCGCGAATGACCGGTGCGGATTCGCCGGTGATCGCCGACTCATCGACGCTCGCAATCCCCTCGACGATCGTGCCGTCGCTCGGGATCACGTCGCCGGCTTCGCACACGACGATGTCGCCCTTGCGGAGGTCCGGTGCGGGAACGGCGACCTCGGTGCCGCCGATGCCACCCTGCAACTTGCGTGCGATGGTCTCAGTGCGCGTCCGTCGCAGCGCCTGCGCCTGGGCTTTGCCGCGTCCCTCGGCGATGGCTTCGGCGAAGTTCGCGAAGAGCACCGTGAACCAAAGCCACAGCGCGATCTGGCCGACGAAGCTGGTGTCACTGGAGTTGCCGACGATGCCGGCGATGAACCCGTAGGTGGTCATCACCGCGCCGATCTCCACGATGAACATCACGGGGTTGCGAACCATGGCCCGCGGGTCGAGCTTGACGAAGCTCTGACCGATCGCGGGGATCAGCAACTCGGGATCGGTGACGCTGCTGCGCTTGCGATTGGGGCGTGCGGATGCGATTGCCATATCAGTGCCCCGCGATGAGCTTGAAGTGCTCGAGAATCGGCCCGAGCGAGACCGCGGGAAAGAACGTGAGGGCGGCAACGATGATGATCGTGCCGATCAGCAGCGCGACGAACAGCACTCCATCGGTGGGGAATGTCCCGGCGCTTGCGGGCACGATCTTCTTCTTGACGAGATTACCGGCCATGGCCATCACCGGGACCAGGAAGAGGTACCGGCCCATCCACATGGCACCGGCCATCATGAAGTTGTAGAAGTTGGTGTTGCCCGTAAGCCCCGCGAACGCGCTCCCGTTGTTGCCGGTCGCGGACGCGAACGCATAGAGGATCTCCGACAGGCTGTGCGGGGTGCCCTGGTTCGCTAACGGCCCTGCCTGCCCCCCGGACGTCAGCACCGCGACTGCCGAGAAACCGAGGATGGATGCCGGCAGGATGAGAATGGCGATCGCTGCGAACTTGACGTCACGTCCTTCGATCTTCTTGCCCAGGTACTCGGGCGTTCTGCCCACCATCAGGCCGGCGATGAACACGGCCACGATGGCGAAGACGACCATGCCGTAGAGACCCGAGCCCACATCGCCAGGCGTGATCTCGCCAAGCTTGATGAACACGAGGGAGACCAGACCGCCGATCGGCGTCATGCTGTCCTGCGAGGCATCGACGGAACCGGTGCTCGTGCCCGTGGTCGCGGTGTTGTAGAGCGCCGACTGGATCGGCCCGAAGCGCGCCTCCTTGCCTTCCATGTTGCCGCCCGCCAACGTGGCGGTGGAGACCTGACTCGCGCCGGTGCTGATCAGGGCAGGATTCCCCTGCTGCTCCTGCCAGGCCATGACCCCGAAGCCGCCGACGAGGATGATCCCCATCACGGCGCCGAGCACGATTCCCTGCTTCACGTGCCCGACCCACTTCCCGAAGGTGATGGTCAACCCGAACGGGATCAGCAGGCAGACGAAGATCTCGAAGGAGTTCGTGAATCCGTTGGGATTCTCAAACGGGTGCGCGGCGTTCGCGTTGAAGAATCCACCGCCGTTGGTGCCGAGATCCTTGATCGCTTCCATGGATGCGACGGGACCCTGCGCGATGGTCTGCAACCCGTTGGTCAACGTGTGCACGACCGAGTAGTTGCCGAAGTTCTGAATCGCTCCGTTGGCAACCAGCACGATCGCGATCACCGCGCTGAGCGGGAGCAGCACGTAGAGGATGCAGCGCACCATGTCGGCCCAGAAGTTCCCGAGCGTGGTCATGGTGCGGCGCGCGATCGCGCGGATGACCACGATGGCCACGGCGATGCCCACCGCGGCGCTGAGGAACTGATGGAGCACGAGCGCCACGATCTGCGAGAAGTAGCTCATCGTGGTCTCGCCGGAGTAGTTCTGCCAGTTGGTGTTGGTGGCGAAGCTGATCGCCGTGTTGAAGGCGAGCGGCGCCGGAACCCCTGGGAAATTCTCGGGGTTGAGGGGCAGATGGTCCTGGAAGCGGAGGACGACGTACGTGAATGCGATGCTCACAACGGTCACGGCGAGCAGCGAGATGAGGTATCCGACCCAGCCCTGCTCGTGGTCCGGATCGACGCCGATGATCTTGTAGGTGAGCCGCTCGATGGGAGCGATCACGCGGCTGAGCCAGACTCGCTCGCCCTTGAACACCTTGACCATGTAGCCGCCGGTGAACCACGCGCCGACGCCGACGGCGGCGTAGGTGATCACCGCCGCGATGATGTCGAGAACCATCAGAAGCGCTCGGGGGCGACCAGCGCGATGATCAGGTAGATCGCTGCGAGCAGTGCGATGACGGCGGAGACGATGTAGCCGGTGAGCTCAGACCCCACGTCAGATTCTCCCCATCGCGTCGGTCAGCAGGTATGCCGCGACGATCATTCCCGCGAAGCAGAGCAGCACCAGCAGGTCGAGTGGCACAGCACGAGTATTGAATCGGTTGCGTCAACGCTGCGTCAACGAAGCGTCAAACCTGTCGTCCAGACCGCTGCTGAATTCGCGGCGTGCGCGACTCAGCGATGCGCGAGTTTGACGGGACGTGCACCGGCGCCAAGCGCCGCTCCTGCCTGATGGGCGAGGGTCGCAGCTGCGAGCAGTTGATCGCGCCGCACCTTCGTACCCGGCTCGGCGACCAGCACGTAACGGCCGAGGCGTCGCTGGTTGTGCTCCACGTCGATCGTGATCTCCTTGCCCGGTAGGCCGAGGGTGTCAACTCCCCACCAGATCCGCCCCCAGCTCACGTTGCCATTGCGATCGATGGTAGGGCCTGGACGCTCCGGTGGCGATATGTCGAACCAGGACTCGCGTAACCCGAGCAGGCTCCGCAGCTCGACGGCAACCGCGTCGACAACCTCGTCCGCTTCGGCTCCCGCCGCCATCAACTCCGCAATCGCCTGGATATGGGCGAGGTCGTCGCTTTGTCGCACAGCGAGTCCGCGGTTGCTGCGATTCCGCGCGGAGAGCTGGCCGACGATCAGCCCTCCCACGAGCAGCAGCGCTGTGGTTTCGATGTCCTGCGGGTGAGTGATCGCGAGGGAGCCATAGGGCTGCGTGAAGCCGACGTCGTAGCAGAGCGCCGCGGACACGGCGGCGATGAGTGCGGTGATGCGCGTCCCGATCGAGGCGAGCAACGCGACCAGGACCGCGAAACCGAGAGCCACGGACGCATCCGGTGCCTGGCCACGGAACGGCAGGAGCGCGAACGCGAGCGCGACGGGCGCGACCACCGCGGCAACCAGCACCACAATCGGCACGATCCTGGGTGCGATCGCGCGGGCGTGCGACAACCAATCACTCCGGGGGCTGTCTGGCTCGGACGGCGTCGCACTCGGGAGCATGGTCACCACGCCGGGCTAGATCCCACCTCCGATCGGCCGCTCCATCGTCATCGCACCACACAGGATCTCAGCGGGACCGTCAACAGAGCATCAACGGGGCGGTCCGAAACGATATCCCTGACGACCGACGGTCACCACGATCTCAGGGTGCGGCGGGTCCTTTTCCAGCTTGACACGGAGGCGCTGCGCGAACGTTCGGAGGTAATTTCGTTCGTCCGCGTACTGCGGCCCCCAGACGCGCTGGAGCAGGGTGCGATGGTCGATCGTGGCGCCCGCGTTGCGCGCCAGCTCGGCGAGCAGCAGCCACTCGGTCGGCGAGAGCCGAACCTCCACGCCGTCGCGGGTGACCGAGCGCGCGCCGAGGTCGACCCGAACATCGCCCTGCACGACGATGCCGCCGGCGCCGTCGGGCGGGCTGATGCGGCGCAACACGGCGCGTACCCTGGCGAGCAGCTCGTCTGCGCCGAAGGGCTTCGCCAGGTAGTCGTCGGCCCCGAGGTCGAGGGCGCGGACCTTGTCGCTCTCCTCGCCGCGAGCGCTGATCACGATGACGGCCGGTCGCTGACGGTTCTCCATCTGTTCGAGAATCTGCCAGCCGTCGACGAAGGGCAGGCCGATGTCGAGCAGAACGATGTCGATCGTGTTGGCGTCGCGAAGCACCTGCGAGGCGGTGATGCCGTGGGTCGCGACCGACGTGGCATAGCCGGCGGCGGTGAGGGCGTCGGCAAGCAGTTCGCGAAGCGCTTTGTCGTCCTCGACCACGAGGATGTGCGTGCGGCGGTCGTCCGTCAACAGGAACCCGGACCCGGCGGGATGGCGCCCGGGACCACGGTGACCGTCTCGGTGAAGGTCGCGGGCGGTGCGAAGGCCTGGTGACTTGGGGACACAAGCTCGACCTCGATGGTGTGCCGGCCCGGAGAGAGGTCCTGCGGGATCTGCCATGTATCGACGGTTGGTGCCTGGACACCGTCGACGATGACCGCGAGGTAGTACTGGGCAGACGTGGCCGGAACCAGGCGCCCCGGCGAGGGCACTCCGCAGACGGTGAGCGTGAGGGGCGCGCCGACCGCGGATCCGGGTGCAGGCGACACGATGCGCACAGGGTACGGTGCCGCCACGATCAGGGCGGGGCTGAACACCCAGCCGGCGATCAGGCCGGCCGCGCCAAGGACGGCGGCGACCCCGCCCGCGACGCGCAACGCGCTTCTGCGAACCGCGAAGACCAGCAGTCCGCCGCCGAAGATCAGCAGCGCCAGGCCCCACTGCAGGGGAAGCGGAAGCCCGCTGACGATGTGTGCAACCAAGAGTGCTCTCGGTCAGCGCGCGACGGTGAAGAAGATCGTCGGAGTCACATCCCGAGGTGAGAAGGGAAAGTGGTCCTGCGCGACGAACTCCGCATACATCGAGTATTCGAGCCCGGGTTGCACCGCGATCTCCTGCTGCAACGTGTACGCCATGTAGATGAGCTGGTTGTTCAGATAGAGATGCACGTGCCCTTTGGTGGGCGAGATTATGGCGCTCAACGTCGGTGTCACGATGCCGCCGGTGACCGACACCCTGACGAGCACCGACGCCCCGTGAATCGTCTCGCCGTTGACCGGAGCGACCAGCGTGATCTTGACCGGGGACGCCGGCCGGTGACCAAGTCCGCCCGACGGGGTGGGATATGGCGTGGCCGTTGGCGTCCCTGAGCCGGAGGGTCCGCCGCCGGCAGCCGCCGAGCTGCACGCCGTGAGGCACAGCAGCAGCGCGGTCAGGAGGACGAGCAATGGGCGTCGCATCGTTTCAGTTCCCTGCCCACGCCATTATGCAGGGCGGCGCAACCCCTGCCCTGCGCCGCTCGCGAGCGGCTAGCGCAGCCGGTAGGTGGCCGGTCGGTCGTCGGTGACCGAGACCTTCGGAGCGTTGCGTTCGAGGATGCGCCGAACCTGCTGCGGCGTGAAAGTTGCACCGAGGCGCTTCCGGATCGCCGCGACCGCCAGGGGCCTGGTCGATTCCTTGAGGATCGCCAGCACCTTGTCGTCAGGCGTGCTCCGCGTCGTCGTGTGCTTGCCGTTGGAGACCACCGCTGGAGCGCGCTTCGGCTGTGGAGCGCTCTCCGGGACATAGCTTGGCTGCTCGACAGCGACTGGTACCGATGTTGCCGGCGGATGCGCGGCCTCGCTCCGCCCTGGGAGGTCGATCCGTGCGGGCCGCGCCGAGCCCTCGCCGTGCAGGCGAGTCCACATCGCGGGAAGGTCGTCGAGAACCTGGCGGACGAACGCTGCCGAACCGCTCACCTCGATCTCACGGTCACCGTCACGCAGCCGCAGCGAGTGCGACATGGGTGCGGCCGGCACCTCGACTCGGGGCGCAGGCCGGAACGGCGGCCGGGAATCGTTGTTGAAGTTGGGTCGCGGGCCCGAGAACTGTCGGGGGCCGGAGAACGAGGGACGGTCCGAAGAGGGACGTCCCTGATAGGGGCGGTCGTCAGGCATTGGTCTCCTGGTTGGCTGTGGGTTCTTCGTGGTTGTGTCCCTGGCTTCGAGCGGCCCGTGGCGCCGACTCGGCGACCACCGGGCTGCCGACAACATCGGCGTCCGGGTCGGCGGCCTCAGCCTTCGATTCCCTGGTCAGGTCGGTGATCTGGACACGACGATCATCGTCGGGCAGCGTGATCTGGGGGAGATCTTCATCATCAGACGGCGCCGGTCCGAAGAGACGCTCCTGGATCTTGGCGCGCAGGGGCGACTGGATCAGCGCGAACACCCCACCGACGACCGCCGCGCCGATCAGCAGGTTGCGCACCCGGTGCGTCTTTTTCTTGGGCCGTATTGCGCTGCTCAGCTTCTCCGACGCGTCGGCGATGCGCTCGCGCGCGGCATTGCTCGCGGCCGTGACTCGGCCATCCGCCGCAATCTGTTCGGCGGTCTCCGCCAATGTCCCGGCGGCGCTCTGCAGCACCTGGCTCAGACCTTCTGCGCCGCGCTGGACCGTGGGAAGCGCAGCGCTTCCTGCACCGCGCGCGAGCGTCACCGCATGATCCGCTAGATCACCGATCGCATCGGCCGCGCGAGCGCGGTCAAGCACGGCAGCTTTGGAACGTCGACTCCGCATGTTGCAATGACCTCCGTTCTCACCTGCCATCTATGGCGCCAACTAATTGAAGTGGCGCGAACAGACTGATTCTACGTTGGTTGCACGATTCAACGCTCCGTGCGCGAGCGGGCTGTGACGCTCAGGCTGCGGAGGAAAGCGCCGGCGCCATGTCACGGAGGCTGATCGGCGAGGCCTCGCGAGCAAGCGCTGTGTCCAGCGGCGCGTCGAGGAACCACCTGATCCGCGCCGCGGCCACCGGTCCGACGAGCTTGGCGAGCTCGGGTTCCGAAGCGCTGTAGATCGCTCGCAACGATGGGTAGGATCGAATCAGCTTCACGAAGGCGGCAGGCTCGAGACCGTCGACCGCGGCGAGGTGGCTGACCCGGCGCCGGGCGAGGGAACCGGCCTCATCGGCATCGAGAGGGAGCTGAAGCTCGATCGTGCGGATGGGCATGGGTCGAGTCTAGCGAACGGATGTTCGACTTGTCAAATCGGCTCGATCGTGAGTACGCTTGCCGCGATGCCTCTGTACGAATACCGCTGCGACGACTGCTCGGCCGTGTTCGAGTTGCTCCGTCCCATGGCCGACCGCGAAGTCGCCGCCGTCTGCCCGAGCTGCGAGAGCCGGGCCAGCATGCCGCTCATCAGCAGAGTGGCCGTCCACGCCGGCGCGGGGCCCGAGGCGTCGCCGTCGATGGGTGGCGGTGGTGGCGGGTGCTGCGGCGGCAGTTGCGGTTGCGCGAACTGACCGATGTTCAGCCGGCGATGACGGCGGGGATCGCCTCGGCTCGCTGAGCGACGCTCCCGGTCAGGTCGAGCTCCGTCTGCAGGACTGACGCGAGAAAGACCCGGCGGTGGGCCGGGTGGGGGCCGTGCTCGCGGATGGCGGCGCGGTGCTCGGGGGCGCCATACCCCTTGTTGCTGGCCCAGTTGTAGTGCGGAGCCTCATCGTGCATGCGGGTCATCAGGGCATCGCGATGCACCTTGGCGATGATCGAGGCGGCTGAGACCGCCGGCACCTTGCGGTCACCGGCCACCAATGAATGGAGCGGACGGGACACGGGGATGCGCAGGTTGCCGTCGCAGCAGTAGCCGTCGGCGTCGACGGCGGCGACGAGCCTGCAGAAGATCTCCACGTTCGCCCACCCGAGCCCCCGTGCATTGATCTCGTCCACGCTCACCTCGGCGACCGCCCAGGCCACCGCACGCTCCCGCAGCACTGCGCCGACCAGCTCACGCTGCTTGGCGGTCAGCAATTTGCTGTCGCGGAGCAGCGGGTGGCGGAAACGCTGCGGCAGCACCACGGCGGCGGCAACCAGCGGACCGGCATACGCACCGCGTCCCACCTCGTCCATGCCGCACAGGCGGAAAGCGCGCCAATCGCTGACCGCGAAGGTGGTTCGGATGTAGTCGGGAACGCGGAACCGCGGCATCGGCTGGCGCAGAGTGTAGCCCCCGGGTTTGCTACGGTGACGGATCACATCCACTCTTGGGAGGCATGGCGCGATGAACGACGTGCTCTGGACCGACGTCGCTCCACGCGACGGGCTCCAGAACATCGCCGATACGATCAGCACCGAGGCGAAGATCGCCCTGGTCCGCGGGCTGCTCGATGCCGGCGTGCCGCGTGTCGAGGCAACGTCATTCGTTTCCCCGAGCTGGGTGCCCCAGCTGGCAGACGCGCCCGCGGTGCTCGCCGGATTGCAGAACCAGCTTGGCCGCTTGCGTGTGCTGATCCCGAATCTCCGCGGCCTCGAGCTTGCGCTCGCGCATGGAATTCGCAACGTGCTCGTGACCATCGCAGCGACCGACTCATTCAACCGTCGCAACGTCAATCGCACGGTGGCGGAGTCGCTCGATGAGATCGCGCACATCGTCGAGCTCGCCGGTGAACGCGGATGCACTGTCGACGCCGCCGTTTCCGTGAGCTTCGGCTGTCCGTTCGAAGGGGTCGTTGCGCCGGCGCGCGTCGTCGAGCTGTGTGGCGAGCTCGTGACCCGCGGCGTCTCGGAGGTGGGCGTTGCCGACACGATCGGCGTGGCGACTCCCGCGGACGTGACAGCGATGTGCGTGCTCGCAACCGCCGCGGTGCCGATCGATCGTCTGTCGTTGCACGTGCACGACACGCGCGGGCTCGGTGTTGCCAACGTGGTCGCGGCGTTCGCGGCCGGCGTGCGTCGCTTCGACGGATCGGTGGGCGGTGTTGGTGGTTGCCCATTCGCTCCGCGCTCGACGGGCAATGTCTGCACCGAGGACGCGTTGCAGGCGCTGCATTCCCTCGGTGCTGTGAGCGGGATCGATCTCGGTGCGATATGCGCCGTCGCCGAGGCTCTCGCATCCGAGCTGCGCCGCGATCTTCCCGGCAAGCTGTATCGGGCGGGCATCTGGAGCAGGGCTCCGCAGGAAGCGGTGGCAGAGACGAGCGTTGTCTGAAGGCGTTTCCGAGCGGCTCGACCGCGCGCGCGCCGGGGGTCCGCAGCGCCATCGTGACAAACTCGCCGCGCAAGCCAAATTGATGCCCCGCGACAGGATCGCGCGACTGTTCGATCCGGGTACCTGGTTCGTCGAGGACGGTCTGCTTGCCGGCACCGAGGATCCGGAGCTCGCCGCCGAAGGGGTGATCACCGGTATCGGCGTGCTGCACGGAAGAACCTGCGCGGTGATGGCGAATGACCCGACCGTGAAGGCGGGCTCGTGGGGGCCGCGCACCGTTGAGAAGATAATCCGCATCCAGGAGACGGCGGAACGCCTGCAGATTCCGCTCGTCTACCTGGTGGATTCCGCCGGTGCGCGTATCACCGAACAGGTGGCCATGTTCCCGGGACGGCGCCACGCCGGCCACATCTTCCAGATGCAGGTGCGGCTGTCCGGACAGGTGCCGCAGGTGTGCGTGCTCTTCGGCCCCAGTGCCGCAGGTGGCGCCTACATCCCGGCGTTCTGCGACATCGTGATCATGGTGGAGGGCAACGCGTCCATGTACCTGGGCTCGCCGCGCATGGCTGAGGTTGTGGTCGGCGAGAAGGTGACCCTCGAGGAGATGGGCGGCGCGCGCATGCATTGCACGGTGAGCGGCTGCGGTGACGTGCTCGTCGCCGACGAGGATGCGGCTATCGTGGCCGCACGCCGCTATCTCGAATATCTGCCTCAGTCGTGGCACGACGCACCCCCGGTTGTGGAGACACGCGATGTCGAGGCGGGATGCGAGGACATCAGCGGCGTGATCCCTCCGGAAGCCGCGAAGGGGTACGACGTGATGGCATTCGTTCGGGGCGTCATCGACGACGGTTCCTTCTTCGAGATCAAGCGACTCTTCGCTCGCGAGATCGTGTGCGGTCTCGCTCGCATCGATGGCCACGCTGTCGGCATCCTTGCCTCGCAGCCACGCTTCAAGGGCGGCGTTCTCTTTGTGGATTCGGCGGACAAAGCGACACGCTTCATCACCTGCTGCGACGCGTTCAACGTTCCGCTGCTGTTTCTCGCCGATGTCCCCGGATTCATGATCGGCACCGCCGTCGAGCGTCAGGGGATCATCCGCCACGGCGCCAAGATGATCGCGGCGATTGCGCAGGCGCAGGTCCCGCGCATCTCCGTGATCCTTCGCAAGGCATACGGCGCCGGGCTGTATGCGATGAGCGGGCCCGCGTTCGACCCCGATTGCACACTCGCACTGCCCACCGCGCAGATCGCGGTGATGGGGCCGGAGGCGGCGATCAATGCCGTGTACTACAACAAGATCCAGGACACTCCGGAGGCGGATCGCGCTCAGTTTGTCAAAGACCTGCAGGACGAATATCGAGCTGACATCGACATCGCTCGGCTGGCGTCCGAGCTGATCGTCGACGCTGTCGTGCAACCGGCGGACCTGCGCTCGGAGTTGGTCCGGCGCTTTCACGCGTACCGGTCGAGGCGCCGCGCGGATGTCCTGCGCCACCACCCGATTTCGCCCGTCTGAGCCGAGGTCGGTAGGGAGAGATGGCCAACGCAGGGCTGAATGGCTGGCTGCAGAGCATCGGCTACCTGGCAGTGGCGCTGTTCGTCGGCATCGAGAGCCTCGGGGTTCCGCTTCCGGGCGAGACGATGCTGATCACCGCCGCGGTGTTTGCGGCCACGACGCATCAGCTGTCCATCGTCGGGATCATCGCGGCGGCGATCGTCGGCGCGGTGATCGGCGACAACATCGGCTTCGGCATCGGCTGGTTCGGCGGCTATCCGATCCTCCGCCGCTTCGGCAAGTACATCCGTCTCGACGAGGCCAAGCTCAAGGTCGGGCGATACATCTTCATGCGCCACGGCTCCAAGGTCGTCTTCTTCGGCCGGTTCGTCTCGGTGCTGCGAACCTACGCGGCCTTCCTTGCCGGGACCAACCGGATGCACTGGTCGCGCTTCCTCGTCGCCAATGCGGCGGGCGGCATCGTCTGGGCGACGCTCTACGGCGTCGGAGCTTATTCGGCCAGCAGTGTCATCGCGAAGCTGAACACGCCTGTCGAAATCGGATTCGCGGCGCTGGCTGTCGTTGTGATTGTGGCGAGCGCCATCTTCATCCGCAGGAACATCAAACGGCTCGAGGCCGTCGCCGAGGCGGCCCTACCCGGCCCTCTCGAGGGATTCTCAGCGCAGTAGGCGTCTGCGAGCGTCAGCGAGGCGTCAGAACGCCGGATTGGCCACAGAGCCGCCCGTCGAGCCGGGCGAGCTGGGCGCAGGAGTCGAGATCAGCTCGGCGCGCCACACGAATCGGTTGTAGTCCTGCCACCACGGGTCACACGTGATCATCGTGAGCTCGTGTCCCGAAGTCGGGCCCAGCTGGGTCACGCGGCTGGGAGGGAGATCCCACTTGGCGGTGACCCTGTAGACGTACGTCTGGCAGGTGCGGTTCTGGATCGTGATCGTGTCGCCGACGTTGAGCTCGTTGATGTATTGGAAGTCGGGCTCCCGGTGGAAGGCGATGATCACGTTCCCCTGCTGGCCGGGATCCGGCGTTCCCGCGTAATGGACCATCGACCGCGAGTCCAGCAGCGCCCACGTGCCGTTGCCGGCAACTGCGGCGTAGTGATACTGCGCCGGAGCCCCGAAGTTCACGAGGGCGTAATCCGTCGCCGAGCTCGTCCCGCAGGTTGGCGACTTCGATGCCACCGGGGCCGGGACGGCCGGGTGGGTGGTGCCACCGTGCCAGTGCTTGAGCGCCGTGGAGTCCGTCGCGCCACGTTGGAACACGCCGATGACCGGTCCGGCGATCAGGGCGCCGCCGGCGAGGATCGCCGCGACCCCGAGCGCGAGCAGCACCATCCAGAGGCGGATCTTCCTGCGTTCGGGACGCCGTGACTGCTCAGCGACACCGGCTGTGAGATCAGAAGCCATCACTCACAGAATAGCCAGCATCGCATGCTCACGCGGTGACGCGCGAGCCACGGCTCGATCGAGCCGCGCTGGACGTCCTGCCTAGCGGTTGCGCGGATTCCGAGGCCGCTTGCGGCCGTACGCGACGCCTTCCGCGACCGGATCGAAGGCGGCCCCCGGCCCGGTGGCCGGGGTGATGCCTTCGCCCTGCACAAACACTTTGCGAGAGCCGACGTCGATCAGGTACGCCAGCGACTTCCCGCCCGCCTGGTCGGGGATCATCGAGACGTCAGCGACAGTGCCCGTTCGGCGGCTGCCGCCGTAGGGAAAGCTGACCCTCGTCCCGACCGCGATTGGGCCGCCGTCACTCACCGAGGCGCTGCGCGGAAGCAGTCGCTGCAGTAAACGGGCTTGTCGCCACGCGGCTGGAATGGGACGCGCGCGACGCCTCCACAGCCTGCGCAGGGAACTTCGTACATTTGGCGAGGGCCATTGCTGCGGTATCCGCCGCCGCCACCGCCACTACCGCCAAAGCCGCCGCCGCCGCCACCACCGCCGCCACTCTGACGACGCGCCGCTCTGCAGCTGGGGCAGCGAGAAGGGGGGTTTGTGAGGCCACGAGAGGCAAAAAAGTCCTGCTCGCCCTCAGTCCAAATGAAGTCGACGCCGCAATCGCGGCAACGTAGAGTCTGGTCTACCGACACGCGCCTTGTTCCTCCGTCCGGCGCGTTGTGATACGGCGCCCGGGTTGGTGATAGTTACCGGGTAACAGTACACGGTCGAGAGGGTCCTCGCAAAGGGATAACTGCGTGACAACCCAGCCTTTCCATTGCGCTGTTACGATCTTGCGATCCCTGGACAGGAGCAGGCCGGAGACGCACAGGGCGGCTCGGTGGCTGCCGGTAGGGGTGGAGGGCAGCTCCAATGCCACCAGCGCGCCATCGCCTCTTCACGTCCGAGTCCGTCACCGAGGGACACCCCGACAAGGTCGCGGACCAGATCAGTGATGCCGTCCTCGACGCGGTCCTGAGCAAGGATCCACTCGGCCGGGTGGCCTGTGAGACCGCGCTGAGCACCGGGACGGTCCTGGTCTTCGGGGAGATCACCACCGAGGCCTATGTCGACATCGCCGGGCTCGTTCGCCAGACCATCAAGGAGATCGGCTACACCCGCGCGAAGTACGGCATCGACTGGGAGACATGCGGCGTCCTGGTCGGGATCGACGAGCAGTCACCGGACATCTCGCAGGGCGTCAACCACGGCGGTGCGGGCGACCAGGGAATGATGTTCGGCTACGCCTGCGACGAGACCCCGGAGCTGATGCCGGCGCCGATCCAGATGGCCCACCAGCTCGCTCGCCGGCTCGCGGTGCTGCGCCGCGACGGGACCCTGCGCTGGGCCCGGCCGGATGGCAAGACGCAGGTGACCATCGAGTACGACAACGAAGGCCGCCCTCGGCGCGTCGACACCGTCCTGGTCAGCGTGCAGCACGGCGAAGAGGTGACCCAGGAGCAGATCTTCGAGGACGTCCAGCACCACGTTGTCGAGAAGGTGATCCCTGCCGACTGGCTGGACGCGGGCACCAAGCGGTACGTGAACCCGACCGGGCGCTTCGTCATCGGCGGCCCGATGGCCGACGCCGGGCTCACCGGTCGCAAGATCATCGTCGACACCTACGGCGGGTACGCCCGCCACGGCGGGGGCGCCTTCAGCGGCAAGGATCCCTCCAAGGTCGATCGCAGCGCGGCGTACGGGGCGCGCTGGGCGGCAAAGAACGCGGTCGCCGCCGGATTGGCGACCAAATGTGAGATCCAGGTCGCGTATGCGATCGGGGTTGCCAAGCCCGTCTCGGTCCTGGTGGAGACGTTCGGCACCGAGAAGGTGCCGGCCGACATGATCGCCTCGCTGATCGATGAATACATCGATCTGTCGCCGTTCGGGATCATGAGCGCTCTCGAGCTGCGCCGCCCCATCTACCGGCAGGTCGCCGCCTACGGCCACTTCGGCCGGAGCGATCTGGACCTGCCCTGGGAGCGCACCACGCTCGCCGAGCAGTGGGCCGAGGACGCCGGTACCGAGCCTCTTCTCGTCGCGGCAGCCACGGCCTAACGCAGCGGAGGCGAGGCGGGCAGCACCTTGGGCTTTCACATCCTCGTGCTCGCGGGCGGGAGTGGAACGCGCCTGTGGCCGCTCAGCCGCAGGTCGACCCCGAAGCACCTGCTGCCGCTCGCCCCCGGGGGTGAGACCCTGCTCCGATCAACGCTCGAGCGGGTGGCCGGTCTTGGGGACACCGTTCGGGTGGTCACCGCGGCCACGCAGGCCGGGGGCTGCCGCGACGCCCTGACCGGGCTCGGGCTGGCCGACGACGCGATCATCGAGGAGCCGGAGGCGCGAGGAACGGGGCCCGCGCTCGCCCTGGCCGTGGGACTGATCGAACGGCAGGACCCGGACGCCTTGATCGCGAGCGTCCACGCCGATCATCGGGTGAGCGACCGGGATGCGTATCGCGCCGCGGTGGTCGCATCCGCCGGGTGGGCGGCGGCAACCGACGGGCTCGCCACGGTCGGCCTTGTCCCGGCCGCCCCAGTCACGGGGTTCGGGTACATCGAGGTGGCCGGAGCGCGCGACCCCCAAGCCTGGCAGCCCCCGCCGGGCAGCTCGCCCGCGGCGGCGGCGGCGGCCGGGGCGCTGCCTGCGTTCGAATCTGCGGGCTTCAAGGAGAAACCTTCAGCCGAGGTGGCGCAGCGCTACGTCGCGGATGGGCGCCACCTCTGGAATCTCGGGCTCTTCTCGTGGACGGCGCGCCGTTTCGGGGCCGAGTTGGAAGCTGCGGACCCGGAGTTCGCGGCAACCATCGACCGGGTGATCGACGCCCGTCTTGCCGGTGACGAGGCTCTGGCAACCAGCATCTATGCGGCGCTGCGCCTCCAGCCGGTCGAGCCCCTGGTCCTCGAACGGACGCACCGGCTCACGGTCGTCCAGGCGTCCTTTGGGTGGTCGGACCTCGGATCCTGGCTGGACGTTGGTCAATCCCGCGAAGCCGATGGCGATGTGGACGGCGACGGGAATGTGATCGAGGGCGACGTCATCACCACGTCGGCGCGCGGCTGCACGGTCGTCTCGCGTTCGGGGCGGATCGTGGCCGTCGCCGGCATCGACGGGATCGTCGTGATCGACACCCTTGATGCGGTCCTCGTGGTCCCGGCGGACCGTTCGCAGCTGGTCAAGGTGATCGTCGACCGGCTCCAGGCGTTAGGGCGAGACGAGCTCCTGTAGGCAAAGCCCCGACCGACTGATCGGCCGGGGCTTCTCTGTTGCCGGGAGGGAGCGGCGCCGTCGGGCGTCACGACGACCCGGCGGGTTCTCGGTCAGTGCAACGGGATCGCGTTGAACACACCCCATGGGGTGTGCGCGCCCGCCCCGTTGATGCTCTGGGTCCCGGTTATGCCCGGTATGTAGGCGTCTTTGATGAAGAGGTAGAGCGGCTTGCGGTGGTAGGTCACCTGGCGGGTGCCGTCCGGCCTCACCACGACTCCGAGCGCGTGCGCATCGACGCCGTTCCCCGCCTCGGCCGTCCCGGAGGTGAGCACGGGTGACCAGATCAGGGCGCAGAACCGGTCGCACCCCTGGCCGGTGTCATTGCTCAAGGTGTAGACGGGAAAGTCGCCGTGCGGGAGGAGCGAGAAGTCGTTGTCCATCGATGCAGACAGCACTTCTCCGCCTCCGATTGTCTCGGTCTGCATCTCGAGCCGACCAGGCGCGGGGTTGCCACTCCCCGGTTGCACCAGGTACCAGGTGCCGGCGGGACTGGTCACCGGGTCGAACAGGTTGGCACCGTCGGTTTGTCCCGGCGTCTCGTCCAGGAAGAATCGGTAGAGCGGTAGACCGTCATAGGTCACCTGCTGGACGCTCGTGCCGGAGAGCACGTCGGTCCGGGTCACCGACCCGAGGAGTCTGCGGTTGACCCCCGGCCCTGCGACGGGGGCGCCCTTGGTGAGGAGCGCCGGCCAGAGAACGGAATCGCACGGCTGTCCGATGGCGTTCACGCCGTTGCTGCACGCAAAGTCAGCCAGGCCGAACGTCAGCGAATGGAGCCGGTCAGACGTCAGGACGTACAGCGAGCACCCGAGGTTGGCGCCCGAACCGACGATGAGCACCCTGCCGAACGACGTTGTTCCCGTCGACACCGTCGCCGGGCCGGTCGGGGCGCTGGTGACGGGCGTGGTGCACGAGGGAGAGCTGGCATCAGCGCTCACGGATGAGGTGAAGATAGGGCCCGCGGCAAGCAGGCCCATGGTGAGCACTGCGGCTGTCGCTGGGCGCGAGACAAGCCTTCGGAACTGGTGAGACAGCTTCATGATGACCTCCAATCTTTTGAGCTGGCGATGTGTGTTTGGTGCTGACGTCGCCACTGTGTGAACCGACGATCTCGAACGGATTTGCGGGCCCGTCAGCGGTAGAAGTACGGATCGAGGACGCTGACCTGCGTGATCTGGTCAAGCGGCAGCGAGTTGCGGTCGGCGGTCTTGCGGATCGCCTCCGGACTCGGCGCGTCGTAGATGCAGAAGGTCTTGCGCTTGTCGTCGCTGACATACGAATGGACCCAGGTGACGCCGTCATCGGCGTTGCGGTCCACCACCGACAAGCAGATCGCGGCCCCCTGCGCATCAACAGGGATGTTGAGTCCTTCCGGAAAGGTCCTCTCAACGACGTATCTCGGCATATGCGCTCCTCCTTGTGCTGTTCTCGCTGGTGCGAGGATCTGCAGCGAGACTAGGAGCCCTGTGCGGAACGCGAATCGGGAGCGCTACCCAGATTGGCCCTTGTGGTTACCCATCTTCACCGGCAGGGCGGAAAACGCCCCTGGCCCCGTTGTACGATTCGTGCGGTTCACCGGAGGTAGGGACTCTGAGGACGTTGCAAACCGTTGCAGCATCGGGCGATCTGCTCGAGCGGGCGGCGCCGCTTGCTGCGCTCGAGCACCACCTCGACGCCGTCGCGATGTCCTCGTGCGGCCGCTTCGTTTTCATTGGCGGTGAGGCGGGCGTCGGCAAGACGTCTCTCGTGCGTCGCTTCTGCGCCGACGTTTCGGTGCGAGTTCTTTCCGGATCCTGCGACGCCCTCGCCACCCCACACCCACTCGGCCCGCTGCTTGACATATCCGGCACGACGGGTGGAGACCTCGAGGCGACCATCGTCCGGGGCGGCCGGCCCCACGAAGTCGCGGCGGCGTTGCTCGACCAGTTGCGGGAAGGCCCTCCGTGCATCGTGATTCTCGAGGATCTCCACTGGGCTGACGACGCCACCCTGGACGTTGTCAGGCTGCTCGCTCGCAAGGTGGAATCGGCGCCGGTGCTGGCCATCGGTACCTACCGGGACGACCAGATCGACCGTACGCACCCGCTCCGATTGCTCATCGGCGATATCGCGACCAGCCCGGCGATCGCGCGCATCGCCCTCGGCCCGCTGTCCGCAGCCGCAGTCGCGGGGCTCGCATCGCCGTACGGCCTCGATGGGGCAGAGCTGTACCGCAAAACGGGCGGCAATCCTTTCTTCGTCACCGAAGTGCTCGCCGCGGGTGGGGACGTGCTTCCGACAACTGTGCAGGACGCGGTTCTCGCGAGGGTGGCGCGACTGGGACCCGTCGCGCGGCGGCTGGTCGAGATGGTCGCCATCGTTCCGACGGGCGTCGACCTCAGCATCCTCGAGGCTATGGACGCTGACGCCGTGGCCGGCCTCGAGGAATGCCTGGCTTCCGGGGTGCTCTGTCCGATCCCTCGGGGTGTCGCCTTCCGACACGAGCTTGCGCGGCTGGCTGTTGAGATCTCGCTGTCGCCCGCACGCCGCGTCGCCCTGCATCGCGCCGCACTGATCGCGCTGTCCGATCCCAGACGTGGACCCGTTGATCCGACGTCGCTGTCACACCACGCGGAGGCCGCGGGTGACATCGACGCGGTGATTCGCTTCGCCCCCCAGGCGGCAGCCGTCGCCGCCCAGGCTCGAGCACATCGGGAGGCCGCCGCGCAGTACGCCCGCGTGCTGCGTTTCGGTTGGGCGCTCACTGATGAGCGGCGCGCCGAGCTGCTCTCCCTTCGATCGTGGGAGTGCTTTCTCGTCGGCCAATATACGGACGCGATCGAAGCCCGCCGGCAGGCACTGGCGACGTATCGGTCCCTCGGCGACCGCCTGCGCGAGGGTGACGCGCTTCGCGCGATGTCAGCGAATCTCAGATGCCACGGGCTGGTTCCCGAAGCGAGCGAGGCGGGCCTCGCAGCAGTTGCCGTTCTGGAGCAGCTGGCTCCGGGCCCCGAGCTTGCCATGGCGTACGCGAATCGCGCCATGCTCGCATTGAACGTCGAGGACACCGCGGGGACGCGCGACTGGGCCGCCAAGGCGCAAGAGCTCGCCGAGCGTCTCGACGACCGGGAGACCCTCGTGCACGCGATGAACTCCATCGGCACGGCGGGGTACCTGGTCGGCGATGACGACGGCCGTCAGGCACTCGAAAGGAGCCTGCACCTCTGCAAGGAGTGGGGGTTCGTCGAACAGGCTGGTCGGGCCTACATCCACCTGGCCTGGGCCGGGGTCCGCGTGCACGACTACGCGCGGGCCGAGGCATACCAGCGAGAAGGTGTCGAATACTGCCTCGAGCGTGGTCTGGATGCGTGGCGACTCGAGATCCTCGCCCACGAAGCTCGCCGCCTCCTTGACCAGGGCCGCTGGGACAAGGCGACCGAGGCGGCCTCGACGATTCTGCGATCCGATACCGGCAACGCGGTCGCACAAACCCTGGCCCTGTGCATCGTCGCGCTGCTGCGGGCGCGTCGCGGCGATCCGGACCATCATGGCCCGCTCGCGGAAGCCCAGGCGATCGCGGCACCAACCGGAGAGCTCCAGCACCTCCTCCCCGTTGCCACCGCACGCGCCGAGGTCGCATGGCTCGAGGGCGGCGCACGGGCCGCCGACATGACTCGCGCGGCGACCGATCCTGCGGTTGAGGTGGCGAGACGCTTCGGCGCCATACCGGCGCTGAGCGAGCTCCTGGCCTGGCGACGACGCTGTGGAGTCGATGATTCGAAGCCGACCCATGCAGTGGGCCCGTACGCGCTGGAACTCAGCGGGGACACGGCCGGCGCAGCCGCGGCGTGGACGGAGCTCGGCTGCGAATATGAAGCTGCGGTGACGCTCTGCAGTGGTGGATCAGGTGAGCATCACCGGCGCGCACTGGCGATCTTCCAGGCGCTTGACGCGAGACCGGCCGCCGCGATCGCAGCGCGGCTCCTCCGCGAGGGCGGGGCGCGAAGCGTGCCTCGCGGCCCGCGTCCCTCGACGAAGCACAACCCCGGTGGGCTGACGACCCGCGAGGTCGAGGTGCTCGGGTTGCTCAGCGAGGAGATGAGCAACCGCGAGATCGCTGGACGCCTGCATCTTTCGGAAAAGACCGTCGACCATCACGTGGCGGCGATCCTGGCCAAGCTCGGTGTCAGCAACCGGAGGCAAGCCGCCCGCTCGGCGGCGGCCGAACTTCCCAGGTAGTTGCTGGGTCGAGCGACCCGCTTAGAATGTGGGCGATGCAGCCGAACCCGATCAGGTTCGGGACCGACGGATGGCGGGCCGTGGTCGCGGATGACTTCACCTACGCGAACGTGCGCGCCGTCGCACAGGGTGTTGCAGCTTTCCTTGGGAACGAGAGCCGCCCTGTCGTCGTGGGTCACGACTCCCGGTACTGCGCAGAGATCTTCGCCAGAGAGGTGTCGCGCGTCCTGGTCGCCAACGGGTTGAACGTCGTGCTCCTGGATCGCGTGACCCCGACGCCGGCGGTGTCGTGGGCCATCACGCAGCAGCACGCTGCGGGTGGGGTTGTCGTCACCGCGAGCCACAACTCCGCGGAGTTCAACGGCATCAAGTACAAGCCCGATTTCGGGGGCTCGGCTCCGCCGGAGATCGTCGCCGAGATCGAGCGACACACCATGGCGGCGCTCGAGTCAGGGGTCACGGAGATGACCTACGAGGAGGCAGCCGCCACCGGAAGGCTGAAGACCATCGATCCGCTTCCGGATTTCTTCGTGCAGCTCGGCAGGATGGTCGACCTCGACGCGCTCCGCGGGCACGGCCTGCGCGTGCTTCACGAAGCGATGTACGGCGCGGGCGCGGGGCTCATCGCCCGAGCGCTCCACGGGGGCTCCACCACCGTGGAGGAGTTGCACGGCGATCGCAACCCGGGATTCGGCGGGATGCATCCGGAGCCGATCGACCGCTACATGCCAGAGGCGATGGAGCGCATGAGGTCGGGCGAATTCGACCTCGGTATCGCCAACGACGGCGACGCCGATCGTGTCGGGATCATCGACGAGACCGGTCGCTACATCAATCAACTCCAGGTGATGGCGCTCTTCGCCATGTACCTGCTCGAGAAGCGCGGGCTGAGGGGCGACATCGTTCGTTCGGTGACCACGTCGGGGATGCTCGACCTGCTGGGCGAGCGCTTCGGCGTCACGGTGCACGAGATGCCGGTCGGCTTCAAGTACATCGGCACGAAGATGATGGAGACCGACGCCATCCTCGGCGGCGAGGAGTCGGGTGGATATGCCTTCCGGGGACACATCCCCGAGCGCGACGGGATTCTCTCCGGTCTGATGATGGCGGCGATGATCGTCGATTACGCTCTGCCGCTCTCCGCGATCCTGGCGCACCTCGAGGACCTTGTCGGGCCTCACGCGTACGACCGCCACGATATCCGTTTCCCGCGGGACGGCTACGAGGAGCGCAAGGAGCAGATCTACGCCCGGATGCAGCAGAACGTGCCGGACAACCTCGCGGGGAGCAAGGTGGTGCGCACCCGAACCGACGACGGCTTCAAGTTCTACCTCGACGACGGCTCGTGGGTGCTGATGCGCATGAGCGGCACCGAGCCGTTGATGCGGGTGTATGCGGAAGCGACCTCTGGGGAGCGCGTCGAGGAGCTGATCTCCGCGCTCGAGAATCAGAGTGGAGTGAACGCGCGCATCGCGGTGGGTGCTTCTGAATGACCAAGCTCGCGGCCACCTCCGGTCCGGTGAGCGCCGCCGGCTCGGGCCGGGTGGAGAAGCCGTGGGGATACGAGTTGCGCTGGGCGGTCACCGATCGCTACGCGGGAAAGCTCATCCACATCGAGCGGGGACATCAGTTGAGCCTCCAGTACCACGTCCAGAAGGAGGAGTCGATCCACATGGCGTCCGGCGTCATCGATCTCGTGCTCGAGAGTGACAACGGTGAGATCGAGAGCACGCGTCTGACGGCGGGGATGAGCGCGCATATCCGGCCCGGCCGCCGGCATCGATTCATCGCCGTGGAGGACGCCGACATCATCGAAGTGTCGTCGCCGGAGATCGATGATGTGGTGCGTATCGAGGACAGTTACGGACGGGCCGGGACCTCGGCTCCATGAGCTGAGCTCTGCCGAGTTCTCCACTGTTTCCACAGGCCGACGTGGATAATCGAACAGGTTTTCGCCGTCGGGGCCACGGCTACCTGGCCGACCAGGCGCGCAACGCTCTGGGTATCTCGGGCGAGGTCCGGGTGCTCGCCGAGATCCCGCTTCCGATGGTGCACACGGCGTTCGGCCTCGCGGTCGCGGCCGCCGAGGTGCTCCTCCGGCCCGAGGCGGTCGGCCTCGATCGGAGTGCCGCTGCCGACGCCGGCCTGGCCATCCTCACGGGTCTGATCCTGGTCGCGTACGACTTCCTGATCTATCCATCCGATTCGAGGCCGGGCCCGGTGGGCACGGCGCTGCCCATGGCCGCCGTGCTGTCGTTCGGAACGCTGCTCGCCATCGCGGTGCTGCCGCTCCCGATCCGCATCGCCGGTGGCGCGATCGCAGCGGTGGTGATCGGAGGCGTGCCCCAACTCGCCGGTCGCCGGGCGCTGGGGAAGGAGGGATGGTTCACCCGGCTGATCAGGGACGTCTCGGGAATCGCCGTGCTGGCGCCCGTCCTCATCGGCGCCGTCGCACCAACCCTGCCGATCCGCCTCAGGCTCGCAGCCGTGTTCCTGGTGGTGTTCCTGGTGAGCCTCGACAGCCTTCGCACCGAGCGCCTCTCCATTCCCCTGACGATCCTATGCGCCTTCCTGGTCGCCGGCGTTGTCGTCGGCGGCGCCGCGTTGATCGGGGCGAGCAACGCTCACACTGGGCTGGGAGCCGCGACCCTCCTCGTGCTCTGGTACGGCGCTCGAGGCGTCGCCGGCGCATTCGGCGGGCCGTCGGGGCGCCGGTGGGTCATCGCGGAATATGCCGTTTTCGTGATCGCGGCGATCGCCGGCGCGATCTGGGCGCACGTCGGCCCCTTATGAGCCGGGCGGCTCAGGAGAGACGCAGGCCCTGCCCGGCGGCGATCCGCGGCGGCGTCGCGTCCGCGGCGTGAAGGCGCTCCACCTGCGCATGCGACTTCTCAACCTGCTCCGAGAGGTCGCGGACGGTGATCTTCATCGCTTCGAGTGCCCGCAGCTTGTACGTATCGATCTGGTCGAGGGCGGCGAAGACGTTGTCCCATGCGCGCTGCAGCGAGCCCATGTCGATACCGGGGCTGGCGGCCTGGCTTTCCACGGTGGCCGTCTGTTCCCGTAGAACCGACGAGGTGCTCTCGATCATCGAGCTCGTGGTCTCGTTCACGGCTTTGACCTGCTCACTCACGAGCTTCTGGTTGGTGAGCGCCTGCGCGACCATGACCGCGGTTCGGAGCGCGGCAACCGTCGTGGTGGTGGCCGTGCGGACAGCGCGGACGAGCTCGCGGTTGTTGACCTCGACGACGCGGAGCGCCGCGTATCCCTGGACGGCGACGGCGAGCTGCGTGAGGATCTCCTGGCGCCGGCGCCTGACCGGATAGAGGATGTCCTCCTGAAGGACCTTGGCGCGCTCGGGATCGCCGATCGCCAGGTGGTTGATCTGGGCTTCCAGGCCGGTGTCGAGCTTTTCGGCCATGTACGTGTACTGGCGGAGCGTCTCCATCTGCGACCAGAGAGCCTTCTGCTCCTGGCCGATCGCCGCATTGTCCTTCTCGAGCTCCGCACCCCCCTCGCGCAGGGCTCCGACGATTCCCTCGATGTGGCTCTGCGATCGTTGATATTTGGCGAAGTAGGCGCGCACCCGGTCGCCGAACGGCACGACCCCCAGAAGCTTCCGGGGACCACCCTGGGTCAGATCATGCTTCACCGGGTTGAGCTCCTCGACCGAACGGCGCAGCTCCAGCAGGCTCTTGGCGATCGGAGCATCGCCCTGACCGAGGCCGCTCATCGCGCGGGTGGGACGGTCGAGCAACCGGTTGCTCATGTCGGACGTCGACCTGATCTCGCGATCGGCGAGGCTGTCGATGTCGTCGACCCGCCTGCGGTAGTCATCGCCATGGACGTCGATCGACCTGAGGGCGCCGACAAACGTTGCCACCATGGCGTCGATCCGTTTCGCCGCGTCGGGGTCGATGGTCACCTCGCGCTCCGCCTCGGCCGGGCCCACCGTTGTGGCGGCCTCCGGCGCTGAGAGGGAGAGCTCGGGAAGGTCTGCTGTCACTGAGTGCCGTGCTCCTCGCTGCCGTCCGTCCCGGCGGAGGCCGGGTCCGTGATCGTGACAGGAGTCTGCCGCTTCCGCCGTCCGTTTCGGTCACCGTTCTCATACGAGCTTCCGTTGCGGGCACCGTTGAGATGCTGCGTTTCAGGTTGTGAGGACGCCGCCTTCGTGATGGCGGGGAGCAATGACTGGCGAGCCAGCCCCGTGAGCGCGCCGGCCTGCTGGATGATCTCCGCGAGCGCACCGGTCACGCCCTGGGCGCCGTTGAGCACGGTGAACTGGTCGACATGCTCGAACGGGGCTGCCGCGGCGGCCACGATCTCGGGGAGCTTCTCGGCGATCTGCTGGGCGATGACCGCCTCCTGGTTCTGGCTCATCGCTGCCGCGCGACGCTCGATGCCCGACGCCTCCGCCTCCATGCGGGCGCGGATGGCGTCGGCTTCGGCGAGGCCCTTGGCCTTGATGGCATCGGCCTCGGCCTGCCCGGTGAGCCGGGTCGCGTCGGCCTGAGCTGTGGCCTGCATCTTGAGAGCGGCCGCCTGTGCCTCCGCCTGCACCTTGGTCTGCGCTGCGACGGCCTCCGCGCGAAGCCGAACCTCCTGCGCCTCCGCCTCGGCCTGACGGATGCGCACGTCGCGTCCGGCCGCGGCAAGCGTGGTCTGCCGGTAGGCCTCAGCGTCGGCCGGCCGGCGGACGTCGACCTGGAGCTGCTGCTCCTTCTGCTGCGCCTGCAACTCCGCAACACGCGTCTGCTCGGTGACCACCGCCTGATGGGCCTTCGCCTCGGACAGCGGTCCCTGCTGCGCCGCGAGCTGGGTGGCGGTGTCGGTCTCGGCCTGGTAGCCCGCCTTCTTGATGTTGGTGTCGCGAGCCGACTCGGCCATGAGGGCCTGAGCGATCTGCTCCTGGCTCACCGCGGTGCGCTCGGCGTTGGCGCGCGCGATCCGAGCGTTCTGCTCGACCTCGGCCTGGTGTGGCGCCGCCAGGTTCTCGATGTAGTTCGAGGGGCTCGTGATCGACTGGATCTGGAAGCTGTCGATCACCAGCCCGAACGACTCCATCTCCTGCGAGCAGCGATCGCGCACCTGCTGCGCGAACTTGTCCTGGTCGCTGATCATGTCCTCGACGGTCATCGAGCCCGCGATGGCGCGCAGGTGACCGACGAACACGTTCTGGACCTTGGTCTCGAGCTCCTGGGCCGGCCGGTCGAGGAAGCGCCGAGCCGCGTTGGCGATCGATCGGTAGTCGTCGCCCACCTTGTAGACGATCACACCGCGCAGGTCGACCCGGATCTTCTGCTGCGAGACGCAGGGCACTCCGATCTCGCTCTCGTGCGCCTCGAGGGAAAGCCTGCGGACCCGGGTGATGCCCGGAGCGACCAGGCATCCGCGTCCGGTGACGATGCGGAAGCCCATGCTCTCGCCCACGCCATCGGGACGCTGGTTGGTCCGGAACCCGCTGATGATCAGCGCCTCGTCCGGCTCGGCGACGCGCCACGCCGCCCGAAACAGCAGCACCAGCACCAGCAGCCCGCCGATGATGATGCCCAAGATCACGTAGGCCAGCGTTGTCATCGTGGCAACCTCATGGTGTCTGTCGGCGCCACCTCAACGGTGCGACCGCCCAGGCTACCCACCACAAGGACCTGGGAGTGTTTGGTGATGGTTGCGGCCTTGTCAGAGGCGCACGCGAGGAAGCGTTCGGTGCCCGCCCGCACCTCGATGAGCACCTCACCGAGGTGTCCCGGAGTGATGTCGGCGGTCACTCTCGCCAGCTTGCCGACCACGTCGATGGCCATTCCTCGAAGCTCCTTACCAAGCAGACGATACCCGCGGTTTTGGGCCTCAAATCCTGAACCCGCCGCTTCTCAGTTTTCGGCTGAGACCAGGTGCCCCGCGCCCTACTGTCCGAGTTTGCGCCGATCCGCGTACAGGGCTGCGTCGGCCCTCGCGATGACCGCTTCGGCGGTGTCCGAGTCGCCGACGGTGGTCATCCCGACGCTCACCGAGTGACCGGTGCTCGCGGTGTACTGGCGGCGAATGTCGGCGAGCGTGCGCTCGGCGTCTTCGGGTGCCACGTCGACGAGCGCGCAGAGGAACTCGTCCCCTCCATATCGGATGACCAGGTCGTACGAGCGGACACGCTTGCGGATTGCCGCGACAACCTCGACGAGGACGCGGTCACCGGCGGCATGACCCTGGGTGTCATTCACGTGCTTGAGGCTGTCGACGTCGAGGAAGATGACCGCGATCCCCTTGCCGCCGCCCCGGCGAGACCTGTCGATCTCACGTTGCAGGGCGGCCAGGCCGGCGCTGCGACGCAGTGCCCCGGTGAGGTCGTCGGTGGCCGCGACTTCAATCAGCTTCTGCGTGTATGACGCCATGGCGCGCAACCGGTCGAGAGCCGCACGAAGCTGTGCGGGATCGAGTGGCGCCAGCGCCTCGGGCTTGAGCCCCAGCGCGGTCGCCAGCACCTTGCGCGTGACCTCGACTGAGAGACGCCGGCTGTTCCTGAACTCCGGCTGCAGCGTCCATCCCACGAAATCGCGCGTCGGGGTCCCGGGAACCACCGTCTCCGTCGGGGCCGGGAGCGCGGGGACAGGCGCCTCCGCGGTTGGACGCTCGGAGGCTGGAGCAGTCTCCCTGATCTGTGCCATCACTTCCCTAACGGATCGGATACGCCTGCAGGTTCCGTCACCGCCAGATTACATACCCAGATATGCCCTCTGGATATCGGGCGAAGCGATCAGGTCGCCAGACGGTCCGGAAAGTGCGACCGACCCCGTTTCCAGCACATAGCCACGCACCGCCGTCTTGAGCGCGAGGAGCGCGTTCTGCTCGATGAGCAGAATCGTCGTTCCCTTTGTGTTGATCTCTCGAATGACTTCGAAGATCGCATCGACCAGGATCGGCGCCAGACCGAGCGAGGGCTCGTCGAGCAGCAGCACCTTCGGCGCGCTCATCAGCGCTCGCCCAATGGCGACCATCTGCTGCTCGCCGCCGCTCAGGCTGCCGGCAAGCTGCGAGTCGCGCTCGCGCAGCCGTGGAAACAGCGTATACACGCGCTCGAGATCCGACCGGATGCCGGACCGGTCGTTTCGCGAATACGCCCCCATGTCGAGGTTCTCGCGAACCGTCATGCGCGGAAAGAGCCGCCGCCCTTCCGGCGCATGGCCGACACCGAGGCGCGCGATGTCCGCCGCTCCCATACCGCGAGTTGTCTTGCCGAACAGCCTGACCTCGCCGCTACGGGGTGAGATCAGCCCGCTGATGGTACGGAGCGTGGTCGTCTTTCCCGCTCCGTTGCTGCCGATGAGCGCGACGATCTCGCCCTGACGGACCTCGAGGCTGACCTTGCGCAACGCGTTGACGCGCCCGTAGAACACGTCGATCTCGCGGAGATCGATGACCTTGTTGGAGTCGGTATCCGCGAGCGCTGTGCTGACCGAAGCGCCGTTGTCGCTCACGCGGACTGCATCTCGTTGCTGGCTCCGGTCCCCAGGTATGCCTCGATGACTCGTGGGTTGGTGCGCACGTCGGCCGGGCTGCCTTCGGCGATCTTCTCGCCGTGATCCAGCACCACGATCCGGTGGCTCACCTCCATGACGAGACGCATGTCGTGCTCGATGAGGAGGATGCTCAGGCCCTCTTCGCGCAGCCGCGCGATGAGCTGCATCAACTCCCGCTTCTCCTGCGTGTTGAGACCCGCCGCGGGTTCGTCGAGGAGGAGCAACCGTGGCTGTGTGGCGAGCGCACGGGCGATCTCCAGGCGGCGCTGCAGGCCGTACGGCATCTCTCTCGCGTATGACCCCGCATATCGCGAGAGCCCGAGCAGGTCGAGGAGCTGCAACGCCCGCTGTTCGACCGAGTGCTCCTCGCGTCGCGCCCGGCCGGTTCGCAGCGCGCCGTCCCAGACTCGCTCCTTCATCCACCAGTGTGCGCCGACCATGACGTTGTCCACCGCGGTCATGAAATTGAAGAGGCGGATGTTCTGGAAGGTGCGCGCGATCCCGAGCTTGGTGATCCGATGCGGGGGCAGCCCCGATATCGATTCGCCGTCCAGGGTGATCGACCCGCTGGTGATCGGGAAGAGCCCGGTCACGCAGTTGAACGCCGTCGTCTTTCCGGCGCCGTTCGGACCGATCATTGACAGGATCTCGCCTCGATCCAGCGCGAAGCTCACGCTCGACACTGCGAGGAGGCCACCGAATCGCTTGGTCACGTTGTTGAGTTCGAGCAGCGCCACGTCAGGCGACTCCCTGCACCGCCGCAAGCGACTCGGTTTCGCCGCCGCTCTCGAGCTCGATTGCGCGAGCGCGGCTGGGTAAGAGCCCTCCCGGTCGTAAGAGCATCATGAGAATCAACGCGGCGCCGTAGATGATGTACGTGTATGAGCTGAAGTCGATGCCCGCAAGCGCCGGCACGTGCACCGTCTGACTGAGCGTCGTCGACCATTCGTTCATGTTCGGGAGCACCCAGAAGATGACGAAGGTCAGGATGAAGCTGCCGAGGATGACGCCGGCAATGTTGCCGATGCCGCCGAGCACGATGATGCTGAGCACCGCTATCGACACCGAGAAGCTGAAGTCGTCGGGCGAGACGATGCTCACGATGGAGCCGTAGAAGGCCCCGGCGAGGCCACTGACCGACGCACCGATCGCGAAGGCGAGCAGCTTGGTCGTGGTCGTGTTGATGCCGGTCGAGGCGGCGGCAACCTCATCCTCTCGCAATGCCACCCACGCTCGGCCGACCCGTGCTCGCTCGATGTTTCGCAGTAAGACGATGACGGCGACGGAGACGAGCAGCAGCGCCCAGTAGAACCAGCGCGGGCTTGCGCTGAAGTCGAGGAACCCGTAGTGGGGTTGGTCGATTCCGGAGATGCCGTTCGGACCGCCGGTCAAGTTGAAAACGTTGTTGGTTGCCAGGTCGGGAATGATCTCGCCGAATCCCAGGGTGACGATGGCCAGGTAATCGCCACGAAGGCGGAGGGTCGGTGCCCCCAGCACCGCGCCGAACATGGAGGCGATCGCCGCGCCCAGGAAGATGAGCACCCACAAGGGCAGATGAATGTTGTGTGTCGGGGAGGCGAAGGACGCGCAGGCGTACGCTCCGATCGCGAAGAACGCTGCGTAGCCGAGGTCGAGCAGTCCCGCAAATCCCACCACGACGTTGAGACCGAGCGCGAGCAGCATGTAGATCGCCAGGGATCCCGCCGCCCAGAGCAGGAAGTCCGGGGCCTGATGAAACATGAGCGGCAGGAATATCCCGAACGGGAGGATGGCGACCCCGAATGCGAGAGTCTGTCGCGCAACCACCCACCGTCGCGCGCCATACACGAGCGCCGCGACCGCGTAGCCATACATCGTCAGCCACACGGCGGAATCCGTGTAGGTGCCCGGCTGCAGGCTTCCAAACAGCGGCTCCTCCGCGAGGACCTTGACCAGGAACCAAATGATCGCGGTGAGTGCCAGGCCGAGAAGCGCGGCGATCAGACGCACCCGGTCGACGCGGGGTCCGAAGCGTCGTCCCATTCGGCGGGCCACAGGTTCCACGATCGTCGACAGCACCAGGATGACCATGGTCACCGCGAGGATGTAGATGAGGAACGTGCCGACGCCCGTGGGTGACGAGATCAGTGCGTCCTGCGGGCTGAATCCGACGCCGGCGGAGTATGCGTTCACGAACCACGGCAGCAACCACCCCATGAGAAGCAGGCCCGAAGCGGTCGACGCCAGGATCCAGTACACCGTGTTGCCCTGCGTCCGCTGACTTGCGGCTGCATCCACGCGGAAGAGTGCGCGGCTTCGCTCAAGCACGGGTGGTCACCTCGACGCCGAAGAGTCCGACGGGACGGAAGGTCAGGATCAGCACGAGGACCGCGAAGATCAGCGATTCGCTCCATTCACCTCCGAACAGTGAACCGCCGAACACGTAGATGACGCCGATCAGGAAGCCGCCGACGCCGGCGCCGACGATGTTGCCGATCCCTCCGAGGACCGCCGCGGTGAAGGCGATGATTCCCAGATGGAAGCCGATGTTCCATTTGAGGACGCCGTAGTTGATGCTGTAGATGATCGCCGCGGCCGCCGCGAGAGCTGACCCGATGAAGAACGTCGCGGAGATGGTGCGGTTGATGTTGATGCCGCACAGCAGCGCGGCGGTGCGATCCTGCGCGGTCGACCGCATCGCTTTCCCCAGCCTCGTGCGGCGAACGAACGCGCCCAGCGCGAACATGAGGAACAGCGCCATCCCGATCGTGAAGAGGTCGGTGTAGAGGACGCTGACACCCGCGACGGTGAAAGCCTGCCCGTTGATCCACGAGGCCTGATGCGTGGTCACGTTGTCGGGTCCCTCGACTACGAGCATGATCCCTTCGATGAGGAACGAGACCCCGATGGCGGTGATCAGCGGTGCGAGTCGAGGCGAGTCGCGAAGCCGTCGATACGCGACGAACTCGATGACCACGCCGGTCAGCCCTGCGGCGATCATGGACAACGGGAACACGATGATCAGCGCGAGGAGCAGTCCCCCGAAGCTGCTCGTGGCCAGCCCATCAAGGTGCAGCACGCTCGCGATGGCGAAGGCGTAGAAGCCCGCGGCGGTGAAGACATCGCCGTGCGCGAAGTTGATGAGTTCGATGATGCCGTACACCATCGTGTAGCCGATTGCGACGAGCGCGTAGATGGCGCCGAGCACGAGCGCGTTCTTGATCTGCTCGCCCATGAGCGTGTACCCGTGCTGGAATCCGGTGAGCGCGATCCCGACGGCGATCATCAGGAGGAGGATTGCCGCGAAGTACGTCGACGTCCACCCATGGACGGCGCGCACCACCGGCCCGATGCTGCCGAGCAGGCCTCCGGCCTGAGCTTGACGCGGTGCCAGGCCGGCCGGCGCGACGAGGCTCGCTGTTCCGCCGCCCGCGGCGAGGCTCCCGGGGTCCACCGTGGCCGATCCCTTGTACTCGCTCATCGTCCCGTCTCCCCAAACGCGAAAAAGGGGAGAGCGCTCAGCGCTCTCCCCTAATCGTCATGCGTCGTTCAGCTCTTCACCGTGACGGTGCCGCTGGTGTCCACGGCATAGGTGTTGACACCGACCCAGTTCCCGCTGGTCACCTTGTAGAGGGTGAACCCGGTATTGGTCGTGTCGCCATTGGAGTCGAAGCTCGTGTGGCCGAGTGCGCCGTCATAGGACGTCTGGCGCAGCTGGGTGACCACAGCGTCGCGGAACGCCGTCGGGTCTGACAGGGGCTGGCCGCCGTTGGCAACGAGGACCGCGTGGATGGCCTGCAGCAGGATGTTCATCGCGTCGTAGCCGTAGGCGGTGTAGGGCTCCTTGGTGCCGTCGTTGTACGGAGCCGGCTTGGCCGAGTACGCCGCTGCGTACTGGGAGAAGAAGGTTGCGGAGCTCGCCAGCTTGGTGACGTCAGGAGCACTGGTGGCGTAGCTGCCCTCAGCCTCGGACGTATTGGAGCCCGAGTTGGCGTCGCTGATGAACTTGGTGTCCTCGCAGCCGTCGCCGCCGAGGAGCGGAACGTTGAAATGCTGCGATCCCATGTCGCGGCGGACGAGGCCGCAGCCGTTACCGGTCGTGCCTCCGAAGAAGATGGCCTGAGCGCCCTCGCTCTTCGCGAGACTGACCTGGGTGGCAAACGTTGTTGTGGTGCCAGGAAGACTCGCCGAACCCACGATGTTGCCGCCGTCGGCCGCGTAGTACTTCTTGAACAGGAGCGCGAGCCCGCGTCCGTATGCTTCCTGGTCGTCGATGACGTAGATCTTGGTGGCCTTGAGCACCGTGTACGCGATGTAGGAGTCGATCTCGCTCTGCTGCACGTCGCTCGCGATGACCCGGAAGTACGTGTGCCCCGCGGGATACAGCGAGGACGTGTTGATGTTGATCGTCGGGTCGCTGCACACGGCGACGACCGCGGTCAGGCATGGGTTGGTGTTCGAGGGGCTGATCAGCGCGAGGTGGTCGGTCGAAGCGACCGGGATCTCGGCCAGCGCAACCGACGAGTTGAACGGTCCCACCACGCCCAGCACCGTTGCGTCAGAGGCAAGCGCCTGGATGTTCTGCGCACCCTGGGCCGGGTCGTGCCCGTTCTTGAGGACTGTGGAGTCGTCCTTGCTGATGTACTTGAGGGTGCAGCCGCCCATCAGTTTGGCGGTGATGGCCTGGTTCACGGCGAGCTCGGCCGCTAGCTGCGGGAACGGACCGTCAGTGGCATCGCCACCGGTCAAAGGGAGGTCCGTCGCCACCGTGATCGTTCCATGGCATCCGGCGATACCGGCTGCGGTGCTGTTGCTCGTCGTCGGGGTGGACGTCGTGCCGCAAGCGGCTAAGACGCCAAGCGCGGCTATCGCGCCAACCGACATTACCCCTCGGGTGGGCTTGACCATGTGCTGGGTTCTCCTCTCTCTGCGAGGCAATTGCTGGTGAAGGGACCTGTGTACACTCGGGCACGACGGGTTGTCAATCGCCCATTGGAACTACGTCGCGAGAATCGGTTGGTAATCCAAGGACCCCGTCAACCTCGCTAGGATCATTGGTCATGGTCTTCGCTGCCGTTGCGAGTGGACTGAGTGCAGCGTTTGCTGTGGTCGTCTTCCTGAGGTTCCTGCGCAGCAGGCGCCCCGCTTTCGCGGCCTGGACCCTCGGTCTGCTCATCTTCGCCGGCGCGGCGGCATTCCAGGCGGCGGGGGAGACGGGTGGCTGGTCACCGGCGGTGTTCCGGGGCTTCTATCTGCTCGGTGGGGTGCTGGGAGTCATCTATCTCGCGCTCGGCACGATCTTCCTTCTGGCGCCTCGCCGGGTGGCCTGGGCCTGCGCGGTGGTGCTCGGGGTGATCACGATCGTCCTCGCGGCCGACGCCGCGGTCATCCCCGTGGACGCCGCCAAGCTCGCCACCGCCAAGGGCGTGCTGGGTGATGCCATCCAGCAGGGGTCGCTCCTCTTCATCGGCGTGGTGTTCCTCAACATCATCGGAACCCTGGTGCTCGTCGGTGGATCCGCGTGGTCCGCCTATCGGTTCATTCGCGACCGCGCGGGGATCGACCGCGTGATCTGCAATGTGCTCCTCACCGGCGGCGCGCTGATCATCGCCGTGGGCTTCTCGGCGGCGAAAACCGTCGGCATCGGCAATCTCGACGTCCTCGGCGTCTACGAGGCGGCCGGGATCGCAGTCATGTTCGGCGGCTTTCTCGCGCTCGGGAGGGTCGGGGTCCGGCGTACGGCCGCTTCCCCGTCGGGTCCCGCAACCGCAACCTCCGGGTCGTGACAGGTTTGCTTGCGGCCGCGGACGCGGCGACGTGGCGTGATCGCGACGCCGAGCTGATCTCCCCCGCATACCACCGTTTCTCAAACCTCGTCGTGGAGAGCGCCAAGGGCGCGCATCTGCACACCGTGGACGGCCGCGACGTGCTCGACTTCGGCTGCGGCATCGGAGTGACCAATCTCGGACACGGCCATCCGGCGGTGGTGGCGGCGGTGCACGCGCAGGTCGATCGCCTGTGGCATACGTCGGTCACCACCTTCCACCCGCAGATGATCGAAGCGGCGGCAGCGCTCGTGTCGATCACGCCGCCATCGCTCGACCAGGTGTTTCTCACCAACTCCGGCGCCGAGGCGGTGGAAGGGGCCATGAAGCTCGCCCGGCGGGCGACGGGCCGTCCCGACATCATCGCGTTCATCGGAGGCTTCCACGGCCGCACGTACGGAGCCCTTTCCCTGACCGCGAGCAAGGCCGCGTATCGGCGCGGCATGGGCCCGCTGCTCCCCGGGGTCCACCACGTCCGCTACCCGTACTGCTTCCGGTACTGCTCACATGGCCCTGACGAGGTCTGCGACCTCGTCGAGCGCGAGCTCGAGCTGCTCTTCGCCACCACCACCGCCCCGGAAACAGTCGCCGCGATCGTCGTCGAGCCGGTGCAGGGCGAGGGCGGTTATGTCGTTCCGCCGGCCACGCTGATGCCGACATTGCGCCGGATCTGCGACGAGCACGGCATTCTCCTGGTCGCTGACGAGGTGCAGACCGGCTTCGCGCGCACCGGGCGAATGTTCGCGGTCGACCACACCCGTGTCGTGCCCGACATCATGTGCCTCGCCAAAGCGCTCGGCAACGGCATGCCGATCGCCGCGATGGTCGCCGGACATCGGGTGATGAGCGCGTTCCACGAGGGCGAACACGGCACCACCTACGGCGGCAACGCCGTTGCGTGTGCCGCGGCGATCGCGGTCATCGAGACACTCACGAGCGAGCGCATCCCGGAGCGTGCCGACCTGCTCGGCCGCCGGGTCATGGAGCGCGCCCGCGGATGGCAGGCCGAGATTCCCGCGCTGGCCGATGTTCGCGGCCTGGGGCTGATGATCGGCCTGGAGTTCATGGAGGACGGCGCTCCTGCAGCCAAGCTGGTGGACCGTATCGCCGCCAACGCGCTCGCACGAGGACTGCTCCTGCTTTCCTGTGGTATCGATGGAAACGTGATCAGGCTGATCCCACCACTCACGATTCCCGAGCCTGAACTGGATGCCGGCCTCGATATCCTCGAGGCCGCCATGCGCGAGGAGGCGGCGTCGTCGTGACCGCGGTGGACACGGCGCTCGAGGTCGGGAATCTGATCAGCGGCGCGTTCCGGCCCTCCCGGTCGGGGCGCACGTTCGAATCACGCAATCCTGCGGATAGCGGCGAGGTCGTCGGCGTGTTTCCCCGCAGCGACGCGGCGGACGTGGACGCCGCGGTCGCCGCCGGCCGAGATGCGTTCGACGCCTGGCGGCGCACGCCGTGGCCTTCCCGAGCCGCCATCATCCTGCGCGCCTCCGAGCTGCTCGAGGACCGCAAGGAGGCGCTCGCCCAACTCATGACCCGGGAGATGGGCAAGGTGCTCACCGAAGCGCGCGGGGACGTGCAGGAAGCCATTGACATGGGCAAGTTCATCGCCGGTCAGGGTCGGCGCGCGTTCGGTGAAACGGTGCCGAGCGAGCTGCGCGACAAGTGGGCCATGACGATGCGCCAGCCGTTCGGCGTTGTCGGTTGCGTGACGCCGTGGAATTTCCCGATCGCAATACCGTCGTGGAAGATCTTCCCGGCGATCATGGCGGGCAATGCCGTGGTCCTCAAACCGGCCGAGGACACGCCGCTCTGCGCGTTGCGCTTCGTCGAGGCACTCGAGGATGCCGGGCTTCCGGCCGGTGTCGTCAACGTCGTCTTCGGCTTCGGCGAGGAAGCCGGGGCCGCGCTCGTCGAGCATCCGGACGTTGCCGCGATCTACTTCACCGGAAGTGTCGACACCGGGCGCATCGTCTCCGAGACCTGCGGCCGGATGCTCAAGAAATGCTCGCTGGAGCTCGGCGGCAAGAACGCCATCGTGGTGCTCGACGACGCCGATATCGAGCTCGCGGTTGACGGCGCGCTCTGGGGCGCGTTCGGGACCGCAGGCCAGCGGTGCACCGCCTCGTCTCGCCTGATCATCGGGCAGGGCGCTCTTGACCGCTTCACGACGCGACTGGTCGAGCGTGCGTCTCACCTCCGCCTGGGAGACGGCCGCGATGCGAAGGTCGACGTCGGTCCGGTGATCAACGAGACCCAGCTCAAGCGCATCCATTCGTACACGGAGATCGGCAGACGCGAAGGTGCAACGCTCCTGCTCGGTGGCGAGATCGCAACCGAGGGAGCGCTCGCCAAGGGGTGGTTCTACCGTCCGACAATCTTCGGCGAGGTCAAGCCGGCGATGCGGATCGCGCAGGAGGAGATCTTCGGCCCGACCACGGCGATCATTCCCGTGTCGTCGGTGGAGGAAGCGATCGCCGCCGCCAACTCCACGCAATACGGGCTCAGCCTGAGCGTGTACACGAACGACCTCCGCACGGCCTTTCACGCGATCAACGAACTCCATTCGGGGATCGTCTACATCAACGCACCGACCATCGGCGCGGAGATCCAACTTCCCTTCGGCGGGACACGCAACACGGGCAACGGCCACCGCGAGGCGGGCGGTCACGTGCTCGATGAGTTCAGCGAATGGAAGTCCGTCTACATCGATTACAGCGGACGCCTCCAGCGCGCCCAGATCGACACCGAGTGAAGTCAGTCGTGAACGGGCTCGAAGAACGTTTCACGACATACGAAGGCAAGCGCCTGCGCTACCTCACCGGAGGAGACGGACCGCCGCTGCTGCTCTGTCACGGCTTCATCGGCTCGGCCGAGAACTTCAACGACTGGTTCGATGTGCTGCTCCAGCGCAGGACGATCATCGCGCCCGACCTGCCCGGCTTTGGACGCTCGGCTCCGATGGACGGCGGTCACTCGGCCCCTGCGCTCGCACGCGCCGCGCTGGCCGCCGCCAACGACGCCGGGGCGGAAACCTTCGACGTCGCGGGGCTGTGCCTCGGTACCCCGGTCGCGCTGGCGATCGAGCGCGCTCGTCCGCAGGCGACCGAGCGCCTGATCCTCCATACGCCTCTGGTCGCGCCATGGCTCATCCGGCGCGCGTTTCACCTCCAGGTGGACATCATGCTGGCGCCGTTCGTGTACCCGGGGATCGTCTGGCTCGCGCACCAGCGCACCATGAGCGACATCTACAAACGGCTGATGGTGGAAGGGAAGAACGTCGACCCTGTCGCAGCCAAGGCCAACTTCGACAACCAGATACTCGCGGACCCGCGCGCCGCCCGCGAATGGCTGCACGACGTCCTGCAGCGCAACGACCTTGCGCAGGTTCGTGGCTCTGGACATCCGACCCTGATCCTGGTCGCCGAACACGACCGCATCGTCAACGTGCGTCGCCTCCGATCGGCGCTGGCGGGTGCTCCTGACGTTGCCTTTGACGTCATCCGGCAGGCGGGCCATGCCTGGAGCCCGGAGCTCTCGCGCCGCCAGCGCGCGCTCATCGCGGCATTCCTCGACGACCAGCCGCTGCCGCACGCCGACGAGGCCGCGGTCGCTGCCGCATAGGCGCTCGGGGTGGCGCGGGATCAGGAGACCGGCGCGGGCGTGGCGGCGGATCGCGCGATCATGGCCTTCATCAGAGAGTCTCGGAGAGCACGCGCGCTCCCGCGAGTCGGGCCGTTCGCCCTCCTCGTCACCCAGGGGACGCGACTTCGCTTTCTCAATTACGCGATTCCCGACGACGACGCCGACCCGAAGGACTCGGAGCTTGACGCGCTGGTCGCGGCCTTCTGGACGGCGGACCGCATGCCGCGCGTCGAGTTCCTGCCATCTGTGGCGCCGGCACTCGAGCCGCGGTTGACGGCCCGTGGGTGGACCGTCGAGGATCGACTGCCGCTCATGACCTACACGGAGACGGCGGTGCGCCATCTGCCGGCGCCCGAGGGCATCGTGGTCGACGCGGCGTGGGATGACGCGACGCTGCTCGAGATGGCTCGTCTGCAACACGAGGTTTTCGACGACCCGGAGCCCGCCGACGCACGCACGGTGGACAGGTTGCGCAGCTCGCTTGCACACGGAGGGCGCGCGCTCGTCGGCCGCCACGTCGAGAGCGGTGCAGTGGTGGGAGCCGCGCTGTCCGGGGCGCCGGCCGGCGGCGCGACCGAGGTTGTGGGCGTGGCGGTGGCGCCGTCCCACCGCAGACGGGGGCTCGCCGCTGCACTGGTGTCCGCGCTCGCGTCCCGTGGGCTCGACGCAGGACTGACGACGATCTTCCTCGAGGCAGCCCCCGGCGCCGACGGCGCCTACCGCAACGCGGGATTCAGGCGGACGTCGACCAGCGTGCACATATCGTTGGGTGGTGACGCCAACGCCTGAGCCGGTCCCCGCCGCGGAGCGCCCCTGGCCGCCGCCGGCACTGCGAGTGCGGCCGTTCCGCTGGTACTGGGCAGCCCAATGGCCGACGCTGCTCGGCACCTGGATGCAGGTGGTCGCCCTCGGGTATCTCGTCTACCAGCGGACCGGGAGCACCACGGCCGTGGCTGCGGTGGCGGCCGCCGATGGGATCCGATCGGTGATCCGCTCGCTGGCCGGTGGAGTCCTCGCCGACCGCCTGCCCCGGCGACGGATCCTGCTGGTCACCCAGTCCCTGCTCGGGCTCAGCGCCGGGTCGCTGGCGATCCTGGTCGCGACCAACCACGCCAGCTTCGTCGCAATCCTCGTGGTGGCGATCGTGTTCGGCGCGACCGACGCCGCCGACCTGCCGACGCGCCAGGCCCTGGTCGCCGACCTGGTGGAGCGCCACCTGGTGGTCAATGCCGTGGCGCTTGGGGCGGCCGCGATGAGCGCGACCCGGATCGTCGGTCCGTCCGTGGCAGGTCTCCTGATCGGACTCGCGGGCCCGGCTGTCTGCTTCGGCTTCCTCGCCGTGGCGTACCTCGCCCCGATCGTCGTGCTGCTCACGGTCATCCCCGACGTCGCGCCGCTGCCGAGGCAGGCAGGCGCGACCGCGTGGGGTGAGCTGACCACCGGCCTCCGGGTGGCAGCCGCGGATCCACTTGTCCGTGGCGTGGTGATCGTCGCCTCGGTCCTGGCGTTCTGCGGCGTCTCCTACATGCCGTTCCTGCCCGTCCTGGCCAAAACACAGCTGCACGTGGGACCGGCGGCGCTGGGCGTCATGTACAGCGTGGGCGGGATCGGGGGGCTCGTCGGCGGTCTGGCGATCGCCTCGCTGGGACGAGGGGCGGGACGGCTGCAGCTGATGCTCGTCGGCGGCGTGGTGTATGCCGCGAGCCTGTTCACCGTGGCCCACGGAGCGGTGCTCTGGGTCACGCTGCCGGCGCTGGTCGGGATCAGCTTCGCCTTCGTCGCGGTGAGCACATCGATGACCACCCTCCTCCAGACCGACACGGATCCCGCACTGCGCGGCAGGCTCCTCGGCATCTACGCGACGATCTTTGCCGGCCTGCAACCGCTGGGCACGGTGGCGTACGGCGTGATGGCCCACTCGGTGGGGTTGTTCAACGCCATCGGCGTGGGAGCACTGCTCGTGGGAGCGACCACGGTGATCGTGGTGGTCACGCCGTCGTTCCGGGCCCGGGTCAGCGGGCTGAGCCTGGGCCGAGCGGGGCCGGCGCCGGCCCCCGATACACTGGCCTGAGGATGTTGCAGCGACGAGGCGGGGCGGCGGTCGTGGCGTTGTGCGCGCTGATCGCGGCATGCGGTTCGAACAAGCCCGCTGCGGTAGCCGCATCGCCGGTGATCGCGCGCGTCGCCTCCGACACCATCACCCTCGCGCAGTTCAACGTCCGGTATCAGAGCGCCTCCACCAGCATCGAACAGGGTGGCGCGGGTAAGAACCCACCTCCTGCCGCGGTCACGCAACTCCGCGCCGCGATCCTGCGCAGCCTGATTCTCGATACGGTGATTCGCGAAGAGGCGACGAGGCTCGGCATCGAGGCGACCCCCGCGCAAGTGTCCGCCGAGGTGGCCACCGACGCGCAGCAGGCCGGCGGCATGAGCGCGCTCAAGACCGAGCTCGCCGGCGCGGGCGGGTCGATCGCTCAGCTGGAAGACGAGATCTCCTCGAACCTCAACGAGCAGCGCGTCGAGAACGTCTTCGCGCAGCAGCGCGCTGCCCTCGTCGAGCAGACGCTGGCGACCGGCGCGAGCTTCATCACCACCGCCAAGACGTATTCGGACGATTCGGGTTCGACGGGAACGGCGGCCAAGGGCGGCGACCTGGGTGTCCTGACGGCGACGCAACTCAAGACATACGACCCGGCGTTCGCGACAGCCGTTGAGTCGCTTCCGGTGGGCGCGTACACCAAAACCCCCGTCCACGACGCCGGGGGCTACGACATCGTGATGGTGTACTCGAAATCCGCAGCGGGCTGGGGGGTTCGCCACATCCTCGTCTATGCCGGCAACCCGTACAACGTGATGGACCGGCCGGGCTGGTTCACCGATGCGCTGTTCACCGCGGTCAATCAGCTCTGCGCCGCGAACCAGATCGTGGTGTCACTCACCAATGCAGGTGGCAACCCGTGCGCACCGAGCCCGAGTTCCACGGCTGCAAGTCCGACCCCCAGGCCGACTGCGACCGCGCCCGCTGCGTGAGGTGCTTCCTGGCCGTGCCGCTCGAGGAGCCAGGCCTCGGGGCGGCGCAGCGGCTCCAGGGTGACCTTCGTGATCGAGTTCCCGCTGTCCGTTGGGCGCGACCCGAAACGCTCCATCTCACCATCCACTTCTTCGGACAGATCGACGATCGACGGGCCGCCACCGCGCATGCACTCGTCGAGCCGGTCGCCCACCACACATTCAGCTTCGACGTGGTCCTGGATCGGCTTGATGCCTTTCCCCAGCGGGGCACTCCTCATGTCCTGTGGCTTGGGCCGGCGCGCGACGTCCCCGAGCTCACCGCGCTCGCACTCGAATGTCGCGACGTACTCGGCGGCGCCGGATTCGACGTCGAGAAGCGGCCATTCCATCCGCACTGCACGCTCGGCAGACCCCGCATTCCGTGGAGCGACACGGCCCGCACGGCGTGGACCGCCGCAGCGGCGGAACCTCGGCCGGACGTCCGATTCACCGCGTCACGCCTCGTGCTCTTCGAGTCGCGATCCGCGCCGGGAGGCGCCGTCTACGCCGAACGATCCTCGCTGCTGTTCGCGTCAGGCTGACTGGGGTCAGCGGTCGCGCGGGTCGGCGAGCTCGGTCTCGAGTCCGTAATGCTCGATGGCGGCCGCGACGACATGACGCGGGAGCTGCTCCTGCTGCGCCAGGCCGTCGAGCACGGCGACGGAGATCGATCCCGCGTCGACCTCGAAGTGCCTGCGCAGCGCAACTCGCGTATCGCTGCGACCGTATCCGTCGGTGCCGAGCGGGATGAACGGGACGGTGACGAATCGCCCGATCTGATCCGGCACCGCCTTCATGTAATCGGTAACCGCAACGATCGGTCCGCCCTCACCGCCCAGCTGCTCATCGATGTACGCGATGCGTGGCTCGGCGTCCGGGTGGAGGCGGTTCCAGCGCTCGACCTCGAGCGCGTCCTGGCGCAGCAGCTGGAAGCTCGTGGCGCTCCAGACCTCGGCAGCGACGTCGTGCTGTTCGAGCAGCATGGCCTGCGCCTCGAGCGCAGCCTGCAGGGCTGTTCCGCTCGCGAGGATGCGCGCGCGATGGGTGCGCTCGCCCTCGGCGGGCTTGTACCGGTACAGACCCCGGAGGATGCCGTCCTCGGCGCCCTCCGGCATCGGCGGCATCGGGTAGTTCTCGTTGTACAGCGTGATGTAGTAGAAGATGTCCTCGCCGTCGACGTACATCCGGCGCATGCCGTCGCGAATGACCGTCGCAAGCTCGTACGCGAAGGCGGGATCGTAGATGCGCACGTTCGGGATCGCGCTGAAGAGCAGCGGCGAATGTCCGTCCTCGTGTTGCAGGCCTTCGCCGTTCAGGGTGGTGCGTCCGGCGGTTCCGCCGAGCATGAAGCCGCGACCGCGTGAGTCGCCGAACGCCCAGATGAGGTCGCCGACGCGCTGGTACCCGAACATCGAGTAGTAGATGTAGAACGGAATGACCGCCTGGCCGTGGGTGGCGTACGCGGTCCCCGCGGCTGTGAAGCTGCCCATCGAACCCGCTTCGGTGATGCCCTCCTCGAGGATCTGCCCGTCGACGGCTTCTCGGTACGAGAGCACCATGCCCGCGTCCACCGGTTCGTAGGTCTGACCGAAGGGCGCGTAGATCTTGACCTCGCTGAAGAGCGCATCCATGCCGAAGGTGCGCGCCTCGTCCGGGATGATCGGCACGATCCGATTGCCGATGCCCGGGTCGCGGAGCAGGTTGCGCAGCAGACCGGCGAACACCATCGTCGTCGACGCCGCGCGCGTGCCACTCCCGGACAGGAACTCCGCGTAGGGCGCGTCCCCTGGCAGCTCGAGCGGCTTGGACCGCACCACCCGGCGCGGTAGCATCCCACCGAGCGCACGCCGGCGCATCAGCAGGTACTCGACCTCGTCGGAATCGGCGCCCGGATGGTAGTAGGGGGGCTTGGCATCGGCGAGTCGCTTGTCAGTGATGGGTAGCTCGAGCAGATCGCGAAACGCGCGCAGCTCGGCCTCACCGATCTTCTTGATCTGATGCGTCGAGTTGCGCGCCTCGAAGCCGGTGCCGAGCGTCCATCCCTTGACGGTGTGGGCGAGGATCACGGTCGGCGCGCCGTGCTGTTCGAGGGCCAGCTTGTATGCCGAGTACACCTTGCGATAGTCGTGACCGCCGCGGCGCAGGTGGCGAAGATCGTCATCGGACAGGTGCTCGACCATCTTGCGCAGACGCGGATCGGGTCCGAAGAAATGTTCGCGGATGTATGCGCCGCTCTCGGTTGCGTACTTCTGGAACTCGCCGTCCGGGACGCGGTTCATCTGATCCACGAGCACGCCGTGCACGTCGCGAGCAAGCAGCTCGTCCCACTCGCGGGCCCAGATCACCTTGATGACGTTCCAGCCGGCGCCGCGGAAGATTCCCTCAAGCTCCTGAATGACCTTGCCGTTGCCGCGCACCGGCCCATCGAGGCGCTGCAGGTTGCAGTTGACGACGAATGTCAGATTGTCGAGCTGCTCGCGGGCGGCCAGGGACAGCGCGCCGAGCGTTTCCGGCTCATCGCATTCGCCGTCACCAAGGAAGCACCAGACCCGGCTCTCGCTCGTGTCCGCGATGTGCCGGTTGTACAGATAGCGGTTGAAGCGCGCCTGGTAGATGGCGTTGAGCGGCCCGAGGCCCATGGACACCGTCGGAAACTCCCAGAACTCGGGCATGAGACGCGGATGCGGATACGAGCTGAGCCCGTTGCCTCCGGTCTCCTGACGGAAGTTATCCATCTGCGCTTCGGTGATCCGGCCCTCGAGGTACGCGTGCGAGTACATCCCGGGCGCCGCGTGCCCCTGGTAGTAGATCTGATCGCCGGACGTGCCGTCGTCCTTGCCCCGGAAGAAGTGGTTGAACCCGACCTCGTACAGCGATGCCGCCGACGCATATGTGGAGAGATGCCCACCGATGCCGTCGCTTCGCTTGTTCGCCCTGGTGACCATCGCCGCGGCGTTCCAGCGAACGATCCGGCGGATGCGCCGCTCCATCTCCTCGTCACCGGGAAACCACGGCTCCTCATCGGGCGGAATCGTGTTGATGTACGGCGTCGAGACGAGCGACGGCACCGGCACCTGCAGACGGCGCGCGCGCTCGAGGAGCTTGCCGATCACAAAGCGCGCCCGAACCGTGCCTTCCGAGGCCACCAGCGCATCAAGGGACTCCAGCCACTCGGCGGTCTCGGCGGCGTCCGCGTCGGGAAGCTGGTGAAGGAAGGCGTCGAACGTCATTCGAAGCGAGGATATACACCCGAGAGGCGGAAACCGCCTCCGTAACCGATTGCGGTCTTTGCACCAACCTGTGGTACTGTCTTGGCAAGTGCTCGCGAATCGGCGAGCCATGCCTCTTGGTGAACCCTCTCTCCGCCGGTCATCGGCGGGTCTCAAGAATCCGGCACACGACAGTCCAGCGAGGGGATTCTGGGATGACGGGGATGGCCCGGGTCCCGAGGTAACACGGTGACAACGTTTGAATCCATCGGCGTGCGTCCGCGCACGTCCGCCGCTCTCCGCGAGAACGGTTTCACAGAGGCCAACACAGTCCAGCAGGAGGCGATCCCGCCGCTGCTGGCCCGCCACGACTGCGTGATCGAGGCTCCGACCGGGTCGGGGAAGACACTCGCATTCGTCGTGCCCATGGTCGAGCGGCTCGCCGGGCATCAGGGTCACGGGGCCAGGGCACTGATCGTGACTCCAACGCGTGAGCTCGCAACCCAGGTGAACGCCGTGATCCGCAAGGTCGACCCTGCGCTGCGAACGGTGATCTGCATCGGCGGGGTCGGCTACGGTCCGCAGACCGGCGGTCTGCGCAACGCGCCGGACGTGATCGTCGGCTGCCCGGGACGGCTCCTCGACCTGGCGAGCAACGGCCTCGCTCGCCTCCGGGACATCGAATACCTGGTTCTCGACGAGGCCGACGAGATGCTCGACCAGGGTTTTGCCAAGGACGTCGAGAAGATCATCTCGATGTGCCCGAACTTCAGCAGCAGCGCTCGTCGCCAGACCGTGCTCGCGTCTGCGACGATGCCGGACTGGGTGCAGCGCATGATCACCAAGCACCTGTATGAACCGGCGCGCGTTCGCGTCGTGAACGAACAGGTTCCCGCGCTCGAGCACGGCGTCATGAACGTCGTCAAGTCGCAGAAGATCGACGCGCTGTCCCGGCTGCTGCGCCGCCAACGGACCACCGAGCTGAATCAGACGATCGTCTTTCACCGCACCAAGCACGGCGCCAAGAAGCTGGTTCGCGATCTGCTGCGCATGGGCCACACCGCCGGTGAGCTCCAGGGCAACCTGTCGCAGAACGCGCGTGACCGCGCACTCGACTCGTTTCGTGCGAACCGCACCGAGGTGCTGGTCGCAACCAATGTGGCTGCGCGTGGCATCGACGTCGTCAACGTTGGGCTGGTGATCAACTTCGAGCTTCCCGAGACCCCTCAGTGGCTCACCCATCGGGTGGGGCGCACCGCGCGCAACGGCAACGAGGGCAAGGCGATCACGTTTCTCAGCGAGGAAGATGGCGAACAGTGGCGCAAGCTGCGCCGTCTTGGGGCTCCGGCGCTGCCGGAGATCGACGGGACGCTGCTGCTCACCACCGGCGAGTGGAAGCTCGGCGCGCCGCCGCGTGAGACTACGCCAGCGCCTGCTCCAGGTCGGCCATCAGGTCGTCGACGTCCTCAATACCGACGGACAGGCGCAGCAGCCCGTCGCTGACCCCGACCCGCATCCGGGTCTCCTCGGGTATCGACGCGTGGGTCATCAACGCAGGGCTTTCGGCGAGGGACTCCACGGCGCCGAGTGATTCCGCGAGCGTGAACACACGAAGTCGTTCGAGAAACGAGCGTGCTGCGTCTCCCGAGGACACCGCGAACGACACCACGCCGCCGAAGTACCCGCCCATCTGGCGCCGGGCGAGCGCGTGACCGGGGTGGCTCTCGAGTCCGGGGTAGTACACCTGGACCACGGCGTCCTGACCCTCCAGCCACCGAGCGATCGTGAGCGCGTTCTCGCACTGACGGATCACGCGAAGTTGGAGCGTTTTCAACCCGCGGAGCAGCAACCAGCAGTCGAATGGGGAGGGCACGGCGCCGACGGCGTTCTGGTGGAAGCGCATGCGCTCCGCAAGGGCATCGTCCGAGGTGAGCACCGCTCCGCCGAGGACATCACTGTGGCCGCCGAGAAACTTTGTCGAGCTGTGGATCACCAGGTCGGCGCCGAGCTCGAGCGGCCGCTGCAGCACCGGGCTCGCGAACGTACTGTCGACCGCGACCAGCGCGCCCGCACCATGAACGAGCTCGCTCACCGCGTCGAGGTCGACGACGCGCAGCAGTGGATTGGTCGGTGACTCGAGCCACACCAGGCGAGTGCGCTCGGTCATCGCCGCGACCACGGCATCCGGGTCGGTGGGATCCACTGCGGTGAAGGTCAGGCCGTAGCGCCGGAAGACCTGGTCGAACAAGCGGAAGGTGCCGCCGTAGACGTCCTCGGTGAAGACCACATGATCGCCCGGATCGAGCAGCAGCATCACCGTCGTGGTGGCGGCGAGGCCGGAGGAGAAGGCGAGACCGTGCTCGGCATTCTCGAGCGACGCCAGACACTCCTCGAGGTTTGCTCGGGTTGGATTGCCGGAGCGCGAGTACTCGAATCCCCTGTGTCGGCCGGGGGATTCCTGTGCGAAGGTCGTCGCAAGGTGGATCGGGACCACCACCGCGCCGGTCGCGGGATCCGGTCCCTGCCCGACGTGCAGGGCGCGCGTTGCCAGACCGTGCGGTTTGTGCTGCACCTGTCAGCTGCGTCCGCGTCGGGCGACGAACTCGAGCAGGTCGCTCCGCGTGATCACCCCGACCGGAACGTCGCCTTCGACGATCATCAGCGCCGGCTCACCGCCCAGCAGCGCCTCGAACGCCTCCTCGATCGGCGCACCGGCGGCGACCCGCGCGAAGGGCGGGTCCATCGCCGTCGACACCGACGTGGTGACCATGGTGGGGTCGCGATAGATGCGGTCCAGCAGGGTTCGCTCCTGGATGCTGCCGACGACACCACCACCGGAGGTGCTGCCGTTCTCGGTGACGAGCAGTTGCGAGATCCCGTACTGCTGCATGAGGTCGATCGCTTCCCCGACTGATTTGCCCGCACCCACGCTGACGAGCTCCGGCACACCGTCACTGTGTGAGTCGATGACCTCGCGAACGCGCGCAGGCACGAGCCGCTGCAGGTAGCCGTTCTGGCGCATCCACTCGTCGCTGAAGAACTTGCTCAGGTAGTTGCGTCCCGTATCCGGAAGGAGGACGACGATGACGTCGTCGGGCTTGGAGTCGACGGCGACCTGGATTGCCGCGTGCAGGGCGAGGCCCGCTGACCCGCCGACGAGGATCCCCTCCTGGCGGGCGAGCTTCCGAGCCGCCACGAAGCTCTCGCGATCGGTCACCTGGATGAACTCGTCGACCACGTCGCGATCGAAGGTCCCGGGCCAGAAGTCCTCGCCGACGCCTTCGACCTTGTATGGCGCAATCTCGCCGCTGTAGATCGAGCCCTCCGGGTCGGCGCCGATCACGCGGACGGCCGGGTTCTGCTCCTTGAGGTATTTGCCCGCGCCGCTGATGGTGCCGCCGGTCCCGACACCCGCGACGAACGTCGTGATGCGCCCGTCGGTCTGACGCCAGATCTCGGGGCCGGTGGTGCGGTAGTGCGCTTCCGGGTTGCGCGTGTTGAAGTACTGGTTCGGCTGGTAGGCACCCGGCACCTCACGGGTCAGCCGGTCCGCGACCGAGTAGTACGACTGCGGAGAGTCGCGCTCGACGTTGGTTGGGCAGATGACCACCTCGGCGCCGTAGGCGCGCAAAAGGCTGATCTTCTCCGCCGACATCTTGTCGGGCATGACGAAGATCATCTTGTAGCCCTTGATCGCGGCGGCCATCGCGAGCCCGTGGCCGGTATTGCCAGAGGTGGGCTCGACGACGGTGCCTCCCGGGCGCAGCAGTCCACGGCGTTCCGCGTCCTCGAGCATCGAGAGACCGATGCGGTCCTTGACGCTGCCGCCAGGGTTGAGCTGCTCGAGCTTGGCCAGGATCAGAGGCCGGAGCCCCTCGGTGACCTTGCTCAGCCGGACCAACGGGGTGTTGCCGACCAGGTCGAGGATGCTCTCGACGTACTCCACTGCCCGGCCATTCTAATGGCCTGCGGCGGCGGTCCCCGTGACCAAATTCCACTCCAGCGCCCTTTTGTCGCGGCATACTGAGGACGAATGGAGCAGGCTGGAAGCCACGACTTGGTCGGGGCGCGGGCACACATTCCCGGCTACACACTGGATCGGGGGATCAGCGTCGACCGAGCCGGTGCGCTCGTCGACGCCCACGACAGCACCACGGGATCTCGGGTGGTCATCCGCCTGCTCAGTCCCGCGTTGTCCAGCGACGCCGCCTTCAGGCGTCAGATCCGCCACGACATGGGGATCCTCGGTGCGCTGCGACACCAGCACCTCCTCTCGGTCATGGCGTTCGACGACAAGCACGCCGCGATCGTCTACGAGTGGGTGGACGGGATCACGCTGCGTCACCTGATCGATGTGTCCGGCCGCCTGATCGCGGGTGCCGCCCTGGTGGTCTTCGACGATTCGCTGGCCGCTCTCGAGGCGCTCCACGCCGCCGGAATCATCCACTGCGACGTGACGCCCGGCGCGGTCCTGCTCGACACCGACGGCACCGCCATCCTCCGTGACGCGGGGGTGCCGGCGCCGCCGCTGCGTCGCCGCTGGCGCGCCGGAACGCCCCAGTACATGGCGCCGGAGCTGTGGTCCGGCAGGCCGCACACGGTGGCAACCGATATCTATGCGGCGACGGGCGTGCTGGTCGATGCGCTCACCGCGCGTCCGCCGTACCTCGGTACCGATCTCACCGGGCTCGGTGTCCAGCACACGCAGGGAGCACTACCGAGTGAGGCGGTCCCGATGGTCGCCAGAGAGTTGGTGATTCGCGGACTTGCGAAGGATCCCCGCGACCGGCCGGCGAGCGCGGCGCTGTTCCGTCGTGACGTCGAGATCGCAGGAGCGACGTTCCTCGGACCCGGCTGGCGGGAGCAGGGACGTTCGTGGCTGGCGGTTGTTGTTGCCGACCGCCTTGCCGACCCTGCCCCCACGTCTCCGCCGGTCGACTTCATCGATGACGACGACGACACGCTCGTGCCGGGGCTCGCAATGGGCACTGCAGCCGACGACTCGCGTCCCGGCGGTGTCGGCTGGAAGGTGTGGTCGGTCGCGGGTGCCGCGGTGATCGCGCTTATCGTGATGGTGATCTTTGCGGCACAGGCGCTGGGGGGCCCTGGGGTTCAGGTCTAGCCGACCCAACCACCGGGGCCGGTCTTCACGGGACCCTCGAACGCGCCGACGGACGCCGGCGTGCCGACCAGCATCGACACCGCGGGGGCGTCCTCGGCCACGCCGACCCCGACGCCGACGGCCACGCCGACGGCGACCGTTGCGCCGAGCACGGCGCCGATCACCATCATCGCGCCCACGCCCACGCCCACCCCGACGGTGACTCCGAGCCCGACGTCGTCTCGCACGCCAAGGCCAACCCCGTCCTAAACGGTCACGGCGGCGCCGTCAGGGTGCCGGGATGACGTTGTAGACGTCCCTCGCGTAGTCGAGCATCATCCTCGCCGCCGAGAAACGCGGTCCATTGGTGCGGAGCGACGCACGCATCCGCTGCACCCAGCCGCGGGGAATGCCGTTCTCATCGCGCTGATAGAACAGCGGCACGACCTCGTGCTCGATGATGTCGAAGAGGGTTGCCGCGTCGCGTGAGTCCTGCATTGCGTGGTCGAAGAGGATGTCGCCGGGAATGGCCCATCCGTTGGTTCCGTTGTATGCCTCCGCCCACCATCCGTCGAGCACCGAGAGGTTGAGTCCTCCGTTCAGCGCCGACTTCATCCCGCTGGTGCCGCTCGCCTCGAGCGGCGGCCTTGGGACGTTGATCCACACGTCGCAGCCGGCCACCATGTGCTCGGCGGTTGCGAGGCTGTAGTTGTCGAGGAACGCGATCCGGCTCATCGCCGCGGGCTCGCGCTCGAAGGTGAAGAGTCCCTGCGCAGCGTGCTTGGCCTCCTCGTCCTGCGGGTGCGCCTTGCCGGCGAAGACCATCTGTGCAGGGCGGTCCTTGTTGTCGAGCACGCTTGCGGCACGTGCCGGGTCGAGCGTGAGCAGCTGGATGCGCTTGTACCCGGCGAGACGTCGCGCGAATCCGAAGGTGAGCGCGTGCTCGTCGAAACCGTTCTCCGCGGCTTCGACATACCAGCGCGGCTCATCGCGAGCGAGCCGGTTCGCAACGCTGCGCTCGCGCACATACTGCGCGAACTCGGCGCGCAGCGCGTTGCGCAGCGCCCACAGCTCGGCGTCGGGGATGTCGTCCACTCCCCGCCAGGTGTCCGGATCGGCGGCGCGCGCGTCCCATCCCGCACCGAGGTAGCGATCGAGCAGCTCTCGCATCCGCGGCACCATCCATGTCGGCACGTGCACTCCATTGGTGACGTGTCCGATCGGCACGGTGTCGGCCGGCCGTTCGGGGAACAGGGACTGCCACATCTGCCGGGCGACCTCGCCGTGACGGCGGCTGACGCCGTTGCGCGAGCGGCTCATCTTGATGCCGAGCGGCGTCATCACGAACTGCTCGTGGGGGTTGTCCGGCCGGGTGCGGCCGAGATGGAGGAAGCCCTCGAGGTCGAGCCCCGCCTGCTCGGGGTAGTCGCCGAGCACCTCCACGATCTCGCTGACGTCGTAGCCCTCATTGCCGGCGCTCACCGGGGTGTGAGTCGTGAAGACGGTGCGCTCGCGGGCGGCCGTGAATGCCTCGTGGCGCGAGCGTCCGCGCGACATCTCCCGGCGCGCGATCTCCAGCGGGGCGAGGGCGGCGTGCCCCTCGTTGAGGTGCACCACGGAGGGGTCCAACCCCATGGCGTCGAGGGCCCGCATCGAGCCGATGCCGAGGAGCGCGTACTGGGCGAGCCGGGTTGGCCGGTCGGCGACGTAGAGGCGGCTGGTGATCCACTGGTCGATGGCCGAGTTCTCCGGGCGCTGCGCGTCGAGAAGATAGAGGGGCGTGCGGCCCACGTCGAGCCGCCACACCTGCACCACCACATCGCGACCGCGAAGCGGGACCGTCACGGTCAGCGGGGCCCCACCCTTATGGACAAGAGCGGCGGGAACTCGCTCCGGATCGACCTGGAGCCAGTATTCGAGCTGGTAGCCGGATCGGTCCATGCGCTGCTGGAAGTATCCCTGCCGGTAGAGGAGACCGACACCGACCATGGGGAGCGCCATGTCTGACGCCTGCTTGAGGATGTCCCCGGCCAGCACGCCCAGGCCGCCCGCGTAGATCGGCAGGGATCGGTGCACGGCGAACTCGGCACAGAGGAAAGCCACCGGATGGACCGGTGTCGCCTTCCCCTCGATGGGCGGACGGCTCAACTCGTGGTCGAGCGCGCCGACAAGGTCGCTGAGCCGTCGGAGCATTGTCGGGTCACCCGCCGCGCGCTCGAGGGTGGCCGACGACGTTTCATCGAGGAGGCGGATGGGGTTGTGGTTGCTCGCCTCCCAGCGCACGGGGTCGATCATCCGAAACACATCGTCGCCGCCCTGCCACCACGACCAGGCATAGTTGTACGCGAGCCTCGCGAGCGGCTCGAGCGGTGAGGGCAGCCGCGCTGCCAGGTCCGACGCAGCGTGGTCGATATCCTCGCTGCCGTCTGCGAGGATGGCCGTCGCGAGCTCGGTCATTGCCTCCCGCCGGTTTCTGCCAGAGCCTGCTGCAACGCCGCGACGCCGCCCTTGGGCCCGCCTGCGTGCCGGAACACCGCGGTCCCGGCGACGAGCACGTCCGCACCGGCGTCGACACATGCCTTCGCGTTGGTGGCGTCGACACCGCCGTCCACCTCGATTTCGGTGTCGAGGCCCTGGCGTTCAACCTCACGACGCATCTGCTCGACCTTGCGCAAGGTGCGCGGTATCAACGACTGCCCGCCGAACCCAGGGTCGATGGTCATGACCAGCGCGAGGTCACACGCTTCGAGGATGTCGTCGAGCATGTGCGCGGGCGTGCTGGGATTGATCGCTGCGCCGGAGCGGCAGTCGAGCGTGCGGATGGTCGACAGCGTGCGGTGCAGGTTCGCGCACACCTCGTAGTGCACCGTGATGGCATCCGCTCCGGCAGTGGCGAACGTGCTCAGATGCGCGTCGGGGTTGACGATCATCAGGTGCAGCTCGAGGGGTAGCGATGTCGCGCGTCGGAGCACGCGCACCGTTTCGATGCCGAAGGTGAAGTTGGGCACGAAGACGCCATCCATCACATCGACGTGGATACGTTCGGCTCCGCTCTCCTCGAGGTCGTGCGCGGCGTTCGCGAGATGTCCGAAGTCAGCGGCGAGGAGGCTCGGCGCGATCCGGACAGCGTCTCGGCAGGGCTTCCAGGTTGATCGCGGCATCCCGCGGATTCTGGCAGACGCGGGTCAGTCGACTACCGGAATTATCCGAGCCGTCACTCCGCCGCGGCAGCGGCGTCGAGGAACCAGACGAGCGTGCCATCGATCGGGCGGACCCGCGACGCGGGGACCTCGCCCCGAGCGGTGGCGACGAGCGCGGGGTGCTTGGCGCCCCCGGTGACCATGAACCCGACCGCTGCCGCTGCGTTGATCGCCGGGAAGGTGAGCGTGATCCGGTCGTAGGGTTCGTAGTCTGCGAGGCCGCGTGTCGCCCAGCGATCCGCGACCTCCAGCGCCGGGGTCCCCGGGAACAGCGATGCGGTGTGCCCGTTCTCGCCAAGGCCCAGGAGGATCACGTCGAGGCGCGGTGCACCGGGTCCGGCCGGCAGCGAGGTTGCAAGCAGATCCGAGTACTCGGCGGCGGCCGCATCGATATCAGCGCGTTCGGCGGGCATCCGGTGCACTCTGTCGGGATCGATCGGTACACGGCTCAGCAGCGTGGTCCGTGCGAGATGGAAGTTGCTGCGTGGATCATCCGGTGGGCAGGCGCGCTCATCGGCGAAATAGACGTTCCACCAGGTCCAGTCGATCCGTCCCCGCCAATGGTCCCCCGCGAGCAGGTCGTTCAGCAGACGTGGCGTGCTGCCGCCGGACAGGGCTATCGAGAAACCGCCGTGGTCGGCGTGGGCGCGGCGGCACTCAGCCGCGAGCCACGTCGCAAGCGCGCTGGCGACATCCTCCGCCGTCTCACTGACGACGCGCTCACCGGCCAGATCGTCGAGTGCACTCGTCACGGCCACTCAGGGGACGTGCCAGGCGCGTCCGTCGCGAGCCATGAACGCGTGCGACTCCTCGGGACCCCATGTCCCCGACGGGTAATTCGGGGAATGGACGGCGTCGGGAGGATGTGCGCGCCAGCCGTCGAGAATCGCTGTGCAGAAGCGCCACGCCTCCTCGACCTCGTCCTCGCGCGCAAAGAGGGTCGGGTCGCCGCGCATGCAGTCGAGCAGCAGGCGCTCGTACGCATCGGGCGATTGCTCGCGGAACGCCGTGCCGTACATGAAGTCCATGTTCACCGACTCGATCCGGAGCGCCTGACCAGGGATCTTCGCGCCGAAACGCAGCGTGATCCCCTCGTCGGGCTGAATGCGCAGGATGAGCAGGTTCGGTTCGATGCCGTCGGTGGGCACTGCGCCCGACGCCAGCGGGACGCTGCCGGCGAACGGCGAGTGGGGCACGCGACGGAACTGGATGACAATCTCCGTGGCTCGCTTGGCAAGGCGTTTGCCGGTGCGCAGGTAGAACGGCGTCCCCGCCCAACGCCAGTTGTCGATGTCCACCTTGAGCGCAACGAAGGTCTCGCGAAGTGAGGTGGCCGCGACGCCTTTCTCCTCACGGTACCCGGCCACCGGCTCGCCGTCGATGAGTCCTGCGGAGTACTGCCCGCGCACCGAGTGCGAGAGTGCGTCGTCGGGATGGATCGGCCGCACTGCGCGGAGCAGCTTGACTTTCTCGTCACGAACCATCTCAGCCTGAAAGTTCGACGGCGCCTCCATGCCGACGATTGCCACCAGCTGCATGATGTGGTTCTGGACGATGTCGCGCAACGCACCGGCGCCCTCGTAGTACGCACCCCGACCCTCGACACCGATCTGCTCCGCCACGGTTATCTGGACGTGGTCGATGTACTGCCGGTTCCACAACGGTTCGAAGATCCCGTTGGCGAATCGAAAGACGAGCAGGTTCTGAACGGTCTCCTTGCCCAGGTAATGGTCGATGCGATAGATCTGCTCTTCGACGAAGGCAGCGTGGAGGCGCGTATTGAGCTCGCGCGCGCTGGCAAGGTCGCGGCCGAACGGTTTCTCGATGATCGTCCGCACGAACGTCCCGGGGCCCTGGGTGGTCAGACCGGCGGCGTTGAGCCCATCCGCGAGCGGGGTGACGGCGGTCGGCGGCGTGCTGAAGTACAGCAGCCGGTTGCCTCTGGTGCCGCGTTCCGCGTCTGCGGTCTCGAGTGCTCGCTTGAGTGCGTCGAAACCATCCGGGGCTTCGAGGTCGTACGTCACGTACCAGAGTCCGGCGGCAAACCTCTCCCACACATCGTCGCGAAGCTGCACGCGTCCGTACTGCTCCACGCCTTCGCGCATGTCGGCGCGGAACTCGTCGTCGCTCAGGTGACTTCGGGCGGCGCCGATGACCGTGAAACCGTCCGGCAGACTTCCCTCCGCCGCCAGCGCATATAGCGCCGGGACGAGCTTGCGCTTGGTGAGGTCGCCGCTGGCGCCGAAGATGACGACGCAGCACGGAACCGGGATGCGCGGTTCCTTCCGTCGCTCGTAGCGCGGCAGCTCCGCGATCAGTGTGATGCCGCGGTCCCCGCTGGCGCCTCGGCTTTCACCGGGTGGCCGCCGAATTCGTTGCGGAGCGCAGCGATCACCTTGTTGCCGAAGCCGTCGGGCAGGCGCGACTGGAACCGCATGAACAACGACATCGCCAGCACGGGTGCGGGCACCGAGAGCTGCATCGCCTCCTCGACGGTCCAGCGGCCCTCGCCGGAGTCATCGACCCACCCGCGCAGCTGGCTCAACTGCGGATCGCGGGCGAACGCGCGCTCAGCGAGTTCGAGCAGCCAGGAGCGCACCACGCTCCCCTGGTTCCACAGGTGCGCGATCGCGTGGAGATCGAGCTCGCCGAAATCCTGTTTCGCCTGCATGATGGCGAACCCCTCGGCATAGGCCTGCAGCATCCCGTACTCGATGCCGTTGTGCACCATCTTGATGAAGTGCCCGGAACCGGAGGGCCCGACATGCAGGAAGCCATCCGGAGGCGCGAGGGTCGTGAAGATCGGGCGCCAGTGGTCGACGGTTGGCTTGTCACCGCCGGCCATCAGGCAGTACCCAACGTCCAGGCCCCAGATCCCGCCGCTGGTTCCCGCATCGATGAAGTTGATGCCGCGTTCCACGCTGCTCGCAGCCCGCGCGATCGAGTCGTGGTAGTTGCTGTTGCCGCCGTCGATGATCGTGTCACCCTTCTCGAGCAGCGATTGCAGCGCAGCCACCGTGTCGTCGGTCACCTTTCCCGACGGAACCATGATCCAGACGCCGCGTGGTTTGTCGAGTGCCGCGATGAGTTCATCGATGCTCCCGGTGGTGGTGGCGCCGAACCCCTCGACGGTCGCGCGTGCCTCCGGGTTGGGATCGTATGCGACCACTGCGTGATCGCCGTCACGACGCAGGCGGTGCACCATGTTGCTGCCCATCCTGCCGAGCCCGACAAAGCCGATCTGCATGGTCTGAGTCCTTGGTGTGTGGCGGCGCTCAGCGCCCCGCCGTGGTGGCGGCGACCGCATCAGTGAGGCTCGCGAGCCCCGCGTCGAGGTCGCCGGCGATGTGGACGCGTACGACGCGCCGGCCGTGGGAGCGCAGGGACTGGAGGTCGCCGGCGGCCTGCGCCCGCTTGAGTATCGAGAACGTGAACGGTTGTCCGGGAATGGGAACGTCGGTGCCGTCGTCGGCGGTGATCTGGATGTAGACGCCCGTGTTCGGCCCGCCCTTGTGGAGCTGTCCGGTGCTGTGGAGGAAGCGCGGGCCGAAGCCGAGCGTGGTGGCGAGCCGGCGCGTGTCGCGTATGGCGACACGCAGGTGCTGCAACGCACGCTCATTCGCGTCATCAGGCGTGACATACGCCATCAGCGCGACGTAATCACCTTGATTGGCGGTGTCGAGATGGGAGGCGAGGGCGCTCGATGCGCTGGAGCCGGCGACATCGCCATACACGCGCAAGGCTCCGTCGGTCACCGCGGCGGGCTCGTCCGGGAGCGAGCCGGTCTGCTGATATTGCTCCAGCACCGCTTTGGTGTTGTCCTTCGACTCCTGCACATTCGGTTCATCGAATGGATCGATGCCGAGGTGCGCACCCGCAACAGCGGTCGCGAACTCCCAGCGGAAGAATTCGGCGCCGAGGTCGTACTTGTCGGCGAGGTCGAAGACGATGACAGGGTTGCCGGCCGTCCTCAGCGCATCGATGGAGTGATCGAACTGCGCGTTATCACCCAGCCGAAGCGCGACGAAGAGACGGTCGCCGGCGTAGACCGCGGGGCTCCCGATGGGCTCGTCGCCGATCGGGATGATTCCCTTGCCCTCCTTGCCGGTGCTCTCGGCGATGAGCTGCTCGGCCCAGAGCGAGAATGCTTCGATTTCCTTCGGCGCCAGGATGGTCACCTTGTCGCGGCCCTGGTCGTGGAGCACGCCCATCACGGTGCCGAGGCTGAGCCCGCAGTTGAGGTCGCCGGGGACGCTCGCCCTGCAGTTCCGGCGCATCTGGGCGGCGCGCTCGAGCAGCAGGTCGCAGTCGACGCCGATGATGGCGGCGGGCACGAGACCGAACATGCTCAACGCTGAATAACGGCCGCCGATGTCGGGGGGATTCTTGAACAGGTGCAGGAATCCGCGGTCGCGCGCGATGGTTGCGAGCGGCGTGCCCGGGTCGGTGACTGCGATGAAGTGCGCGCCGGGTGTGTCGCTCACGCCGGACGTCAGCTCCCAGAAGTGGGCCAAGTGCGAAAGCGTTTCCAACGTCGTGCCCGATTTGCTGGACACGATGTAGCCCGTTGCCTTGGGATCGATGGCGCCGGTGAGCCGGGCGATGGCGAGTGGATCGGTCGTGTCCAGCACGTGCAGTACCGGCTGCCCGTCCACGCTGCCGAACGAGCTGCGCAGCACCTCCGGACAGAGGCTGGAACCGCCCATCCCCAGCAGGACGCAGTCGCGCCATCCCGCCTCGCGCACCTCGGTGGCGAGGGACCGCAGTGCGAGCAGCCGCTCCTGCATCGCCCCGATCACGTCGAGCCAGCCCAGCCGGTTGTTGATCACCGCCGCGTGGGCGGCGTCCCCAGGTTTCCAGAGGTTCGGGTCACGGTGCCAGATGCGCGTCGCGATGTCGCCCGCTTGGGGCGTGTCGAGCGCAATCTCAGTCGCGCCGGTATCGATGTGCTGACGTTGTGCGTACCCCGAGCCCATCGCGTCGATCTTCTCGGCGATGCCGCGGATCAGCTCATTGTAGGAGTCGGCGAATTGCTTGACACCGTCATCGAGCAATTGCTGCGTCACCGCGTCCATGTCGATGCCGACCTCGGCAAGTTGTTCCATCACGCGGTGAGCGCCCGCGTAGTCGGCCTTCACGGTGTCGCCGGCCACGACACCGTGATCGAGGAACGCCTCGATGGTCGCGGGCGGCATGGTATCAACCGTGTCCGGACCGATCAGCGCCTCGGCGTAGACGACATCTCGGTAGTTGGGGTTCTTGGCGCTCGTGCTCGCCCACAACGGGCGCTGCACGTGCGCACCCGCGGCACGCAGTTGTTGGAAACGGTCCTCACCAAAGCGCTGCTCGAAAAGCTCGTACGCGAGCCGCGCATTGGCGATCGCGGCCTTGCCGAACAACCCTTCGATGAGCGCATTGCCGGGATCCGCGGCGAGCTTTTCCTGGAGCAGCCTGTCCACCAGCGTGTCGACGCGACTCACGAAGAACGACGCCACGGAATGAACGTCGAGTGACTCACCTGCGCTGTGACGTGCCTCGAGCGCGGAGATGTACTGCTCGATCACACGGTCGTGCATGGCGATCGCGAAGATGAGCGTCACGTTGACATTGCGGCCATCGGCGATGGTGCGATGGATGGCCGGCATCCCCTCGAGCGTGGCCGGGATCTTGATCATCAGGTTGGGACGGTCGACCCGCTCCCACAGCGTCCGTGCCGTCGCGATGGTTGCGTCGGTGTCGTGCGCGAGGCTCGGCGGCACCTCGAGGCTGACGAATCCATCCGTGCCTGACGTGCGTTCGTGGACCGGACGGAGCATGTCCGCCGCATGCTGGATGTCGGCGATCGCGAGCTCGGTGAACACGTCCTGGGGGTCGTCGATCCCGGACGAGATCAACTCGCGGATCTGGTCGTCATAGAGCGAGCCTTCCGCGATCGCCTTCTGGAAGATGGTGGGATTGCTGGTCAGCCCGGTCACGTTCTCTTCGGCGATGCGGTGCTCCAGCTGACCCGTGGTCACCAGCTCGCGGCTGATGAAGTCGAGCCAGACCGACTGGCCTTGTCCGGCGAGCTGCTGGAGTGGGTTGGTCATTCAGCCGGCCTCCGTGGGGGCGCCGACGAGTGCGTTCACCGCGGCGACGATCGCATCGGCATCGATCCCGGCGGCGGCCATCAGTTCGTTGGGGCTGGCGGAGCCGGGAAGGCTGCGCACCGCCAGATGGGTGACGCGGGGCGGGGACTCCTCGAGCGCGAGCGCCTCCATCACCGCCGCACCGAGACCCCCCTGCGGGTAGTGGTCTTCGACGACGACGAGGCGTCCGCCGGTCGCGTCGCTGGCCTGCCGCAACGTCGCGGTGTCGATCGGCTTCACCGAGTACAGGTCGATGACGCGGCAGCGGGTGCCGGTTGGCGCCAGACGGTCGGCTGCTGCGAGGCATGCATGCAACGTCACGCCGGCACCGATGAGCGTGACGGTGTCGCCGGCTGACTCACGGAGAACCTTGGCGCCCCCGATGGGAAATTCCTCGTCGTTCTCGTAGATGACCGGGTATGCCCCCCGCGTCGTGCGAAGGTAGCTGACGCCAGGGAGATCGGCCATTTGAGCGACGAGCTTCGCCGTCGATACCGCGTCGCTGGGATAGAGGACTGTCGACGTGTGCACCGCGCGCAGCGACGCGATGTCCTCGAGCGCCATCTGCGATGGACCGTCGGCGCCGATCTCGCAGCCGGCATGCGAGCCCGAGAGACGGATGCTCACCTCGGAAACGCCCGCCATGCGCACGAAGTCGTACGCGCGTGACAGGAACGCCGCGAAGGTGGACGCGAATGGAACGTACCCGCGAACCGACAGACCCACCGCGCTCGCGATCATCTCCTGCTCCGCGATGTACATCTCGAAGAAGCGGTCCGGATACGCGTCCCGGAACTCCTCGGAATGCGTCGAGTTGCTCACCTCGCCGTCGAGAGCCACGACGTCGTGGCGGGCACCGAGCGCGCGCAGTGCGTCGCCATACGCCTTGCGGGTTGCGACCTTGTCGCCCATCTCGTACGTGGGCAGCTGAACAGGCGTGTCGACAGCGGTCGACGACGCGGATTCGAGCGGTTCCGGAGGCTGGACGTCGATGAGCAGATTTCGCTCACCGCCCAATTCCGCGATCGCCCTGTCCGCCATATCGGGGGGCAGCGCCTTGCCGTGCCAGCCGTCCTTGTTCTCGATCTCCTTGAACCCCTTGCCCTTGATCGTCCGGGCGATCACGACGGTCGGGCGGTCCCCGCCCGATCGGGCGGATCCGAGGGCTTCATCGATTTCCCCGAGGTCGTGGCCGTCGATCACGATGGCTCTGCAACCGAACGCTTCAGCGCGGCGGCGGTAGACGTCGAGGTTCCACTCGTACTCGGTGGGTCCGCGCTGGCCGAGCCGGTTCACGTCGAAGATCGCAGTGAGGTTGGAGAGGCCGTAGAAGGCGGCCTTGTCGAGCGCCTCCCAGATGGATCCTTCCGCGAGCTCGCTGTCGCCACAGAGCACCCAAACGTGGAACGGAAGCCGGTCGAGGTACTTGCCGGCGAGGGCAACCCCGACAGCGACCGCAAGCCCCTGGCCGAGCGAGCCCGTGGCAACGTCGACCCAGGGGATGACCGGCGTCGGGTGGCCCTGGAGCCTCGAGCCGAAGGTCCGGTAGGTGAGCAGCTCCTCGTCGGTGATGGCGCCCACCGCCTTGTACATGCCGTAGAGGAGGGGAGAGGCATGCCCCTTGGAGAAGATCAGGTGGTCGTTGTTGGCCAGTTCCGGGCGCGCAAAGTCGTAGCGGAGATGGCGGGCGGCGAGGACGGCGATGATGTCGGCGGCCGACATGCTCGAGGTCGGGTGTCCCGATCCCGCCTTGGTGCTCGCTCGGATCCCGTCGACGCGGATCTGCTGCGCAACCTCGCCCACGAAATCGAGCGCAGGACGCGCTCCTGTCTCGGCGTTCTCGGTCACTGCCATTGGATCCACCTCCGTTGAGCCTCTGAGCTTGAATCATGCCGCGACTCCCCTGGGCGGCGCGGCGCGGTATTGGTTAAGGTCGCATGGGGTACAGTCACGGCTCTGGCGCGCGCCTATAGCTCAGTCCGGATAGAGCGTCTGACTACGGATCAGAAGGTCGGGGGTTCAAATCCTCCTGGGCGCGCCAGACCCCGCCCAGGAGCCTAAGCTGGTTCGATGACAGGTCGGTGTTCGTGATCGTTTATCACATGTGGTTCCTCTGGGTTCCCTTCCTGTTCATCGTGCTGTGGATTGCCGCGTTTGTCTATTGGATCGTCGCCATCGTCGAGGTCGCAAACACTCCCGACGCCCAGTTCCGCGCGATCGGGAGCGAGAAGATCGTGTGGCTCCTCATCGTCATCCTCGGCGGCATCATCGGCGCGCTGGTGTGGCGCTTCGCCAAGCGCGCTGACGTCATCCGCTCGAGGGGTGCCGTGCCGCCGCCACCCCCCGGTTGGTACCCCGAGGGCGGCACGGGAGCGCTGCGCTGGTGGGATGGAGTCAGGTGGACTGACGTCCGTCATTTCCCGCCGCCAACCTCCTAGTCGCAGGGCGTAACCAACTGTTTCGCCGGCCGTTTGAACGAGCGCTCCTGCACACAATCCACCGGAGGTTCCGCCAGTGACCCGGGTCCTCAAGCTCGCGGCAGCTGCCACCGGCGCCGCAGTCATCGCAATCGCGGCATTCCTGCTTCACCCGCGTTCTGGAGCGCGCCGCCGGGCAGCGGCCCGCCGCGCCACCGTCGGCGTCGCATCCCTCGTCGGTTCCGCGGTCGACAGACGCCCGGGGCGTTTCGGCGCCACGAGCTGGGATGAGACGCTCGCCAGTCGCGTCCGGGTTGCGCTCTCGCTTGGGTTCGGCGACCTCGCGACCGGGCTGGAGATACGCGCCAGCCGCGGTGTGGTCACCCTCCGCGGTGAGGTCGACGAGCTCACCGATATCACGCGATTCGAAACCGCCGTTCGTGAAGTCGGCGATGTCGCCGACGTTGACAACCTGCTCCGGCTCCGCACCCGCGATGCGAGGCCTCGAGTCCTCTCCGCGTAGCCGGATCACCTCGCAATCAGTGACACTCCGCTTGTGTCGCTGCCGTTCGACCCGCCGCTCGAGCCGATGCTTGCCCGCGCAGCTCCGGAGATTCCCCGAGAGGGGGGATGGCTCTACGAGCCCAAGTGGGATGGATTCCGCGCGATCGTGTTTCGCGACGGAGCCAAGGTCCACATCGCAAGCCGGAACGCACTCGCGCTCGAGCGGTACTTTCCCGAATTGATCGAGCCGCTTCAGGCGGCGCTTCCCGAACGGGCCATCGTCGACGGCGAGGTGGTGATCGCCACCGACCATGGACTGGACTTCGACGCTCTTCAGCAGCGCATCCACCCCGCGGCGTCGCGAGTGCGCATGCTGTCGGAAAAGACGCCGGCATCGGTCGTGCTCTTCGACCTGCTCGCCCGAGACGCCGAGGACGTGCGCGAGCTGCCGCTCGAGGAACGCCGCGGCGGGCTGATGCAGGCGATCACGAGCAGCCCGACCGTCGGCGTCACGCCCCAGACGAGCGACCCGGACGAGGCGACCACCTGGTTCACGCGATACGAGGGTGCCGGCCTCGACGGCGTCGTCGCCAAGGATCCGGCCGGCACGTACCGACCCGGGGAGCGTCGTTGGGTGAAGGTGAAACACCTGCGCACGGTGGATTGCGTGGTCGGCGGGTACAGGACCGCCAAGGACGGGCGCGGCATCGGTTCGCTGCTGCTCGGCCTCTACGACGACGAGGGCTCACTGCACCACGTCGGGCACACGTCATCTTTCGACGCCGCCGAACGGCGGGCGATCCTCGAACGGCTCCAGCCGCTCGTCGGCGGCGACAGCTTTGGTCATGGGCGGACTCCGGGAGGTCCGAGCCGGTGGCAGCGCTCAGCCGACAGCGCCTGGACGTCGGTGAGCCCGGAGCTCGTCTGCGAGGTTTCCTTCGATCATCTGCAGAGCGGCCGCTTCCGCCATGCGTCGCGCTTTCTCCGCTGGCGACCCGACAAGGCGCCACGCTCCTGCGACTTCGATCAGCTGTCGCCACCGGAGGAGTTCTCGCTGGACGACATCCTCGTCACTCGAGGTTCATGAGTCGAGCAGCTCGCGACCTGGACAGGGAGGCGGCAATCATCATAGAGTGCCGGCGCGGTCATGGCCGGTACTGATTACAGCTCGTACCTGCGCATCGACGAGCTGCTCGAGCTGCAGCACCCGCTCACCGAGGGTGCGCACGACGAGCTGCTCTTCGTGGTCATCCACCAGGTCTACGAGCTCTGGTTCAAGCTCATCCTCCACGAGCTGGATTTTGCGACGGCCGAGTTGGAGGCCGGACGTCCCGAGGCGGCGATGGCGCCGCTGCACCGCACCACGCGCGTCGACGAGCTGTTGATTGCGCAGCTGCGCGTGCTGGAGACGCTGACGCCCGAGGGATTTCTCGCATTCCGCGACCCACTCAAGCCTGCCTCCGGTTTGCAGTCGGGGCAGTTCCGGGCGATCGAGGTGCTCGGAGGCCTGGATGGGGCCACGCCCGCCGATACGTCGCCGCTGTCGGATCACGATCGCGAGGAGTTGCGCCGCCGGGCCGGTATGCCGACCCTCTACTCGGCGCTGTGCGCTTCGCTCCGGGCTCACGGATTCGACGCGCCCGACGGCGACGGCTCGGAGCTTCGCGAGCGTCGCCTCAACGCGCTGGTCGCGCTCTACCGTGATCACGCAACCCCGGAGCGCGCGGTCCTCCACCGGGTGTGCGAGCTGCTGCTCGACCACGATGAGGCGATCTCGCGCTGGCGGTTCCACCACGCCCAGATGGCCGCACGCGAGATCGGGTCTCGTCCGGGCACCGGCGGTGGCGGAGTCGCGTATCTCGACACGACCATGGCGTTGCGCTTCTTCCCCGAGCTCTGGGAGGTGCGGAACCTCCTGTGACCCTCCCAATTCCAGACAATCTCGACCGTAACTCCTGCGCCGAGCTGGATGCACGGGACCCGCTCGCGCCCTTCCGGGATCGCTTTCTCGATGACGGTGTCACGATCTACCTGGACGGCAACTCGATGGGGCGATTGCCCAAAGCAACGCTTCCGCGCTTGCACGAGATGGCCGAGCGCGAGTGGGGACGCATCCTCGTCCGCGGCTGGACCGAGTCGGGATGGATGGACTCCCCACTCCGAGTCGGTGATGCAATCGGCCGGATCGTCGGTGCGTCACCGGGGGAGGTGCTGGTGGCAGACACGACATCTGTCGGCCTCTTCCGGCTGATGGTGTCGGCGCTGCAGGCGCGTCCGAAGCGCCGCGTGATCGTCACCGAACGGAGCAATTTCCCCACCGATCTCTACATCGCCCAGGGGGTGGCCGAGCTGCTGCGATGCGAGGTTCGCGCCGTCGACCGCGCGAACCTCGTCGATGCACTCGATGGCGACACCGCACTGCTCCTCCTGACGGAGGTGGACTTCCGGACCGGGGAACGCCATGACATGGGCGCGCTGACCGCGGCTGCACACGCCGCAGGAGCGCTGGTGCTCTGGGACCTCTCGCACTCCGCGGGCGCAGTCGAGATCCGGTTGAATCGGCACGTCGTCGACCTCGCGGTGGGCTGCGGCTACAAGTACCTCAACGGGGGACCCGGCTCGCCCGCGTACCTGTACGTCGCCACCGCATTGCAGGATGAATTGCGCAATCCGACCCAGGGCTGGCTCGGCCATGACAATCCCTTCCTGTTCGACTCCGAGTACCGGCGCGCGCCGGGGATACGCGGCTGGATGAGCGGGTCCCCACCCGTGCTGGGGATCGGCGCGCTCGAGGTCGGCGTCGACATCCAGCTCGAGGCCGGTGCGCACGCCGTTGGACAGAAAGCGGCGATGCTGACGGAGGTCTTCATCCGCCGTGCGCATGCGCGCCTCGACGCGCTCGGCTTTGAGGTGGCGACTCCCGCGTCACCGGATCGCCGCGGAGCGCAGGTGTCCCTCCGGCATGACGACGGGCTCGCCGTCGTGCGCGCGGTTGCGGATCGCGGCGTCATCGGCGACTTCCGTCCGCCCGACATGTGCCGATTCGGGCTGGCGCCGCTCTACACGCGCTACGTCGACGTGTGGGATGCCGTCGAGCGGATTGCCGGCGTCGTCGAGAGCGGCATGAGCCGGTTGCCGAAGTATCGCGAGGAGGTTGCGATCCCCTGAGCTCAGCTGGACTGGGGTCGTGAGTACACGGCGATCGGCTTGAACACGTAGGGCGTGACCGTGCACGCGCCGCTCTCCTGACACACGCGAAAGCCGAAGATGATCTTCAGGTAGCCCACTCCGGCGTGGATGGTCCGGAACGTCCAGATCTCGGCGCCGGGGAACCCGCAGATTTCGGTGAGGTGGCAGGGCGGATTTGCGGTTGCCATGAGGATGTCGAGGTTGGCGGATTCGACGGTCTCGCCGACTCCGGGGAGCAGCACGACCTCGACGCTCGTGCCCAGCGGAACGCGAACCTGCCCGGTGGTCTTGGGCTGCAGCACGAGGGTCTCCCCGTCGCGTCCTTCGATGTCGGAAACCGCCGCCACGGCCAGCGAACGGACCACTGCGGGCTTGGGTCGCGTCGCATAGAGCACCACGGTGATCAGCGCCCCAAGCAGGATCGGGATGAGCATCGCGGCGGCGACGAGCAGCCATCGCCGCCTGGCGACTCCCCCGGAGCCGGCGCTCAGCTCCTGGTCGTTTCGCGGGGTGCGCGCCATGCCGACCACGTTGACCACGAGATGATGAGCACCACCATCGCGACGATGACCCACAGAGCGTAGTTGCTGATCGTCTGCGCCACGGTGACCGCGGGCTGGCCGATCGCCCACCCGGCTCCCACGATGGCGCCGATGTAAGCGAGCGTGCCGATCAGGTCGGCCAGGATGAAGACCACGAACGGCATCCCGGCTTCGCCGGCAGCCATGTAGAAGAGCGGCGAGGGTGCCGGAAGAAAGGGCGCGAGCACGATCGTCCACACACCGTATTTCTTGAAGAACCGCTCGCCTCGCGCCGCCCGCTTGCGCCAGCGCGGATCCGATGCGCTGAGGTAGTTGATCAGGCCCCTGCCGTATCGCTTCCCGGCCCAGAAGAAGAACGGGTCGGTCATCATCGCGATGGGGATGGGTGCGATCAGGGCCAGCAGCAGTGGAACCCTGCCGACCCGTGCGAATCCGCCGGCGGCAACCATCGAGGCGATGCTGCCGCGAAGTGCGCTGAGCAGCACCGGGTTGCGGCCGAGCAGCAGGGGCGTCAGCGGCAGCCCGACGTAGTAGTAGATCGTGTTCGCGATGATCGGCCCCACACAGAGCACGTCCTTGAGGCCGATCCCGCGACGGGGTCGAATCGGCTCCGTGGGAGCGTCGGCGATCAGGGTCTCGCTGTCCATTGCCCCATTGTCACCTCTCCTCGGAGGCGACGCTGTCAGGCGACGTCGCGGACGGGCATCTCCAGCGCAACCGCTGGCATGGACTTCCGACTCTGGCCGATCAGGAGGAGCACGACGGCGCCGATGATCAGCGCGGCCGCCACAAGCGTGAGCGACGTCACCTGCTCGCCGAGCACGACCGCTCCGAGCGCGACCGCGACCACTGGATTCACGAACGCGTATGTCGACGCGGCCGTGACGGAGACATGGTGGAGGAGCCAGATGTACGCGACGTAGCCGACGAGCGCACCGATGAGCACCAGGTACACGAAGGCGGCGACCGATGCGACTGACACATTGCCGAGATGCACGCGACCAAGTTCTCCCGTGGCAATGCCGGCCACGGTCAGGAGCGCGCCGCCGGCGATCATCTCCATCGCGATCGCCATGAGTGGCTGGCTCGGAGCCGGGGCCGTGCGTGCATAGAGCGAGCCGATCGCCCAGAGCAGCGGCGCCAGCAGGACCACCAGCGTCTGCCAGTGGCCGGCGCCCGCTCCGCCCGGACGGACCAGGAGGAAGATCCCGGCGAGCCCGAGCGAGATGCCGATCGCTGCCGTCCAGTTGATCCAGCGGCCTCCGAATGCCGGCGCGAACAGCGCCATCCACAGCGGCACCGTGGCGATGATCAGCGCGACGAATCCGGACGGCAGGTACTGCTCTCCCCAGGCCACGCCGCCATTGCCGACGAGCAGCAGGCACGCGCCGATGACCAGCGCCGAACGCCAGTGAATGAGCGTGAGCCGCTCACGGGGAGCGCCGGGACGGCGGGAAAAGGCCATGAGCAGGAGCCCCGCGAGGATGAATCTCGCTCCCGACATCAACAGCGCCGGGAGGGTCTCGCTCGCGATGTGGATCGTCAGGTAGGTCGATCCCCAGATGAGGTACACCGCGGCGAAGGCGACCACGATCTGAGCGCGAGGGGCCTGGGGGCGGGGGATCTGAGCTATGGACACGCTCGATTTCATTTGTTATGATACAAAGCGATGAACGTACCGATACGTTATCACATCACCGGCCGGCGGGCGTCCGAGATCGCCGAGAGCGTCGAGCGCGGTATTCGCGAGGGCGAGCTCACGGCCGGGACCCGCCTGCCCACCGTCCGATCGCTCGCGTCTCATCGCGGGATCAGCACCGCTACCGTCGCCTCCGCCTATCGCGAGCTGCGCCGCCGCGGATTGGTCGCCGGCGCCGGGCGCCTCGGCACCACCATCGCGCCGCGGGTCCCGCCCTCGCCGCGGGGCAGGCCGATCGTTCCCGCAGGTGTCGTCGACCTGCTGTCCGGCAACCCCGATCCGGCGCTGCTGCCCGACCTCGGCCCGGCGTTCGCATCCTTGCCCCGCCAGCCGGTGCTCTACGGCGCAGCGGGCTCCGATCCCGAGCTGCTGGCTCTGGCCGCCGTTCGGCTGGATCGTGACGGGGTGCCCAGCCAGCACCTGACAGTCGTGGGTGGGGCCCTCGATGGGATTCAGCTCGCGCTCCAGGCTCACCTTCGTCCCGGCGATCGGATTGCCGTCGAGGATCCCTGCTACCCGGGGATCATCGACCTCGCCTCCGCTCTCGGTCTGACCGTGCTGCCGATGGCGATCGATGACAGCGGACCGACACCGGAGGGTCTCGAGCGGGCCCTCCGGAGTGGCGCCGCGGCCTGCGCCCTGACGCCACGCGCGCAGAACCCGTACGGGTCCGCTGTCGATGCCGAGCGAGCTGAGCAGCTCAGAGCCGTGCTCGACCGGCATCCCGCGGTGTTGGTGCTCGAGGATGACCATGCCTTCGACATCACAGAACGGTCGTGCCACTCGCTCTGTGAGCCGGGGCGTGCTCGCTGGGCACATCTCCGGTCGGTCTCGAAGTCGCTGGGGCCGGACCTGCGCCTCGCGGTCATGGCAGGTGACGCGACCACCGTGGCACGCGTCGAAGGCCGCCGTCTGGTCGCCGCCGGCTGGGTATCGCATCTCCTCCAGCGGCTGGTCGTCGGCATATGGAGTGATCCCGGCGAGGCGGCTCGCGCCGCGGAGGTCGCGGCCACCTATGCGCACCGCCGCGAGTCGCTCCGCACCGCACTCGCCGCGCGGGGCATCGAGTCCCACGGCCGCTCCGGTCTGAACGTCTGGATCCCGGTTGCCCACGAGGACGCCACGGTCGCAGCCCTCCAGGAGCGTGGCTGGGGAGTGCTCGGCGGCGATCGGTTTCGCATCGCCAGCTCACGCGGCATCCGGGTCACGACTTCGCGGCTCGACGACGACGCGGCGTTGCGGTTCGCGCTGGACCTTGAAGCGGCGCTCACACCCCAGCCGTCGCGGCTGAGCTGAGCCCCCGACGATGCCCGACCACCTGTCGGAGCGGACCCGCCAGAACCGGGCCCGGGCGCTCGCGTTCGGCGGCGTGGCCGCAACCTATGATCGCGCCCGCCCCTCCTACCCGCCGGCGCTCATCGACGCGCTGGTTGCCCTGGCGCCCCAGCGTGTCCTCGACGTCGGATGCGGTACGGGGAAAGCCGCCCGGTTGCTCGTCGAGCGCGGCTGCGACGTCCTTGGAATCGAGCCCGACCCATCGATGGCGGCCGTCGCTCGCGGGCATGGCATCAACGTCGAGGAGGCGCCCTTCGAGGACTGGGATTCGCGCGGGCGCGTCTACGACCTGATCGTCTCCGGACAGGCCTGGCACTGGGTGAATCCGGAGGTGGGGATCCCCAAGGCGGGCGCGCTGCTGCACCCGGGTGGACGCCTCGGCGTGTTCTGGAATCGCGGCCGTCCGGATGCCACCGCCGCCGCAGCGCTCGATGCCGTGTACACCCGCGTAGCCCCGGAGATCGCACGAACGAATCTCGCGCTGAACCTGCCGCCCGAACCCAGCGACCGGACAGCCGAGTTCCGGCAGGGAGGCTGGTTCGGCGACGTCGCCGTAAGGACCTTCCCCTGGCAGACGGTGTACGACCGAGCCGGATGGATCGAGTTTGTCTCCACGCTTGCCGATCACATCCTCCTTCCTGACGCGCAGCGGCTCGCGCTCCTCGACGCGCTCGGCGACGCGGTCGACGCTGTCGGGGGCAGCGTGACGTACCGATACTCGACGCTCCTGGTGCTCGCCACACGGGAGACGTGACCGCAGCCGTACCATCGCTCGATGGCCACTGCAGTAGCGCAATTTCGCTCCGTCAATCCCGCAACCGGCGAGGAAATCGAGGTGTTCGACATCACCACCGGAGGTGAGGTCAACGCCGCGTTGCAGCTGGTTGCCGACCGCGCACCGCGCTGGGCGGCCACGCCGCTCGCGGCACGCGCCCAGCTGTTGCACGACCTCGCGGCAGTGCTGCGTCGCGACGTCGACCTTCTCGCTGCGACCAGCACCGCGGAGATGGGCAAAACGCTCGCCGAAGCGCGCGCCGAGGTGGAGAAGTGCGCGTTCGGCTGCGACTACTTCGCGGACAACGCCGCGCAATTTCTTGCGGACGAGCCGTCGCCCAGTGACTCGCCGGCGAGCTTCATCACGTTCGAGCCCCTCGGGACGGTCCTCGCCTGCATGCCCTGGAACTTCCCGTACTGGCAGGTGATTCGCTGCTTCGCACCGGCGGTCGCCGCCGGCAACTGCGTGGTCCTGAAGCACGCGAACAATGTCACCCGCTGCGCTCTGCGGCTGGCCGACGCAGTCCGTGACGCCGGGTTTCCTGACGGCGTGTTCGCGGTGCTGATCATCCCTGTCGGGATGGTCGGCGGGGTCATCGCGGATCCTCGGGTGAACGCCGTGAGCCTCACGGGGAGCACGGAAGCAGGCCGGAGCGTTGGCAGCATCGCGGGTGCGCACCTCAAGAAGAGCGTGCTCGAGCTCGGTGGCTCGGACGCGTTCGTCGTCCTCGACGATGCAGACATCACAGCGGCCGCCGCGATGGCTGCGAAGTCGCGGTTCCAGAACGCGGGTCAGAGCTGCATCGCAGCGAAGCGGTTCATCGTTGCCGAGTCCGTCGCCGAGGATTTCGAGGAGCGCCTCGCAGCGGAAGCGCAGGCGATCAAGGTTGGCGACCCCACGGATCCGGCGACGACCATGGGGCCCCTGGCGCGGAGTGATCTACGGCGCAGCATCCGCCGTCAGCTCGACGAGAGCGTCGCCGCCGGCGCCGAGATCATCCACGGCGGTAATGCTCCGGACAGCCCCGGCTTCTACTTCGAACCGACGGTGATCCGTCGATGCACCGTCGATATGCCGGCGTTCACCGAGGAGACCTTCGGTCCGCTTGCCGCGGTCATGCGCGTTCGCGATGACGACGAGGCCGTCGCTGTTGCGAATCACACGACCTTTGGTCTGGGCGGCAACGTCTGGAGCGGCGATCCCGCCCGTGGGCTCGCGGTCGCGTCGCGCATGCACACGGGGGGCGTCTTCATCAATGGCATGACCCACTCCGATCCGCGCATTCCCTTCGGGGGCATCGGCGAATCCGGATACGGGCGCGAGCTGCATCGCTACGGTCTCCGCGAGCTCGTCAACATCAAGACCGTGTGGCGCCCCGCCGGCTGAGGAGCGCGACCTGATGAGCCGACGGACGTGAGCCACGTCGCCGAGGAGGCGAGGGCGCTCGGGCTGCGGCTGCAATCGCGTCGGTGGGACGACCCGCCGCACACGCTCGACACGATGGATTCGGCGATCGCAGAGCTTGCCGCGCTGCGACACGTCGCCGTCGACGCGGACGACCTGGTTGCGTTGCAGGACGTGCTTGCGGAGCTGAGCGAGATGCGCCGCCAGCTGGACGTCTGACGCCATGGCTCCTGAAGGATGAGCGTTACCGACGGCGTCCAGATCGCGGTCGGCGCTGTGATCGTGCTCGTGGCGGTCTACGACATCTTCCAGTCCGTGGTCATGCCGCGCCCGGCGGTGGGCAGGGTGCGGCTGAGCTTCACGCTCATCCGCGGAGCCTGGCGCGTCTGGCACAAGGTGGCGCAGCGCCCCAAGCGGCTGCAGATGAGGGAAACCGCGCTCGCGGCCTTCGCACCGCTGATGCTGGTGACGCTGCTGGTGATGTGGGGGTCGGCGCTGATCCTCGGCTTCGCATTCATCTTCAGCGGACTCCACGATGGCCTCCAGCCCCAGCCCGACTCGTTCGGTACGACGTTCTATGTCTCGACCGGCACGATGCTCTCCTTCTCCGTCGACAATATCGGGGCGACCGGCGTGGCGACGCGGGTGTTCTCCGCCATCGAGGCAGCGAGTGGCTTCGGGTTGTTCGCCCTGGTGATCAGCCTGCTGTTCTCGCTGTTCAACTCCTTCCAGCAGCGCGAGAAGGCGGTGGTCGCGCTCGATGCGCTCGCCGGAGCGCCACCCTCCGGGGTGCAGTTGCTGGAGACGTGTGCCAAGGACGCCATGCCGGACGAGCTCATCGCGACCTTCGATGCGTGGCGTCTGTGGACGGTGGATGTCATCGAGAGCCATCTCTCCTATCCGTTGCTCTTCTACTTCCGGTCAAGCCACGACAACGAGGCCTGGGCAAACTCCTTCGGTGCCGTGATGGACGCGGCCACGCTGGTGCTCAGCACCATCGACGGCGGACCGGTCGGGCACGCGCGACTCATGTTCAAGGTCGGCATGCATTTCGTCGCCGACATGCGCGACCACTTCCGCTACGAAGGCGAGGCGGTGCCGGGTGTTGAGCGGGAGGAGTTCCTCGAGGCGTGCGTCCGCCTCGAGCACGCGGGCTATCAACTGCACAATCAGGACGCGGCGTGGGAGCACTTCAGCGACCTGCGGACCAGATACGGGGCCTGGCTCAACCAGACGACGAAGGGACTTGACGTCCCGCCGGCACCCTGGATCGGCGATCGTTCCTACCTGCCGCATCGCGAACGTCCGTCAGGGCGCCGAGGTCAGAGACGCGTGGCCTGAGCGCTCGCGTTCACATATCCGTCGCAGCGAAGCACCGGAAGCGGCGGGTAGCGCGGGAACCGCGGATCGGTCTCCGAGAGTCCGCAGCGAACGAATGTCGAGCGCGCGCCCGTCACGACGCGCGCGTGGGCGCAGGAACCACAGAGGCCTGCGTCCGGTGGAGGCTTGACGACCATATGGACATGGTGCGCGTGCCGGTTGCATCAGCGCTTACCATGCGCGGCAATGCCCGCCATCACTGTCACCGAGCATATCGACAAAGCCATCCGCAAGATCGACAAGTCGACTGCGATCGACCACTGGGACCGCAACCTCGGGCGTTACGACGCCGAGGAGTTGATGACCGAGGTGCTCGGGCGCAAGCTCACACGGGCGATCCTCAACCTCGAGCTCGACCGCACATCGAAAAGGCGATACGCGGCGATGGTGGCGCGGCGTGTCAACGGGGAGCCGATCCCTCGCATCAAAGGTCATTACACATTTCGCGGCCTCGACTTGCTCATGAGAGATGGAGTCTTCGTACCGCGAGCATCCAGCGAGCTGCTCGCGGATGAGGCGATCCGGGCGTTGCGCCGGAGGCGCGGGCAACGAGTTGCCGTGGATGTAGCGACCGGTGCCGGACCGGTGGCGCTCGCCGTCGCCAGCCAAGTGCGCAACGCCGACGTCTGGGGTGTCGACATCTCCGCGGCAGCGGCGGCACTCGGCAAGCAGAATGCGCGACGCCTCGGGCTCAGCAATGCGCATTTCCGCGCGGGCGATCTTCTGGATGCGCTCCCGCGCCGGCTGCGCGGTGCGATCGATGTCTTCACCATCCATCCGCCCTACGTACTGCGCGGGGATCTGAAACAACTGCCCCGTGAGATCCGCGAGTTCGAGCCGCTTCAGTCACTCACGGACGGATCCGACGACGGTCTCGGATTGGTGCGCAGACTCGCGAGCGAGGCGCACGACTGGCTTCGACCAGGCGGTGTCCTCCTCGTTGAGGTCGGCACGTACCTCTCGCGCAGGACCCAGGCGACGCTGCGGGCTGCGCGGCTTGTCGACGTCAGCTGGACGAAGGACGACCTCGGAGTCACTCGCGTGGTATCCGGGCGCACGCAGGGGAAGCCGCCACTGACCCGGTGACCTCCGCGAGGTGAGTCGCGACCCACGGTTTCGTGCCCTCGTTCGAGGAGCGGCGGCGGACGGCGGTGCGGGTCGCGGTCAGCCGGCCGACGATGCCGGATCGGGCTCGGACGCGACCGCCCGGCGCACTGCCGGTCGTGCCCTGCCGGCCAGCTCGCTGGGCAGCTGCGGAACCGTCCGAACCCCGGTGAGCTCCGAATCCAGCTCGTCGCTGCGCTCTGACGATCGGATGAGCTGGTGTCGCAGCGCCTCCATCTCATGCTCCAGCGTCACCTTTGCGTCGATGACCCGCAGGAGCTCGTCGCGGAGCAGCGAAGCCTGCCGTGCCGGGTCAGGGTCACTGGTGATGGCCGTGATACGCGCCTGCTCGTGTTCGCGCCAGCGGGTTGCGAGCATTGTCGCCGTGCCCTCGGGTGGGCGGTAGGAGCGCGCTCCCGCTTCCACCACGCGACGGATGATCGCCGGCCCGCTGGCGGTGTTGAGGCGCTGGCGGAGGTGCAGGGGATGACGTGGCGGCGGGTCGCTGAGCCGGAAACGCGGCCAGTAGATGCGCACAGCGCCGTCGTAGACGGAAAGCATGCCGAGCCGCTTGGTCAGTCGATGCGAATCCTCCACGCGAGGCATCACGAAGACGTGCGCCAGCGCGCAGAGCTCGCGCGCAGTGAGTGATGGATCTCCAGCCTCGCTCGGATAGACTCCGTCGCGCTCCTTGATCGCACTGAACACCACCACCGGGAGGCGGCGTCCGGAGTCGAGGAGGCACGACTGCACGAAGGACTCGATCTGGTCGCTTCCCATCACGACTTCGGGGGCGGCATGCAGCTGTCGCGATCCCGCTCGCGCTCCCTCGCTCACGAAATCGTGGAGCAACGCGATCAACGGTGGTGCAAGTGGCGACGGCGGCACTCGAAGGTGCCGCAAGTCCTGCTCCACTGAGACACCCACCTCCACAGTGTCACCGGTGCGCACTGCGTCGACCGTTGTCAGCCAGAGTATCGACGGGTCCCAATCGTCGGGTCGCTGCACGCTGATGCGGCACAGCGATCGATCACCGTCGTCGAAGCGCACCACGCTGACTTCCAGGTCCTCTTCCCGAAATGCACCCTCAGTCAACAAGTCCGCTTTAGTCTTAAGACCACCGGTTCCCCAGTCCCACATTCGCTGAGTCGCTGCTTCGAAAAGCGCAACTCCGGCCACCCCCTTATGGTCGAGGGTGAGTCTCGCCCCGAGGGCGCGGAACATCGCTTGTCATCCTACATCGTCGATGGCGCCGCGCAATGCCGCTATCACACCGTGCGCATGTCGCGGTTCCTGCCGGAGGTTGCCGAAGGCAACGCGGATCGCGTACTGACCCCGCAACTTCGTGTGACTCACGAAGAAGCGTCCTCCGGTGTTGATGCGCTCCACGATGCGCTGGTTGAGCGTGTCGAGAGTCCCGGGATCATCGAGTCCCGGCGGATGCGCGCGCAGGCACACGACGCTCAGGGGTGCCGGCGCAAGCAGCTCGAAGTCGCGCTCGCCCTCGACCCAGCGCGCCACCATCGACGCATACTCGCAATGCTCACGAATGCGTTGCGCGAGCCCCGCGGTGCCGAAGTGGCGGATGACCATCCACAGCTTGAGCGCGCGCATCCGCCTCCCGAGCGACGTTCCATAGTCCATGAGATTCGGCGCGTCCTGGTCTGAGCCGTCGGACGTGGTGAGGTACTCGGGTACGATCGAGAACGCGTCGCGCAGCACCTCGGGTCGCCGTGTCCACAACACGCTGCAATCGATCGGTGTGAAGAGCCACTTGTGTGGATTGACGACGATCGAGTCGGCGCGATCCGCGCCGTCGAGAACCCAGCGCAGCTCCGGGGCGATCGCGGCCGCCCCGCCATATGCCGCGTCGACATGGAGCCACAACCCGTGCTGCTCGCAGAGCGCCGCGATCGACGGTATCGGGTCGACGCTGGTCGTCGAGGTGGTTCCGGCGGTGGCGACGACCGCGAAGGGTCGGATCCCCGCCGCGACGTCCTCGTGGATCGCCTGACGCAGCGCGACCGGGTCCATGCGGAATCGCTCGTCCACGGGGATCCGGCGCAACCCGTCCCTCCCCACCCCCAGCACGATGCCGGCCTTCTCCACCGAGGAGTGCGCCTCCGCCGACGCGTAGTAGCGGAGGGGCGGTAGGTCGGCCCGCCCGGCCATCCCACGCTCGCGGATGCGCAGGTCGGTCTGGGCCTCACGCGCGGCGGCGAGCGCATAGAGCGTGCTCGACGACGCAGTGTCGTTGATGACTCCGAACATGGGGGAGGGGAGCCCCACCATCTGACGAACCCAATCGAGGGTCACCTGCTCGAGCTCGGTGGCCGCCGGTGCTGTCCGCCAGAGCATCGCGTTGACGTTGAATGCCGCGGCGATGGTCTCGCCGAGGATTCCCGGACCCGAGCCACTCGACGCGAAGTACGCCATGAAGCCAGGCGACTGCCAGTGGGTCGTTGCGGGGATGATCAGCTCCTCGATATCCGCGAGGATCGCCTCGATGGACTCACCGCTGTGCGGAGGTGTTGGGGGGAGCCCGGCGCGCACCGTTCCCGGATCCGCGGGGCTGAGCACCGGAAAGCGCTCGACATCACGAATGTAGTCGGCGGTCCAGTCGGCGACACGACGCGCGGCACGGCGGTACGCCTCAGGTTCCATGTCGCCGCCGGTTGGCGAGGGGGTGCCGATGTCGCCAGTCATGTGGTCGGCAGATCGTGACGCTCAGGTGCATGGGTGCGCTCGGATCACGCCCACGGCGACAACTGGCCCCCGTGCGCGCAGCGCTAGACTGAGACCGTGACCGCTTCACTGACCGTCGCCGACGTGATGCACAAACCTGCGGTGGTCGTCCCCACCACGATCACGCTGGCGGAGGCGTCGGTGATCCTGGACGGAGCAAACGTCGGCGCCGCGGCCGTGCTCGACCCCCAAGGCAGGCTCCGCGGCATGGTGAGTGAACGCGATCTCCTCCGCTCGGTCGGTCACGGCATCGATCCGGGCACCGCGAAGGTGGAGGAGGTCATGACCAAGGACCCGGTCACCGTTTCGGTCACCGACACGGTGGAAAAGGGCCTCGAGGTCTTTCGGGAGCGTCGTTTCCGCCACCTCCCGGTGATGGATGGCGACCGGGTGGCGGGCATCCTCTCGATCCGCCACGTGGTTCGGGTCGCGCACATCGAAGAGGTGCAGCCGGCGGGCTCAGCCCTGCCTGGACTCGCGCCGCGCGGCCTCGAGGGAGTCGCGGTGGCCGAGACGGCCGTCGGCGATGTCCGGGGTGAGGAAGGGTTCTTCCACTACCGCGGCTACAACGCCATCGAACTGGCGAGCCGCTGCTCGTTCGAGCAGGTCTGGCACCTCCTGCATCGCGGAGAGCTGCCGGACGATGCCCAGCTCAAGGCCTTCACGAAGCTTGCAGTCGAAGCGCGATCGATCCCGGACGAGGTGGCCGACCTGCTGCCACGAATTGCCGCCCTGCCCGGGTACACCCCGCTCATGGCGCTGCGTTCGGCGGTCTCGCTTGCCGGGGCCGCGCTCGAACAGAAGCCAACGCTGGACATCCCTGCCGAGGAGGTTCGCGAGGAAGCCCTGAAGATGGTGGCGATCGTCCCGGTGCTGCTGATGCGGATGCACCGCCATCACCTCGGCCTCGAGCCGGTCGAACCCGACCCGGACCTGAGTTACGCCGGTGCGTACATCCAGATGCTCACCGGCGAGCGCCCCAATGCGCGATCGACGCGGGCGCTCGAGCAGTACCTGATCCTGACCATGGATCACGGGTTCAACTCCTCCACCTTCACGTCCCGTGTGATCACGTCGACGGGGTCCGACATCGGTTCCGCCCTCACCGGGGCAATCGGTGCCCTCGCCGGCCCGCTCCATGGCGGGGCGCCGTCGCGAGCGCTCGCGATGCTCGATGCGATCGGAACTCCGGACAAGGCCGAGGAGTACCTGCGCCGCGAGATCTCGGCCGGCGAGCGCTTGATGGGTTTCGGTCATCGCGTGTACAAAACCGACGACCCGCGCTCGACGCTGCTGCGCGAGGTGGCCATCGAGCTCGGCGGTCCGCAGGCAGAGTTCGCAGTGAAGGTCGAGAAGACGGCGCTGCGCGTGCTCAACGAACTGAAGCCCGGCCGCCGTCTGTACACCAACGTGGAGTTCTACTCGGGCGTGGTGATGAACAGCGTCGGCATTCCGCCGGATATGTTCACTCCCACATTCGCGTCAAGCCGCACGGTTGGCTGGACCGCCGCGATCATGGAGCAGGCTGCCAACAACCGCCTCATCCGTCCCTCGGCGCTGTACGTCGGACCCCAGCCGCCACGCCCGCTCCCTGAAGGTTACGGCGCTGCAATCAAGAGCGCCGAACTCGCGCGTTGATCTCGGGGTAACGTCGGCGTAACGGTCGCAACTTCGTTGGCCACCACCGAAACAACCTCGTCACCCAACCACAACGTTTGGCTGTCAGGTGCGAGGGATGCTGCTCGACATGATCCCGGCATTTTTCCCAGCGTTGGTAGCCCTGGTGAGGTCGATAACCCTTCCCACCAGCCGGCGGCGCGATGACGAACGTGGTCAGGGGCTCGTTGAGTACGGGCTGATCCTCGTCCTGATCGCAATCGCGGTCATCGTGGTTGTCGGTGTCGTCGGACACCAGACCAACAACGTCTTCTCAAACGTCAGCAACGGCCTGAACGCTTAGTGTGACTGCATCCCCGCGGCAACGCAGGGATCGCTGCTCTGGACTGAGGGTGGGGGGCCGTTGTGGTGCGTAAGGTTGCGCTTCGTGGAACCGCTCCTGGCGCACAATGACGACGCGGTCCGGCGCGACCGTCCCCACTCAGGCGTCGCGCTTGCCGGCGTCGTTCTCTGCGGCGGTTTGAGCAGGCGAATGGGGAGAGACAAGGCCGGCATCATCATCGATGGAGCGACGCTGCTGGATCGCGCAGTGATGCGCCTCGACGCTGTCTGCGATCCCGTGCTGATCGCGCCGGGTGACCTCCCGCTCACTGTCGCCGGCCGGTCCACGGTCGTCGATGCGGTGCCCGCGTCCGGGCCGATGGGTGGTCTCGTGGCTGCGTTGCGCGCCTCGCCGCATCGTCTCCTCGCGGTGGTGGCCGTTGACATGCCCTGGATCGACGCCCGCCTGCTGGCGATGCTCGCGGCGCGCATCGGCGATCGGGGTGTCGCGGTGTGCGAGTCGGCCCGCGGGATCGAGCCGCTTCATGCGGTGTATTCGACCACCCTGCTGCCCACTGCAGAGGCCGCGCTCGCCGGGCCGGACAGGTCGCTGCAGAGTCTCATCGCACTCGTTCGCGCGGTACGCGTCGCCGAGACCGACTGGCGTGGCGCTGGTGTCTCGGACGGATTCGCCTGGAACATCAACACGCCCGAGGATCTCGCAGAGGTCAGTCGCTCTCGCCGATGAGGGTCCGAACCAGCGCTGCGGCCTGATCGAGCGCGTGCGCTTCAGAGACGCCGGACCGGACCGCGTCCTGAACGAACCGCCCGATCAGGTAGGCGGCGATCGGGGCGTTCTGCCGCTCGGTCGCGTGGGCGACGTCACGCGCGATGTGCAGCAGCGTTGCCCGGCCGCGGAGATCGACCGGTGCGAGACCATCAGTCTCGAAAGCGGCGCTCAGCCGCGACGCGAGTTCGGTGAGCAGATCCTCGCTGCCGCCGGCGTTGTTCATGGTGCGTCCGATCTTGGCGGATGGGGCTGCGCGAGCGGGGATCTGCCGACCTGCTACGTGGTCGCTATCGTGGACCCATGAGCGTGCGCCACAGGCGCGTGATGCAGGTTGCCGCCGGCGGAGCCGTGTCCTGGCGGAGCGACGACGTCAGCGCGGAGGAACCACTCGAGATCCGCGTCGGGGGCGTCTCACTCTCGGTCACGATGCGCACGCCCGGGGACGACTTCGACCTCGTTGCCGGGTTTCTCATCACCGAGGGCATCGTCCGCGACGCCGGCGAGATCGCGTCGATGCGCATGTGTCCTGATGCGGCAGCCGCGACCGGGGAACTCAACATCGTGGAGGTGCTGCTCACCACGGCGGCAGCGTCGCGCGAGGTCACGCCGCGGGCGTTTTTCATGACCTCGTCGTGCGGCATGTGCGGCAAGGCAAGCATCGACGCCGTGCGGACCGCATCGGCATATGACGTGGCGAGCGATCCGCTGCGTGTCTCGCCCGCCCTGCTGCTCGGTCTCCCCGCGGTGCAGCGGTCCGCGCAGCGGCAGTTCGCGCGCACCGGCGGCCTGCACGCGGCCGCCCTGTTCGACCGCGAGGGTCTGCTGTGCTGTGTGCGCGAGGATGTCGGCCGCCACAACGCGTTCGACAAGGTGATCGGCTGGGCTGCGACGCGAGGCATGCTGCCGCTCAGCTCCCACATCATGCTCGCGTCCGGGCGTGCGAGCTTTGAACTGACGCAAAAGTCGTTGATGGCCGGGATTCCCTTGCTGGCGGCCGTTTCCGCGCCATCGAGTCTCGCAATCGAGCTTGCGTCCGAGTCGGGGATGACCTTGATAGGCTTTCTGCGCGGTGAGCAGATGAACGTCTACGCAGGACACGAGCGGATCATTCGCGATGAGTGACCTCGCCGCGGAGCACCGCTGGCGGGCCGCCGAGATCACCGTCAGCGACAGCCGCCGGGGCATTGACGCCGACGACCGGAGCGGAGATGTGATCGTCGCGAGATTCGCGCTTCTTCCCGCCGACATCGTCGCGCGCGAGAGCGTCGTCGATGACCTCGACGAGATTCGCGCCGCGGCGAAGCGGTGCGCCGGACTCGCCGATATCCTCATCCTCACTGGAGGTACGGGGCTCGGTCCGCGTGACGTGACTCCGCAGGCGCTGCTTCCCCTGTTCGACTACGAGATCCCCGGGATGGCCGAGGTGATGCGCCACGACGGGCTCAGATCGACGCCGAACGCGATGCTGTCGCGTCAGGTTGCCGGGGTCACCACCAACTGCCTGGTGCTGTCGCTTCCCGGAAGCCCGACTGCGGTGGCGGAATGCCTCGATGCGGTGTGGCCGGCGCTGCCGCACGCGCTTGCCGTTATCTCAGGCAACACGCGGCATCCCGATCAGTCGAGTCCAGGAGCCTGACCGGCCTCCGGGCGATCGAGCGTCCCGCTCCGGCCGCCTTCCTTGTGCACCAGCGTGACGTCCGTGATGGAGGCCCAGTGGTCCACGGATTTGATCATGTCGATCACCGTGAGGCCCGCGACGGCAACCGCGGTCAGCGCCTCCATCTCCACACCGGTCGCGCCCTCAACACGTGCAGTGGCCTCGATCATCACGCCGGGTGTCTCGGAGGTATCGAGACGCAGGTCAACGTCGACGTGACGCAGCGCAAGCGGATGGCAGAGGGGAATCAGGTCGGAGGTTCGCTTGGCGCCCATGATGCCGGCGAGCCTCGCCGTGTCGAGCACGCTGCCCTTCGCAATCGCGTCGCCGGCGATGCGCGCCACCGCCTCGGCGCTGCAGTTCACGCGTCCCCGCGCCGAAGCACTTCGCCGGGTCACCGCCTTGTCGCTGATGTCGACCATGCGTGCGCGACCGGTGTCGTCTACGTGGGTGAGGCGCCGGTCGCTCACGAGGCAGCCTGATCCGAGGCGCCGTGCCGGGCGTCGACCCAACGTGCTCCATCCTCGCGATGCTCGCGCTTCCATATGGGCACCGTGCTCTTGATGAGCTCGAGGGCTTCCTGGCACGCGGGAAAGGCCGTGTCCCGATGCGGCGCGGCAACCACGACCACGACGCTGGCGTCACCGATCAGCAGCGCTCCGGTGCGGTGCACGATGGTGATGGTGCTGATGCCGCCTTGTGCGAAGAGCTCGTCGCCGATCCGGCGCATCTCGGCCTCGGCCATCTCGGCATACGCCTCGTAGTCCATGCGATGGACCGCAACGCCGTCACTGTGATCGCGCACCCGCCCGATGAAGGTGGCGACCGCACCGTCGCGCGAGGTTCCCGAGCTCGCGATCACGGATGCGATGTCGATGGGAGCGTCGGTGACCCACACTCGCACCGGCGGATCGTCACCGCCTCCCGCGACCGGTGGGATGAACGCGATGGTGTCACCGCTGCGAACCGCGGTATCCCATTCGCAGTAGCCGAGGTTGCGCGCGGCCCGAACCGACCCGGCGTCGACCGCCGCGGTGGGGTGGCGGCGCACGAGCTCATCCCATACCTCCTGCACTGTGGCTCCGTCGACATGGATCTCGGCGACGCCGACGCGCTCGCGCAGCGGCCCGAAGACCAGGACGGTGATGTCATCCACCGGTCAGCCGCCGATGTACGACATCTCGATGCGCTCACCCTCGGCGATCCCGAGCCCGCGCAGCTCGGAATAACGATCGTCGCGGCGCCTCCAGCGGTCGGCGACGATGCGACGCAGGGCGTCGTCGTCCGCGCCCGACCGCAGTGGCTCGCGCAGATCGATGCCTGCGGTGGCGAACAGGCAGGTGTAGAGCTTTCCGTCGACACCGAGACGCGCGCGCGTGCAGTCACCGCAGAAGGGACGGCTCACCGACGTGATCACCCCGAGGTCACCCTTGCCGTCTGCGAATCGATAGGTCCGCGCCACGGCTGCCGGATCGGGTGACTCCTCGAGCAGCGGATACACCTGCCGCACCCGCTCGAGAATCTCCTCGCCGCTCACGACGTCCGCCATGCGCCATCCGTTGGTGGCGCCGACATCCATGTACTCGATGCATCGGAGGCCAAGGCCCTCGCGTCGAGCGAAGTCCACGAGGTCGAGCAACCCGTCCTCGTTCACCCCCCGCTGCACCACGCAATTGAGCTTGATGGGCGCAAAGCCGGCGTCACGTGCAGCGGCGATGCCTTCGAGCACCTCGCCGACCTCGACGCGCGAATCACTCATCGACGCGAACACGCCGGGGTCGAGCGAATCGAGGCTGACGGTAACCCGGTGCAGGCCGGCGTCGCGGAGGCGCACGGCCCAGCGACCCAGCAGTGCTCCGTTGGTGGTCAGCGCGATGTCGGGCACGCCGAGTTTGGCGATGCCCTCCACGATCTCGACCAGGTCGGGACGGAGCAGCGGTTCCCCACCGGTCAGACGGACCTTGGTGACGCCGAGCGATACGAACACTCCAGCGAGTCGAACGATCTCCTGGGCATCAAGCGCGTCGGCGCGCGGCAGGAAGTGGTGTCCAGGACCGAAGCGGGTCTTGGGCATGCAGTACGGACAGCGAAAGTTGCAGCGATCCGTGACCGAGATCCGGACGTCACGGAGCAGCCGGCCGAACCGGTCGGGGCTGATCGCCACGTCGGGTTCCGTGGAAACCGTTGTCATCGCAGGGGGATCGCCTCGACGACCGTCCCTGCGGCGACGACCTCGCGCTCGGCGGGGAGGATCACCAGACAATCCGCACGGGTGAGCGAGTGCAACATCGACGACCCCTGGTCACCGGCACTGTGCGCGCTGGGCAGGTCATCGTCGGGCGATGTGCGCAACACAGCGCGCGCATATGTCTCGAGCCCTGCGGGCTTGGTCATCTCCTCGCCGAGACGCACCCGAATCCGCCTGCGGTGGAGTTCGCGCGCGCCCTGCATCCTGCGGATGACGGGTCGAGCGAACAGTTCGAACGTCACCGAGCTGCTGACCGGGTTGCCGGGAAGACCGATGAAGATGGCGTCGCGCAGCGTTCCGATCAGCACGGGCTTGCCGGGGCGCATGGCGACACGCCACGTCGACATGGTTCCCATGTCCGATGCGACCTCGCGGACCCAGTCGTGGTCGCCGACACTGACGCCGGCGCTGCTCACCACCAGGTCGGAGGACGATGCGGCCTCGAGCAGCGATCGCACCGACTCCTTCGAGTCGCGCGCGATGCCCAGGAAGGTCGGCTCGCCGCCTGCTTCGCGAACGGCGGCCGCGAGCATCGGCGAGTTGGAATCGACGAGCTGTGCGGGTCCGGGAGCAGTGCCTGCCGGCACCAGCTCGTCGCCGGTGGCGAGCAGCGCGACACGGGGCCGCTTCCCGACCAGGAGGCGGTCGCGGCCCAGCGCGGCGGCGACACCGACGTCGATGCTCGTCAGCGCTCGTCCCGGATGGATCACGATGTCGCCGGCTCGCATGTCGGCGCCGCGCGGGCGAACGCTGGTGCCCAGTGGGGTCGCGACGTCGATCAGCACCACGTCGCCGTCTCGCGACGTGTCCTCCTGGCGCACCACCGTGTCCGCGCCGGCGGGCATCGGGGCGCCGGTCATGATCCGCATCGCGGTTCCGGTGGCGTGTTGACCGGGCACTGCCCCGGCACGCGACTCGCCGATGACCGGAAGCCGGACGGGCGCGTCGATACGGGCCTCCGAGATGTCGCTCGCGCGCACCGCGTATCCATCCATCGCGGAGTTGTCGAACCCAGGCAGCTCGGATCGCGACGAGATGGGCTCGGCGAGGATTCGTCCCAGCGCCGCGTCAAGGCCGACGGTCTCCGGTTCCAGCACGCCGACCTTGTCGAGCAGGCGCCGCTGTGCGCTGGCGACTGATTCGAGGTCGGTGGAAGCGGCGTGCGTCAACATCGTGAGCGTTCTGATCCTCCACCCTCGTTTGGGATACCGACGACCATCATAGTCGCCGTCACCAGCAGGGTATTTCCGGATCATCGCAGCAGGGCGCGACTGTTTTCGACCCCTCGCCTGTGGCGTACTCTGTACCCCTTTGGTGCCGACACAGCCACAAGTGAGATTGGGCGCACATCCCGGAGGTTTTGGATGTTCCCTGCCGCCTTCGACTACACGGCCCCTGGGGCGCTTGACGAGGTGCTCAGCCTGTTGAGCCAGCATGGTGACGACGCCAAGGTGCTCGCCGGAGGGCAGAGCCTGATCCCGCTGCTCAAACTACGATTTGCGGCACCCGTCATCGTTGTCGATATTGGCAGAGTGGATGGACTTGAGGGAATTCGTCGGGAAAACGGGCATGTGCGGATTGGCGCGCGAACCCGGCATCGTGATGTTGAGAGCGCGCAGGAGTTGCGCGGGACGCTTGATGTTCTCCTCGACGCGGCACCGTTGATCTCCGATCCGCTCATCCGCAACATGGGAACCGTCGGCGGCTCCATCTGCCACGCGGATCCGGCCGGCGATTGGGGCGCTGTGATGCTCGCCGTCGGCGCCGAGTTCGTCGTCAAGTCCGCAGGCGGGGAGCGCGTGCTCCCGTCGGCAGGATTCTTCCAGGGGCCGTTCACCACGGGACTGCAATCGAACGAGGTGATGACCGAGATACGAATCCCGGTCGGCGCCGGAAAATCCGGAGGTACGTATCTCAAGCTCGAGCGCAAGATCGGCGACTTCGCGAGCGTCGCGGCCGCCGTTCACGTCGTGCTCGGCGACGATGGCCGGATCGCACGTGCAGGCATCGGGCTCTGCGCGGTGGGTGCGCAGAGCATCAAGGCGACTGCCGCCGAGGCTGCACTGGTCGGTCAGGAACCGACGGATGAGGTGATCGCGGCAGCGGCGCGGCTGGCTGGGGAAGCCGCCGAACCGAAAGCAGATATCCGTGGAAGTGCGGAGTACAAACGGGACGTTGCACGGGTCTTCGTGCAGCGGGGCCTGCACACCGCGATCCATCGCGCGCAGGGAGCAGCGGCATGAACGTCACGTTCGAGATCAACGGTGCTGCGAAAAGCGTCGACGTCGAGCCGCGAACGCTCGTCGTCGACCTCATCCGCACCAAGCTGGGGATGACCGGAACGCACATCGGTTGTGACACGAGCAACTGCGGTGCCTGCACGGTGCTGCTCGACGGCAGGCCGGTCAAGTCCTGCACGCTGCTCGCGCCGATGCTCGAGGGCAAGAGCGTGACCACCGTCGAAGGTCTCGCCAAGGGCGGCAAGCTCGATGCGATCCAGGTGGGGTTCCACGCGGAACACGGCCTGCAGTGCGGCTTCTGCACCCCGGGCATGATGCTCGTCGGAAAAGCGCTCATCGAAGCCAACCCGCATCCCACCGAGGACGAGATCCGTTGGGGGATCAGCGGCAACATCTGCCGCTGCACCGGGTACATGAACATCGTCAAAGCGATTCAGCATGCCGCAGCTGCGAACGCCGCCGAGAACACCGCAGGAGTAGCGTGATGGCAGTCGACACAACGGAAGCAGCGGCAGCCGCTGAAGCCGCGCGCCAGGCGATGGGCGGCATCGGCGTCTCGCTCGCGCGCAAAGAGGACGCTCGGTTCATTCACGGCCAGGGTCACTACGTCGATGACGTGGTGCTCCCAGGCATGCTGCACATGGTCATCGTGCGCAGCCCCCATGCGCACGCGCGTATCAAAGGCATCGATTCAAGCGCGGCCATGGCGATTCCCGGAGTGATCGCGGTGGTCACCGGCGAGCTGCTCGCACAGCACAAGCTCGCGTGGATGCCGACCCTCTCAGGTGACACCCAAGCCGTGCTCGCGACTGACAAGGTCCGCTTCCAGGGACAGGAGGTCGCCTGCGTCATCGCCGAGACGAAATACATCGCTGAGGACGCCGCGGCGCTGGTGAGCGTGGATTACGAGCCGCTGCAGGCGATCACGACCCCACAGCAGGCGATCGAGCCTGGCGCGATCGTCATCCGCGACGAGAAAGAGGGTCAGACCGACAACAAGATCTACCACTGGGAAGCGGGCGACAAGGACGCGACGGACGCCGCCTTCGCGCGCGCTGCCAAAGTGGTGAGCCTCGCGACCTTCTACCCGCGCTGCCATCCGTCGCCGCTCGAGACCTGCGGCTGCGTCGCCGATCTCGATCCTGTGACCGGCAACGCCACGATCTACATGACGAGTCAGGCGCCGCACGCGCATCGCACGCTCTTCGCGATCGTGGCCGGGCTGCCCGAGGAGAAGATCCGGATCATCTCTCCGGACCTCGGTGGCGGCTTCGGCAACAAGGTGCCGATCTACCCCGGATACGTGGTCGCCACCGCGGCGTCACTGCTGATCGGACGTCCGGTCAAGTGGGTCGAGGATCGCACCGACAACCTCATCTCGACCGGATTCGCCCGCGACTACCACATGGATGGGTCGGTTGCGATCGATGAGAACGGGAAGTTCATCGGACTTCGGGTGAACCTTCTCAGCGACAACGGCGCCTTCTTCGCGGACGCGCAGCCGAGCAAATTCAGGGCCGGGCTCTTCCACATCGTGACCGGCTCGTACGACATCCCGGCGGCGCACATCGTCGCCAACGGTGCATATACGAACAAGGCTCCCGGCGGCGTCGCGTACCGATGCTCGTTCCGGGTGACCGAGGCCTCGTACTTCATCGAGCGTCTGGTGGAAAGCGCCGCGGTCGAGCTCGGACAGGATCCCGTCACCACCCGGCTCAACAACTTCATCCAGCCCGAGGCGTTCCCCTATCAGTCCGCGTCGGGCTTCGAGTACGACAGCGGTGACTATCCCGGGGCGATGAAGGTCGCGCTCGACATGCTCGGCTATGACGAGCTCCGCAAGGAGCAGGCCGAGAAGCGAGCCAGGGGAGAGCTCATGGGCATCGGCGTCGCCAGCTTCACCGAGGTGGTGGGCGCGGGCAAGGGAAAGGACTACGACATCGCCGGCTTGCGGATGTTCGATTCAGCCGAGCTGCGCGTGCATCCGACGGGCAAGGCGATCCTCAAGCTCGGTGTCAAGTCTCAGGGCCAGGGTCACGAGACGACGTTCGCGCAGATCGTGGCGGAGGAGCTGGGCATTCCCGCATCCGATGTCGAGGTCCGCGAGGGCGACACCGATAACACGCCGTTCGGTCTCGGGACGTACGCATCGCGCTCGACGCCCGTCGGCGGCGCCGCGACCGCGATGGTGTCGCGCAAGCTCCGTGACAAGGGCAAGTTGATCGCCGCGCATCTCTTCGAAGCGGACGTGGCCGACATCGAGTTCGCGAAGGGCAAGTACAACGTCAAGGGCTCGCCTGACAACGTGAAGACCATTCAGGACATCGCCTTTGCGGCGTACACCAATCTCCCCGACGGTCTCGAGGCGGGGCTCGAAGGTGTGACCTACTATGACCCGCCGAACATGACGTTCCCGTTCGGGACGTACCTCGTCGTGGTCGACATCGACAAGGGGACCGGTCAGGTGAAGGTGCGCCGGATGGTTGCCGTGGACGACTGCGGGGTACGCATCAATCCGATGATCGTCGAAGGCCAGATCCACGGAGGTCTCACCGAGGGCTTCGGAATCGCGTTCATGGAGCTGATCACCTTCGACGACGAGGGCAACTGCATCGGCTCCAACTTCATGGATTACCTGATCCCGACCGCGTGGGAAACGCCACGCTTCGAGCTGGGCGAGACGGTCACTCCCTCCCCGCATCATCCAATCGGTGCCAAGGGCGTAGGGGAATCGGCCACGGTCGGATCGCCGGCGGCATACGTCAACGCCGTCATCGACGCACTCTCGCACCTCGGCATCACCAACATCGACATGCCGATCACGTCCGACAAGGTGTGGGCGGCATTGCGCAGCAAGGGGGTGACCGAATAGACGACCGCCTGGTGACCCTGCTCGCCGACAACGCCGCGTCGGGGCGTGCGTGCGCACTGGCAACCGTGGTGCGCACGGAATCACCGACGTCGGCGCATCCCGGCGACAAGGCCGTGATCACCGACGACGGCGTGCTGCACGGGTGGATCGGCGGCAGCTGTTCGGACGCGCTCGTCCGCCGCGAGGCGCTCGTGGCGATGAGTGACGGGCTCCCGCGGCTGGTTCGCATCCGTCCCGATGTGGAGGTTCATGAAACCCGCAACGGAGGTGAGCTCACCGTGGCGACCACCTGCCCGAGCGGCGGGACGCTCGATATCTTCATCGACCCGCACCTCCCCAAGCCGCTGCTCGCCGTGATCGGTGAGAGCCCTGCCGCGCGGACCCTCGTCGAACTCGGCCGCGTGGTGGGCTTCCGCACGGTCGGTGTGCATCCGGGCGCTTCGGCGGTTGATTTCCCGGGCGCCGACAGGATCCTGAGCAGCCTCGACCTCAGCGCGCTCGCCGCGGAAAAGGACTGCTGGGTCGTGGTGGCGACGATGGGTCACTACGACGATGACGCCATCGAGGCTGCGCTGACGCTGCCGCATGCCGACGTTGCGCTGGTGGCGAGCGTCCGGCGTTCGGCGGCGGTCATGGACACGCTGCGCGGGCGTGGCGTCGCCGATACCGAGCTCGCCCGGGTCCGCGCTCCGGCGGGGGAGCGGCGTGCCGGGGCCCAGGAGGAGATCGCGCTCCACGCGCTCGCCGAGGTCGTTGCGCTCCGGCATGAGCAAATCATCGCCAACCCAGTCCCCGCGCCTGAGGCGCTGGTGGGCTTCGCCGTCGACCCGGTCTGCGGCATGACCGTCGACACCAATGACGCCGCGCACACGGCCGTCCACGACGGGCAAACGTATTTCTTCTGCTGCTCCGGATGCCGGGAGCAGTTCGTCGCAGACGCGACCCGGTTCCTCCGAGCCGCAGCGGGCTGAGTGATCGCAGCAAGGTCGGCGGGGGTGATCCTCGCGGCCGGCGCTTCGCGGCGGATGGGCGAGCCGAAACAGCTGCTCCCGGTTCGCGGGAGGCCGCTGCTCGAGACAGCGCTTGCAGCCGCGTGCGACTCGCAACTCGACGAGGTGGTTGTCGTCCTCGGCGCCCATGCCGATGAGATCCGGCGATCGGTGCGGCTCGGTCGCGCTCGCGTCGTCGTCAACCCTGATCACGCGCAGGGAATGAGCACATCGTTGAAAGCCGGGATCGCCGCTCTCGGGATCAACGTCGCACGAGTCGTGGTCATTCTCGGCGATCAACCCGACATCAGCCCCGAGGTCGTCGACCGCCTGCTCCAGACCCAGGCGACGTCGGGGCTTCCCGCGGCAGCGCTGAGCTTCGACGGGCTGCTGCATCCGCCGGTGGTGCTGGCACGCGAGCTCTGGGGCGATATCGAGGCGCTCGAAGGAGACGTCGGCTGCCGGGCGCTGGTCCGCGCGCACCCGGAGCTGGTGGCCGCGGTCGTCGCCGACCGGCCCGGAGGTCATCCCGTCGACATCGACACCCGCGAGGACTTCGAGTTGCTCGAGGCTGACCCCGCCTGACGCTCTGCTAGCCTCGATCGGTCCAGTCCTCGACCCCGGAGGTAGGTGCAGTGCCGGCACTCGTCATCGTTGCTGAACGGCTCATCGATGGGACGGGCCGTGACCCGGTCGAGCGCGCAGCGGTGATCATCGAGAACGGCCGGATCACCGCGTCCGGGCCGCGGGCGTCGCTCACGATTCCCGGAGCCGCCGAGGTCATCGAGGACGAGGATCTGACGCTGCTGCCCGGGTTCATGGACATGCACGTCCACCTGGCCGCCGCGGGAACCAATCTCGTGCGCATCCTCATGACGCCGGCGTCCCTCGCGCTCCTCAACTCCGTCCCCAACTGCGCGCGCACCCTCGAGGCGGGCGTCACCACCGTTCGCGATGCCGGGCATACGCCTGTGGGTGTCCGTCTCGCGGCCGAGGCCGGCTATTTCCCGGCGCCACGCATGGAACTGGCGGTCAGCCTGCTGAGCCAGACGGGCGGCCATGGCGACGACCTCATGCCGTGTGGCGCGCGAGTTGGGCTCACGTCGGGCGTCGACGTCCCGCACGGCGTCGTCGACGGCCCCGACGCCATGCGACGCAAGGTCCGCGAGGTGCTCCAGGCGGGTGCGGACTGGATCAAGCTGTGCACCAGTGGCGGTGTCCTCAGCCCGGGCGACCTCCCCGACCATGCGCAGTTCTCGATCGAGGAGATCCGCGTTGCCGTCGAGGAGGCGGCGGTGGTCGGCAAGCGCGTGATGGCGCATGCGATGTCGCCCGCGGGGATTCGCAACGCGCTCATCGCCGGGGTTACCAGCATCGAGCACGGCTGCCTCCTTGATGAACACGGCATCGCGTTGATGAAGGAGAAGGGGGCGTACCTCGTCCCGACCCTGGTCGCACCCGGCGACGTGATCGCGGGAGCGAGGGCGGGCGGCGGCGGGCTGCCACGGGAGATGATCGAGAAGGCCGAGAGGATCGGTGCGCTCCATCGCGCCGCCGTGGCAGCGGCCATCGCGGCCGGCGTCAAGGTCGCGATGGGAACCGACGCCGCGGTCGGCCCCCACGGAACCAACCTTCGCGAGCTCGGGGAGATGGTCCACTGCGGGATGTCCCCGATGCAGGCGATCGTTGCCTCGACCAGCGTGCCGGCGGAGCTGCTTCGCCGCCCCGACCTCGGGACGCTCGAACCGGGCAAGCGCGCCGACGTGGTCGTGGCACGCGGCGACCCGCTCGCGAACATCGACATCCTCGCCGACCCCGCCCACATCCGGCTCGTGATCAAGGACGGCCGGGTCGCGTGCGACTTCAGGGCGCGCCGGGTGGCGGCTCAGTCCTCATCGGAATCGTCAGCCAGCGTTCCGTCGTAAGGAGGAATCCGCCACGCGGCCTCCTTGCCGAGCAGGCCGCCGTGACCGAGGGACGCGAGAAACGCCGCTTCGAGTGGCAGGCCGGCGTGGAGACGAGCGATCAGCAGGTCGAGCGCGCTCCGGCGGGAGAACATGCCGCATGACGCCACCCCGATGACCGGCTTTCCAGAGAGCTCGGCGATCCAGTAGCTGCTCCCTGGATGCATCGGGAGGCCGCGCCGGACCGTGGTCGCGCCGGCGGCCAGAACGCTCTGCCACGTCACGTCCAGGGGATCGACCGACGCCACCCCCACGGCGAGGACGACGTCAGAAGAGGCAGCGGCGTCGACCAGTGCTTGCTGAACGTGATCCGGGGCGTCGTCGACGTATCGAACCGGCTCGACGGTGCCGCCGAACCACGCGCTGCGCATGCCGAGCGACCGTTCGAAACGCAACCTTGCGTCGTCAGTGAGCCGCTGGCGCACGATCGCCGCCATGCGGAGGGGGAGGAAGGGCCGGACGCTGACGACCCCTGCGCCGTCGCCGGGCGAGAGCGCCGCGCGCTCGGCCTGCCGGAGGGATCGTCCGTCGATGGCGAGCGGCGTGACCTTGACCCCGGCCAGCGTTCTCCCCGCATCAACGTGGAGACCGTCGGGAACCGTGAACACGGTCACGCCGTCGACCGCGTTCACGGCCGCGAGCGCCGTGACGTCGACGGCGACCATGCCTCGCCATGCCGCGACCAGTCGCGCCTGGGATTCCACCGGCGGACGTGCGGACGTGCCGGGTCCCGCGACGGCGGCCGCGATGCGAACCGCCGCGGCGTCCTCGCCAACGTCGCCCTCCTCAAGCCAGAGCACGTGCAGGACATCGGGGTGCGCCTCGCGCAATGCGGGACCTGCATCCGCAGACAGCACCGCTCCCTTGGTCAGCACGGGGCGGCCTGCCGTATCCAACACGTCGCGGCAGAGAACAGCGCCGATCCAGCGCGCCGAGGGTCCGTCAAGCGCTGAACCGGGCAGGGCTTCCAGTCTCACCCGACGGCGGTTGCGGGCTGCGCCGACAGTGAGCCTGCGTTCCGGCCGCGACGCACCGCCACGATCTCGGCGAGGATGGCGATGGCGATCTCCTCCGGCGTCGCGGCGCCGAGGTTCAGCCCCACGGGGCTGTGGATGCGTGCGATCTCGGTGTCGGTGAAGCCGGCCTCGCGAAGCCGAGCGACCCGCTTGGCGTGGGTCCCGCGGCTTCCGATCGCACCGATATAGCCTGTCTCCGAGCGCAGCAGAGAGGTCAGCGCCGGGTCCTCGAACTTCGGATCGTGAGCGAGGCACACCGCCGCGTCGCGTGGCCCGAGCTCGAAGCGCAGCAGTGCCTCGTCCGGCCACGCGACGATGAGACGTTCGGCATCGGGGATGCGCTCGGCATTGTTGAAGGCGCTGCGTGGATCGACCACTGACACGGTGAATCCCGCTGCGCGAGCCATGGTGGTGAGCGCGACGGCGATGTGCACTGCCCCGATGACGACCAGCTGCGGCGACGGAACGATGGGATCGACGAACACGCGCGTGCCCGAGATCTCCTCGACTCCCGGAAGCCCGGAGCCGATTCGCGGGCGTGCCGCGGCAACCGTTTCCGAGACTGTCGTGGAGCCGCCGAGGCTGCCGACGAGGCCGCCGTCCGCCGTCGCCGCAGCCCGGCTTCCGGCGTGCTCGCCATCCAGCGCTGTCAGCAGGGCGACCGGGCGCGACGTCTCGATCGCGCGCCGGACCTCCTCGATCACCGGGTCCGATCCATCGCTCTCGAGCGTCTCGACGAAGATGTCGACCTCGCCGCCGCACGAGAGGCCGACCGCCCAGCCCATCTCGTCACTGATGCCGTAGTGGAGGAGGCGGGGGGGAGCGTCGCCCGCGATGGTCGCCTGCGCCTCGAGCACCACGGCCGACTCCAGGCAGCCGCCACTCACCGAGCCGGCCATGCGCCCATCACGACTCACCAGCAGGCGCGCGCCCATCGGGCGCGGGGTCGAGCCGGATGTGCCGACGACTGTCGCGATGGCGACCAGTGGGTCGCCTTCGCTCCATTCGTTGAGTGTGGGAAGCAGATCTCGCATGACATGAGTATCCGCTTCCACGGCCGAACGTCACAAGCCGCCGACCGGCCCAGCGGCGCACAATTCCGGGAATGCAAATCGAGAACTCCTTCGCCGTCAAGGCGCCACCCGATCGTGTGTACGAGTTCCTGCTCGACGTCAACAACGTCGTCAGCTGTGTTCCGGGGGCCGAGCTGTCCGAGGTCGTCGACCCGGACACGTTCAAGGGCAAGGTCCGGATCAAGGTGGGACCGGTCACGGTGAGCTATAACGGCACCGCTCGGATCACCTCGCGCGACCCCGCGACGCGCACCGCGACCCTCGAGGCCGAGGGGCGCGAAACCACCGGCTCCGGAAGCGCTCAGGCCACGACTGTGATGGCCGTCGCCGCCGCAGGCGAAGCCTCGACGGTCACGCTGACCACAGACTTCACGGTCGTCGGGCGGGTTGCCCAATTCGGCCGCGGCATCATGGAGGACGTCTCGCGCCACCTGGTGGCTCAGGCGGCTGAGTGCATCCAGTCGAAGCTCGAGGCACCGCCGGCTACTGGCGGCGATCCCGCGTCGGCGACCGATCCACCCTCCAGCGCAACCGCTTCGTCGTCCACGTCCGCAGCGACGTCAGCGTCCGCGGCGTCGGCCGCGTCCCAGCCCGCAGCGCTCGATGCCTTTGCGCTCGGGAGGGCGGTTGCAAAGGACCGCATCAGCCGGGTCAAGGTGCGGCCGCAGATGATCGGGGCTGCCTTTGCGGGCCTGATCAGCCTGCTGCTGCTGCGCCGCCTCCGGCGCTCGCGGCGGCGGCGCCGCGAGACGAGCGGCTGACCCTTCGGGGGAGCTGAGCGAGCAGCCTGCCGAGGGCGTCGAGCGCGTCGACGCTGTGGGCGCTCAGGAAGTCATCGCAGTGCGGCAGCGCTGCAGCCATGCCGCGGGTCTCGGGTTGGTAGGCCGAGCTGCCGAGCAGCGGGTTCAACCAGATGAGGCGGTGACAGCTGCGGCGCAGGCGGGCCATCTCACGGCCGAGCTGCTCCGGGTCACCCCGGTCCCAGCCGTCGCTGATGATCAGCACGATGGCGCCGTGACCGAGCACCCGGCGGGCGTGGTCACGCTGGAACGTGTGCAGCGCCTCGGCGATCCGCGTCCCGCCGCCGATGTCGTGCACCTGGCTCGCCACGTGGTCGAGCGCCGAGTCGATATCGCCGTGGCGGAGCAGATGCGTGATTCTGGTCAGATGTGTCGAAAACGCGAAGGTCTCGACGCGCTCCTTCCGGGCGATCACCTGCGCGAACACGAGCAGATGGCGCGAGTATCGGTCCATCGATCCGCTGACATCGCAGAGGATGACAATGGGCCGGCGTTTGGTGCGAGCGCTCGCGCGAGCCAGACGATGCGCGTCACCCCCCTGGCGCGCCGCGGCGCGCATCGTGCGGCGCAGTTCCACGGTGCCGCGGCGGTCGGCGCGCAGGCGCCGCGTCCGTCGCTCAGCCACCCGCCACAGGGACTGGCGAAGCAGCCGGCGGACCGAGGCGAGCTCGTCCCAGCTCATCTCGCGGAAGTCGCGCTGGCGGAGCAACTCGTCGGCGCTGTAGCCGGTGCTCGATGCCGGCGGTCCCTCGACCTCGCGGGCGACGCCGGGTGATGACAGCCCGAGCGCGTTCATCCATTCCAGAGCCATGGTTGGATCGAGCGCGAGGGGACGGCTGCGTCCGGGGATGGAACCAGCCCTGCCTTCGCCACCCGGTCTCGAGAAGAAGAGATCGAATGCCGCGTCGAACACCGGACCTTCCTCTCGGCGGCTGACGAAGACGGCACGGAGCGCGTAGCGCACCTCATCGGGCCGCTCCAGGTCGACGGCGAGCAGGGCTGCGCAGGCGTCGCGAACGCGTTCGGGGCCGGTGGTGAGCCCCGCGTCGCGAAGCAGGCGCGCGAACAGAGTCACGCTCTGGACCGGATCGGCCGCGTTGCCGATCACCGCCCGGCGTGCTCCGCGATCGCCTCCTCGCTCCGCTCGAGGTCCTCCTGGTGCTTGATCGCCGCACCCATGGTCTCGCGGAGCGCCGCCGGCGTCGCGTCCGTGTGACCGAGCGCTGCGAGCGCGCGCGCCCAGTCCACTGTTTCTGCCACTCCTGGCACTTTGTAGAGGTCGAGGCCACGGAGCCGCTGGGTCACCTCGGCCACCTGGCGCCCGAGCCTTTCGGAAACCTCGGGCGCGCGCACACGCACGATGGCCACCTCACGCTCGAGGTCCGGGTAGTCGATCCAGTGGTACAGGCACCGACGCTTGAGTGCGTCATGGACTTCGCGGGTTCGGTTCCCGGTGAGGATCACCAGCGGCGGATGCTCGGCGCGGATGGTTCCCAGCTCGGGGATGCTGATCGCGTAATCGGCAAGTACCTCGAGCAGGAACGCCTCGAACTCCTCATCCGATCTGTCGATCTCGTCGATGAGGAGCACCGGGGCCACCGCGTCGTGGTTGTCGATGGCGTCGAGGAGGGGACGCCGCAGGAGGAAGTCCGGTCCGAACACGTCCTGCTCGGTGCGCACGCGATCCTCGCGCTCGCCGACCAGCCGGATGTGCAACAGCTGACGCGCGTAGTTCCACTCGTACGCGGCATGCGCGAGGTCGATGCCCTCGTAGCACTGCAGCCGGATCAGCCGTGCGCCGAGCCCTGCGGCGAGCGCTCGTGCCGCCTCGGTCTTGCCGACCCCGGCTTCGCCCTCGAGGAAGAGCGGCTTGTGGATGCGCATCGCGACGAGGATTGCCGTCGCGAGGCGGCGGTCACACAGGTAGTCGTTCGCGGCGAGCAGATCGACAACCTCGTCGACCGAAGCTGGATGCGCGGCATCGGCCGGGGCATTCGTCACAACTCTCAGCGTGACGAGTCCGCGCCGGTGCGGTCAAGGCGCGGGACACTCAGACCGGGTAGACGTCAATCTCGGTCGCCTTGACCACAGCGAAGATCTCACCGCCGTCGGCCAGGCGAAGCTCCGCGGCAGCGGCGGGTGTGACCTCCGCCACGAGAGGAACCGCGCCCTCGAGACGGATCCGCCAGCGATCGCCCTCGGGATCGACGCCGGCAACGGCGCGGCGCAGGACGTTCCGGGGACTCCCGCCGGGGGCCTGACGGTAGAGGGCGATCGCTCGCGGCTGGATGGTCGCGAGCGCGGGACCCTCCACGCTGGTCGCAACGGTGAGCCAGGACCCGTCCTCGAGCAGCATCGCGCCGCTCGAAACCGCCCCGCGGAGCAGGTTCAATCCCGCCATTCGCGCGATCCACGCGGACCGGGGCCGAGCGGAGACCTCGCTGAAAGGTCCTTGCTGGGTGACCCGACCGTCCTCCAGGACCACGACACGTTCGGCGAGCGATGCGGCTTCGAGCGGATCGTGGGTCACGATCAGGCGCACGCCGCTGAATGTGGAGAGGTGCTCGCGAAGTGCGCGCCGCAACTCCAGGCGCCCCGAGGCATCCACCGCGGCAAGCGGCTCGTCGAGCAGCAGGGCTCGCGGGTCGGTGACGAGCACTCGAGCGAGCGCTGCCCGCTGCGATTGACCGCCGCTGAGCGCGCTGGGCCGCGACGATGCGTATCTCGCGAGATCCACTCGTTCCAGCCACTCAGTCGCCCGCGCGTACGCGGACTTGTTGTCCACCCCGCGTGCGCGCAGCCCGAACGCGACGTTGTCGAGCACGCTGAGGTGCGGAAACAGGCCGTGATCCTGGAAGACGAATCCGACCCGTCGACTCTCTGGCGTCACCCAGGTGCCGGTCGCCGTGTCCTCGAACACGACACCGTCGACCTCCACCCGTCCGTCATCGACGGGCTGCAGGCCGGCAATGACACGCAGTAGCGTCGTCTTGCCGGCACCGTTCGGTCCGAGCACCGCGACCGTGACACCGGACGGCACCAAGAGATCGCATTCGAGGCGGAGGGTTCCGAGTTGCGTGCGGACCCGAGCCTGGAGCGTCACCGGAGGGCACCCAGCCAGCGGTCGCGGAGGACGACGAGCACGAGGACCGAGATCGCGAGCAGCAGCAGGGAGAGCGTGATCGCCATGCCGATCTGCCCCGAGCCCTCGAACGAGCTGTACGCGGCGATGGGGAGCGTCTCCGTGGTGCCCGGAAAGCTGCCCGCAAAGGTGATCGTCGCACCGAATTCGCCGAGCGCTCGCGCCCAGCAGAGCGCTGCGCCGGCCGCGATCGACGGCGCCGCGAGCGGCAACGTCACCTCCCAGAAGCGTCGCCAGGGCCGGGCACCGAGGGTGGCGGCGACCTCCTCGAAGTGGTCGTCGCGCTGCCGGAGGCCGGCTTCGACGGTGATCACGAGAAATGGGAAGCCCACGAACGCCTCGGCGATCGCGGCCCCGGCGGTGCTGAACGGCAGCACGATGCCGAAATGATCGAGCAGCGTCCCGATCGGGGTGGTCCGGCCGAGGGCCGTCTGGAGCGCGATCCCGCCGACCACCGGCGGTAGCACCAGCGGCAGGGTCACCAGGCCGCGGACGATGCGGCGTCCCGGAAGCGATGTGCGTGCGAGCAGGTAGGCAAGCGGGACGCCGATCAACAGCGAGATCACCACCGCGATCACCGAGCATTCGAGGGACAGGCGCAGTGCCGTGAGCACGTCCGTCGACACCAGCTGCGACGGGAGATTGCTCCAGTCGACGTGGGCGAGCAGACCGATCAGCGGCAGCGCGATGAACAGGACCGCGACCGCGGCCGGGATGAGGAGACCGAGGAGCGGGCGTCGCGTGACGCCCCGGCTCACGACGCCTTCAGGAATCCGACGGAGAGCAACTCTGTCTGGATGTCCCCGGACACGGCCGAGGTCACGAATGCCTGGGCGGCAGTCGTGTTGGTGCTCGACTTCAGCACCGCGATCTCATAGGTGCCGATCACGTTCTGTGCGTCGGGTATGGCGATCCCGGTCACCTTGCTCGCCGCGCTGACGACGTCGGTCACGAAGACCAGCGCCGCGTCCGCGTTTCCAGATTCGACCTGTTCGACCACGAGCGCATCATCGGACTCGAGCGACTTCGGCGTGACACTGACGTTTGCGGCCTTGAGCGCCTTGGTCGCGTAGTCGCCGACCGGGACTCCTGCCATCGCCAGCACGACCGAAAGGCCCGGCGTGGCGAGGTCGGCGAGGCCTTTGATGTTCTTCGGGTTTCCGGGTGCGACGATGATCTCGAGCTTGTTCTTGACAAAGGCCTGCGGGGTGTCGACAAGTCCTTTGGCCACGAGTTGCTGCATGGTCGAGGTGTTCGCCGTCGCGATGACGTCAGCCGGGGCGCCGTTGATGATCTGCGTGACCAGCGCCTGCGAGCTTCCGTACGAGTACTGCGCTGTGAAGCCCGGGTGATCGAGCTCGAGGCCTTTTTCCGCGGTGTTGAACGGGCTCGTCAGCGACGAGGCGGCGAACACCGTGATCGACCCGGAAAAGGGATCGGGCGACGCGGAGGGTCCGCTGGTCGAGGTCGATCCGCATGCCGCGAGCACGATCGCGCCTGGTGCGAACAGCAGGAGGGGCCGGATGCGTGACCTCATGGTTTCCTCGGTGGCGACTCCGCCGGCGGGGGCATCTCGATGACGACGTTGGTGGCCTTCACGGAGGCGACGGCCAGCATCCCCGGCTCGAGACCAAGCTCCCGAACCGCCTCGCTGCTGATCAGTGAGCTGATCCGGAACGGCCCCGCCTGGAGCTTGACGTGCGCCATCACGCCGTCGGTGGCCACGTCGGTCACCAGCCCGAGGAAGTGATTGCGCGCCGACTCGGTCACGGGAATGGTCGGGTGGGTGCTGGCGATCTCCGCGGCGAACCTGGCCAGTGCGACACCGTCGACGAGCCGGTGGCCACCCTCGGTGCGAACCGCATCGATGCGCCCCGCGTCAGCCCAACGGCGAACCGTATCGACGCTGACGCCGAGAAGCTCGGCGGCCTGGCCCATCTTGTATGTCGGCATGGGCCGCGACCTTAGCGCAAAAGCGGCCTTCCTCTCAACTGTGCCTTGCTGGTGCGGCTTGCGTCAGCGGCTATTCGTGCGCCACCACGGTGACCGCATGCACGACATCGCTCACAAAGAGCGGCGCCGGGTAAATCACGCGGACGTACCCCTGCGGGTCGAGGACCTCGAGATAATTGGTGTGCGGAGGTTCGATGGGCTCTCCCCAGTTCAACCAGGTGATCTTCAGCTCGGCGTCGGGTCCGAGGAGCCAGTGCCAGCCGGGATCCCACTTGGTGGTGAGGTTCGTGCGGATGAACTGCGCGACGTCTGCCGGAGTGCGATCGGCGACAACGCTGACGATGAGCAGAACCGGGTTGATCCCCTTGGGGAGCGCCTGCTCCACGGCGACGATGTCACGCCCGAGGAGCGGGCAGAGGTTCACACAGAGCGGGTCCATGAATGCCACGAGCACGACATGGCCCTTCTCGTCTGCCAGCGAGACCGGCTGGCCGTTCTGGTCGACGAGCCCGGTCAGCGGAGGCGTCGGCTGGCGTGTCAGCGGTGAGCCGATGATGTTCGCCGAGGGCGTGATCTCCAGCGGGGCACTCGTCGTTGCAGCGTGCGGGTGCACTGTCATTGACATCAGCGCCCCGATGCCAAGCCCGCCGGCAAGCGCGAGGGCGACGATCAGCGCCTGCCCGCGCTTGGAACGAGTGAGGCCTCCGAGGCTCCCCGAGGCTTTCATCCACAATCCTCGCGGTCGGCAACGGCTGGTAAAGGGTCGGATCCGCACCTGCGGCCGGCGTTCTGCACGCGAGCGCGGCGCCAATTATGGCTCGCTGGAGCAGCTCGGGTGACGCCCCCGATGCGCGAGCGTATGCTCCCGGCGTGATCCCCAATCGGCAGGCGAGGATTGCCGCGCCAGGCGTCGTTCTCCTGGCGCTGGTTGGGCTGTTCGTCGGCCACACCCTCGAGTACCTCCGCGTCTGGGGAGCCGAGGGAATCGTCGCTTCGATGACGAACCCGGTGCACGCCTACATGCTCCCGGTGGCGGGGGTTCTTCTGGCCCTCAGCGCGATCTTCGCCTTCCGTTTGGCGCGGGCATGGCAGAAGCTCAACGACCGGCTCGATCGAGCCGCCACGGGTGTGCGCCGGATCTGGCGCGGGCGCACAGCTGACGCGCCCAGCGCGCCAATTCCTGGATCGACGCCTGGAACTCGCCTCGTGGCCCTGTGGCTACCCCTCGCCACTGCACAGATCGCCCTGTATCTCGTACAGGAGAACCTCGAGGCAGCAGCGCGCTCGCAGCCGGCGCCGGGGTGGGGTGCGATCACGGGGGTGCACTGGGCGGCCCCGCTCATCCACCTCTACGTGGCGGCGCTGCTTGCGTGCGTCGTCCGCATTTGCGAGATTTTGTTCCGCCGCCGTCAGGTCGCGGTCGAGCGGGTCGAGGCCATGCTCCGTGCTGCGATCCGCAGAAGGCGGCATACGGTCGCCGGCGTCGGGACACCTGTCCCCCCTCACTGCGCATCACCGCTCGATCAGCTTGGGCAACACCTCTGGAGAAGACCGCCCCCGCGACTCCTCGAAGTCTGACCGACCGTCCGTGAGCTTGGGCTCACCAACGATCAGTTCACACCTTGAGGAGACATCAAGTTGTCCAGAACTCGCCTGCGTTTGTCCGCGGTTGCGGGGGCAGCGCTGCTCGCCCTGACCACGACATTCGCTGTTGCGTCGGCGCACTTCGTGTTCACCGCCGGGAAGTACCGGATCGCCATCGGGTGGCAGTTCGAGCCCGCGGGCGGCACCGACACGTACGTCGGCGCACCCAATGCCATCCAGGTGTTCATCGACGTCCCGTCGGCATCGAACCCGATCGGGACCCCCGTCAGCACGCTCAACCAGGACTGCACGCACCCCGACTTCCAGGTCACGGTGACAGTCGGGAGCACGACGAGCAGCCCATTCTGCCCGGTGCCACTCCACGACGCTGATACCGGCAACGGCAGGCTCGACGAATACGACTACGGGCTCATCCCGACCGTGGTCGGAACCTACACCTTCCGCATCTTCGGGGCCATCAACGGAGTCCCGATCAACCAGACGATTACGTCGGGCCCCACGACGTTCGACTCCATCGCGGATTCCAGCGCCGTCCAGTTCCCGGTGGTTGTACCGGCAGTCGCTGCCGTGGCGACCAAGGTCGACACGGTAAGCCAGCGCGCGGCGAACGCGTTGGCGAGCGCAGAGTCCGCCTCAACAACAGCCGGCGACGCGAAAACGAGCGCATCGGGAGCCACCACACTCGCGATCGTCGCGATCGTCGTGGCAGTGCTGCTCAGCGCGCTCAACCTGGCGATCGGGTTGCGCCGCCGGAGCACGTAACGTGCGGGCGCGGCGGGCGCTGGTTGCCGGCGCGACTCTTGCGGCGGGGGCAGCCATCTGGCTGCCCCTGACAGCGGCCGCCCACGCGCTCCCGCAGAGCGCCATACCTGCCGAGGGCGCGGAGGTGCAGATCGCACCCAAGCTGGTGGAGATCACCTTCGGGGAGACGCCTGACCCGAAGCTGTCGACCATCACCGTGATCAACAGCGCCGGGGTGAGCGTCGACGCCGGACCGACTGTGGTCGTGCCGGGCCATCAGCTCGAGCTGGAGGTGCCGCTGCAGCCCATCGGCAACGGCGTGTACACGGTGACGTGGAAGACCGTCTCCGAGACGGATGGTCACCTCGCGACCGGCGCGTACGCATTCGGGGTCGGGGAGTCTGCCGCGAGCGCCAACGCGCACGCGAGCAGGTCGGTGGTTTCCCCCCCGCCGTCTGTCCTTGCGGTGGTGTCCCGCTGGTTGTTCTTCATCGGCGTGATGGGCACTGTCGGAATCGCGACGACGTGTCTGCTCGTGCTGGAGGTTCTTCCGGCCTTCATCGGGCGAATGCTGGCCGGCGCCTGGATCGCCGGTGCCCTCGGCGTTGCGGGAGTCGTTGAAGCACAGCGCGAAGCCGCGGGAGTTGGGTTCAGCTCGTTGTTCTCGACGTCACTCGGAACGACCACGGTCGCCCGAATCGTGGCGATCGCGGCCACGGGACTGACGGTGGTTGCCGCATCCGTCGCACCGGCCGCCACGAAGTGGATCGCGGTGGCGCTGGCCGGTGTCGGCGCGGCGGCGTCGATGTGGGTCGACGTCGCGGCGAGCCACGCCGGCGCTCAAGCGCCGGTCGCCCTCAATCTCATCGCGCAGTGGGCACACATCGTTGCGAGCGGCATCTGGATCGCCGGCTTGCTGGTTCTCATCGTGTCCGTCCGAGGACAGCCATCCGAGCTCAAAGGTCGCGCTGTGCGCCGATTCTCAACGATCGCGGGTATCGCCATCGTCCTGGTCGCGCTCACCGGGACATTTCGCGCGGTGATCGAGATCGGGTCGGTCGGGCAGCTGTTCGCCACCGCATTCGGCGTGCTGGTTCTGGTGAAGGTGGCTCTTTTCTTGATTCTCGCGGCTCTCGGCGCGATCAATCGGTATCGCAACGTGCCGCGCGCGGCCAGGGCGTTGCGAGGCGTGCGACGGGTCGGGTCCACTGAGGTCGTGATCGGCGCCGCCGTGGTGCTCGTCGCCGCAGCCCTCGTGAATGTCGCGCCGCCGGTTGCCTCCACGGCTGCGGCGTCAACGGCACGGTCGAGCCAGCTGGTCGTCACCGGCAGCGACTTCGCGACCACCGTGAAAGTCCGGCTCGCCGTGTCACCGGGGACGGCCGGCTTCAACAACTTCGTGCTCCGCGTCACGAACTACGACACCGGCGCCACGGTGCAGGCAACGTCCGTGCAACTCGAGTTCACGCAGCCGCTGCGACCGCAGCTCGGCGAGTCAACGCTGACGCTCAAGCGTCAATCTGACGGGAGCTTCGCGGCCCGCGGTGGCAACCTCGCGATCGCTGGAATCTGGGAGGTCGCCGTGATCATCGAGAACGCAGCGAACTCCACCGAGGTCCATCTCCAGGTGACGACGATCACAGCCGCACCGATCGTCACGGCGACCCGCTTCAGCGGACTGCCAACTCTGTATTCGATCCAGTTGCCGAGCGGCGGGATCGCCCAGGTCTACCTCGATCCCGACAGGGCGGGTGCTGACGAGGTTCATGTCACCTTCTTCACAAACTCCAATGAGACCAGTGAGATCCACATCGCAACCTTCACTGTCGGCGTCACCCCTCCCGGAGGTACGCCCACCATCCTGGTCAGCCGCCGGCTCGATCCGATCGGCCACTTCGTCGCGGATGCCACCGTCCCCGCGGGCCCCACGCGCTACGACATCATCGCCACAACGCAAACCGGCGTCCCCATCGCGACCTACGTGACGATCACACCCGGGCCCTGAGCCGCATCACCGAATCGCCGAGTTGATCAACTCCGCAACCACGGTCGGCTGTTCGAGATACGGGAGGTGCGCCATTCCCTCGAACAGGTGAAACCGCGATTTGGGGAGCCAGTCGGCGAGCTCCTTGGACTGCGCGATCATGAATGGCAGGTCGAGGTCGCCGCACGCCACGGTCACCGGGACCGAGATCTCCTCCAGCCTCGACCACGCGGCGATGCCACTCTTCCCCGATTCCTCGGGGATCTCGTTCTTCAACGCGATGGCGTTCATCGCCAACGCGAGATCTCGAGCCGGTCCCGACACGCGTCCCTCCGGGCCGCGCGGCCCATCGAGCCAGAGCCACATCTCGATCCGGTTGATCTCGTCGATCTCGCCGGACGTCTGGGCCGCCTCCCACATGCGCACCAGCCGGTCGGTATTGGCGTCGAAGGTGCTCGGTTCGGGGGCGCCACTCACCGCCGGGGCGAGCAGCACCAGGCCGGCCACGCGTTCCGGGCTCGTGAGGGCGGCGTCGATGGCGATCTCGCCACCCATGGAACTGCCGACCAGCCAGACAGGGCCGGTCGCGACGTGATCGAGGACGGCATTGAGGTCCTCGAGGTGCGAGAAGCCGTACGTGACCCCGGAGGTCTCGCCGTAGCCGCGCAGGTCGTATGCAACGACACCCGTGGTCGGCTGGAGCGCCTCGGCCACCGCGTACCACGAGCGGCGGTCGGTCACTCCGGAGTGGATCAGGACCACGGGCTGCCCGACGCCCGGCCAGCGCTCGCCGGCGAGGGTGGCCGTGTCGCGCTGCACCGCGAACTTTTCGGAAGGCACCCGCCCATTCTGACCGGAGCGGCGTGCTGCGACGTGGTGAGCGCTGCCGGACCGGGTCGCCCGGTTCGGATCGCCTCTCCGCGCGCGACTCGTCACGAGGTTGTTCAGAAGCGAGCGCAGGTCGCTGACACCGGCGGCCGGCGCGCGTCCAGTTGACATCATTCAGGTGATGGCAGTGGACGACGAGGAGGCCAACCAGTCACTCAGACCGGCGCATGGACAGCTGTCATACCTGCAGATCCCGGCGATCGACGTGCGGCGATCAGCGGAGTTTTATGCGCGCGTCTTCGGGTGGCACGTCGAGCACCCGTACCCCGGGTTCGACGCTCCCGGGCTCATCGGTCAGTGGGTGACCGACCAGCCACCGACGCGCAGTGCCGGCCTGCTTCCCTGGCTGAATGTCGACAGCATGGATGACGCGATGAAACTCGTTCGTGCCCATGGAGGGGAGGTGCTCGAGCACCCGACGCCGGACGGTCCCGACCGGCTCCTGGCGACGGTGCGCGACCCCGCGGGGAATCTCGTCGGCCTGGTGCAGCTCGTCGCCCGCTGATAAGAGGGGCAGCAGCTCAGCTGGCGAGAAGGACGCGTGGCTCGACGACGTGCCTGTGCCCGCACGCCACGCACTTCAACTCGGCGCGAACCGGGCGGACACGCCGCCGCAACTCCTTGTAGTCCGGCTCCGGGAAGTGGACTGTCAGCGGGAGCAGCTTGGTCTCGCCGCAACGGGCACATTGGAGTTGTCGCTGCCGATCCGACCGTTTCACGCGCGATATTTTGCTACGGCCTCGCCCCGATGTGCCATCCAACTCACTCAGACGGATACCCCTGAGACGGCCACCAGGGCACCAACCAGCCCGGCGATGACGAGCCCGCTGACGACGCCTCGCCGGATCACGAAGAACCACAGAAGAGCTCCGGCCAGCACCGGAAGCTGCCAGATAACGCGGAATTCAAGTCCGAGCGGGACCGTCGAACCCGCGATCGCCCCGATGACCGCCGGACCTGCACCGCCGAGGAACGCCTGGATCGAGGCATTGGTCCGGATCTGATCGAATCGCGGCCCTCCTGCCAGGACGAACACGAAGGATGGAGCGAACGCAACCACCACGGCGAGCAGACCACCGGCGATACCTGCCGCGGCGTAACCCACCACAGCGACGGTCAGCACGACCGGCCCCGGCGTGACCTGACCGAGCGCTACGGCGTCGAGGAATTGCGCGCCGGTCATCCACTGGTATGTGTCGACCGCGTCGTGCTGCATGAGCGGGACGATCACAAAACCGCCGCCGTACGACAGCGCGCCGACTTTGAACGCCACCCATGCGAGAGCGCCGAGGCCGGCGATCGTGACCGTATGCACCCCGGCAGCAACGATCAATCCGGATACGGAACGAGACCCGGGTGTTGCTGGGTCCCGCTGCCGGATGGCCACCTCGGCGAGCCCGCACAGCAGCAGCACGAGCACCAGGAACGGGCCGATCAGTGCGGCGGCCAACGCCCCGGCGACGGCGAATACCAGCCACCGAGCTCGCCGCGCATGTCCGGTGCCGGCGCGCCTCCAGCTCGACGGCGCCAGCCCCCAGGCGGCCTGCAGCGCCACTGCGGGCACGGCGGCGCCGGCCCCAGTTGCCGCGCCGAGAATCCAGATCGGCGGATGTGTCGCCAGGAAGACTGCCGACAGGGCGAGGATGAGCACCAGGCCGGGCGCGATGAAACAGATGCCGCCGAGGACCGCGCCCTGTACGGCGCGCAATCGCCAGGCGCAGAAGATCGCCAGCTGCGTCGATGCCGGACCGGGCAGCAGGCTCGTGGCAGAGATCCCGTCCTCGAACTGCTCCGCGTCGATCCAGTGGCGTTGCTCCACACACAGCCGCCGCAGCAGTGCGATGTGCGCCGGCGGACCACCGAACCCGATGCACCCAAGGCGCAACCATTCGCGAGCGATGGTTGCGAGCGACACCCTGTCGCGGGTGTCCGCGGGGCTGTGCTCGAGCACGCGTGCGGAACCTCAGGAGTGCGGGTCGAGTCCGGGATCCCGCAACGCCGACCAGGACCGCTCCCGATCCTGCGCGTCGATCGCCCACTGCAGGGTCTCGAGGACATGGCTGAGATGCTCGGCCATGGCCGCATCGCATGCATCGGGATCGTGCGCGGCAATTGCGGCGACGATCGCCTCGTGCTCGCGTAAGGATTGCTCAGGCCGGCCCGGGCGCAGGATCGTGCCGTACTGGAATCGAATGCTCTGCGACTTGAGCGTGACGAGCACCTTGATCGCCACCTGATTGTCGGAGATCCTCCAGATCCGCCGGTGCAACTGCGTATTGAGCTGGCTGTAGCCGAACGAATCGGATTCGCGGAGCCGCTCGATCATCGCGTCGAGGATCGCTCGGAGGTCGGCGAGATCGTCGCTGGTCGCCAGCCCGGCGGCGCTGCGGGTCAGGAGACGTTCGAGTGCGTTGCGCACCTGCTCGATCTCGAGGGCTTCACGTGCTGAGATCAGCCGGACTCGGGCGCCGCGGTTCGGCTCGCGGACGATGAGGCCCTCCTGGTCAAGCACCGCCAGGGCGGCGCGAATCGCCGTCCGTCCCGCGCCGAACCGAACCGACAGGTCGGCCTCGACGAGGCGCTCATTGGGTTCAAACTCGCCTCGGACGATTGCCTGACGGAGCCGGTCGCACGGGTCTGCCCGGGCGCCGATGCGCGGTTTTCTTGGTGTGGGCGGGGGGGCTAGATTGTTCACAACACTGTCGCTAGTATTGTCGACAATCTTCGCCAGCCGCGCTCCGTGCGCTAGGAGGCATCTGATGCTTGCAAGCCATCATCGGGTCGGCAGAGGGGTGGGGGTCCTCTTCGCGATGCTCACCATCGCGCTCGCCGCCTGCGGCGGGACCTCAACGCCCGGTACGACGGCGAACACGTCGCCGCTCCTCATCGGGGTCATCGCGCCGTTCACCGGTGCTGACGCAGCGCTTGGACCCGCGTATTTCGCGGCCTGTCTCCCCGCCGCCCGAGCGATCAACAACGCTGGCGGTGTCATGGGGCACATGGTCAGCTGCCAAGAGTTTGACACTCGCGGCGAACCGGCGGACGCGGTCCCGGCCGCGCAGCAGATGATCGCGAGCCACTCGAACCTGATGGCGGTCGTGGGTTGTACGTCGGACGAGGCCGCGAGCGTGGCACCGATCCTCGACCAGGCCCATATCCCGATGTTCTGCATGACCGGCCAGTCGGAGTTCAACAAGACGACCTTCACCTACTTTCACCGGCTCGTCCCTCCCGATGAGTTCGACGCCTTTGCAATGGTAGGAAGTGCGCTCGACCACTTCAACTACAAGAAGGTCGCGCTCGTGTTCGGCAACGACATCGGCTCCCAGGCATTCGTCGGACCGGCGATGACCGCCCTCAAGAACCTCGGCGCCACGGTGACGATCAACCAGGCCATCGCGCTGGGTCAATCGTCATACCGGACTGAGGTCACCGCGATGCTGGCAACCCATCCGGATGTGATCTTCACCGAAGCACTCGGACCGACCGATGCCACGTACCTGGCCGAGGTCAAGCAGTTGAACAACGGCGTCATGCTGCCGTTCATGGGGACGTCGGCAACGATTGACCCGGTGTGGTTCGGAGCGGTCACGGGGGCGGTCGGCGTTCAGACGGTGGTCGACAAGTTCACCGCGGTGGACCTCGGCGTGTCGTTCAGCGGGCCGGGATACGACGAGTTCAAGACGAACCTGGACGCAGTGGCGTCGCAGTTCCCCGATGCGCCGAAGTATTCGCAGCGTGGGGCGACGCTCCACCTGTACGACGGCATCATCCAGGCCGCGCTGGCCATGGATGAAACCAAGAGCACCGACCCGACGGTGTACAACCCGGTGATCCACGACGTCGGCAACGGAGTTGCCGGAGCGACAACCGTGAACACCTACGCAGCCGGCGTGGCCGCCATCAAGAGCGGCCAGAAGGTTCGCTGGGTCGGGGCCGGTGGGCTCACCAACTACAACCAGTACAACAACTCCCAGCAGGGATACATCCTGGTTCGCTATGACGCCTCGGGCAATGAGATCACCATCGGAACGCTCACCCAGGCGCAGACGGCGGCCATCATCACGGCGGGTGGTGGCTGAGTCACAGATCGGTCGGGGGCGGCGGCGATGAGTCTCATCGTCGCCGCATTCGGCTTTGGCCTCGTCTCCATGTCGATCATCGCCATCTCGGCGGTTGGATTCACGATGCAATTCGGCATCACGAACATGATCAACCTGGCATATGGGCAGGTGATGATCGCCTCCGCTTATGCCGCGTACGCGGTGAACAACGCGGGAGTGAGCATCTGGCTTTCCCTGCCGGTCGCGGCGGTGTTCGGGGCGGTCTTCTCGTTCCTGCTCAACCGCCTGGTCTATGCGCCCTTCCAGCGCAAGGGAACGAACCTCATCGGGATGGTGATCATCTCGCTTGCAGTGTCACTGGTCATCGCGAACGTGATGCTGCCGATCGCCGGCTACTACAGCGTTTCCTACCATCAGAACCCCGGCCCGACGTACCACCTCGGCTCGATCGCCTTGACCGGTGAGCAGCTCGCGATCATCGGGGTCGCGGTGGTGGTGATGCTCGCCATCCATGCGCTGCTGCGATTCACCCGCCTCGGCAAGGCGATGCGAGCCACCGCCGCCAATGCAACGCTCGCCCGCAACTGCGGCATCCCCACCGCCCGGGTGATCGACCTTGCGTGGCTCATCACCGGCGCGCTCTGTGGCATTGCCGGCGCGGTCGCGGGCATGAACTCGGACTCGTTCTCCGTCGCCAGCGGATCGGAGTTCTTGATCCCGATCATCGCCGCATCGATCCTCGGCGGGGCGGGGAGTCCCTACGGGGCGATGATCGGGGCGGTGATCATTGGCGAGATGACCGAGATCAGCGCCGCAATCATCTCGCCCGAGTACAAGCAGGTCGTCGCGTTTGCGGTGCTGGTGCTGGTCATGGTGCTGCGGCCTCAGGGCCTGCTCGCCAAGCGAGGCGCACTCGCGGCTGCCGGGTGACCTACTACCTCACGACGATTCTCGTCTACGCGGCGGTCGACATCCTGGCGTGCCTCGCGATCAGCCTCCAATTCGGCGTTTCCGGGATCGTCAACTTCAGCTTCATCATCTTCCAGGCGGCCGGCGCGTACACCGCGGGGGTGCTCTCGCTGCCGTCGGATACCGAGAACGGCGGCTTCCAGACGTACATCCTGGGCCTCCATCTGAGCTTTCCCCTCCCCTGGATCGGCGCCACGCTGGTCGGCGCGCTGCTCGCCATACCGATCGGACTCGTTGCGCTGCGGCGGCTGCGAAGCGACTATCAGGCCATCGCGATGCTCGTGCTCTCGGTCATCGCCAGCCTGGTGGTCACAAACACGCCCGCCTTCCTCGATGGCGCCGCCGGCCTCTCGCTCGTTCCCCAGCCGCTCTCAGACAAGTTCAACCCGTACTCGGAAGGCTACCTGTGGGCATACACGGCAGGTGCGTTGGTTCTGGCCGTGATTGTCTTCTTCATCGCGCAGCGGGTGATCAACTCGCCATATGGACGCTCACTTCGAGCCATGCGCGAGAACGAGATGGCGGCGAACGCGCTCGGCAAGAATGCGGTTGCGTTGAAGATGACGGTCTTCATCCTGGGTGGAGCGATCGCCGGATTGAGCGGCGCCATCCTTATCGGCTTCATCACGACGTGGGCGCCATCGACGTGGCTCTACCCGGAAACGCTGATCCTGTTCGCGGCCGTGATCGTCGGCGGTCGTGGCAACAACTTTGGCGCTGTGCTTGGCGCCCTGCTGGTTCCTGTGGGGTTCGAGGAGGCGACCCGCTACCTTCCGCCCATAGGGCCGCCGGGACTCATACCTGCCCTCGAGTGGGTGTGCATCGGCGGCCTGATTCTCGGCTTCCTCTGGTTCCGGCCCCGCGGCGTGCTCCCTGAGCGGCGTCGAGTCTTCGCGGCGCGACGAACAGCGGTTGCGGGCGGGGAGCTCCATGCCGGTCGAGACTGACGCCATCGCGCTCACCCCGGCCTCCGGGCAGCAGCCGTCCGCCGAGCGACCGCTCCTGGTCGCTCGTCACGTCAGCAGACATTTCGAAGGTGTCCGCGCAGTCGAGGACGTCTCGATCGATGTGCTCCCGGGTCGCATCACCGGTCTCATCGGTCCCAACGGCGCCGGAAAGTCGACCTTCCTTGCCGTCCTCGCAGGCACGCTGCCGGCAAGCTCCGGCGAGATCACCTTCGACGGCGAAGATGTCACGGCCCTGCCGGCGTTCCGCCGGGCACGGCGCGGCCTGGTACGCACATTCCAGCTTCCATCCGAATTCGCGCAGCTCACCGTCCTCGAGAACCTGCTCGCGGCGGCGCCGGACAATCGTGGCGACTCCCTCCTCGGGGCCATCCTTGGAAAGCGCTACTGGAAGGCGGACGAGGACCGGCTTGTGGAACAGGCGCGCGTGCTGCTCGACCGCTTTCGCATGAGCGCCAAGGAGTCGGACTACGCTAGCTCGCTCAGCGGGGGGCAGAAGCGCCTCGTCGAGATCATGCGCGCGCTGATGCTGCGGCCGCGATTGCTGCTGCTCGACGAGCCCATGTCAGGCGTGCATCCTTCGATCGTTGGGGAGATCGCCGACTATTGCGAGGCGCTCCGCGACGACGGTCTGACGATACTGATGGTCGAACATGAGCTCCACATGATCGAGCGCATGTGCAACCCGGTCATCGTCATGGCTCAGGGGCGTGTCATCGGCCAGGGGACGATGGCAGCCCTTCGGCAGCAACGCGAAATCGTTGACGCCTACCTTGTCGGGTAACCCAGCCGGGGCCGCCGCGGAACGGCCGGCTCCACTGCTTCGAGCGGAGCACATCACCGCAGGCTACGGTGGCGTCCCGGTCATCCAGGACGTCAGCTTGAGCGTCGGCTCTGGCGAGATCGTCGCGATCATCGGACCCAATGGTGCAGGCAAGAGCACGTTGCTCAAAGCACTCGTCGGCATTCTCCGTGTGACCAGTGGGCGAATCATGCTCGGCGACGAGGAGGTCACCAACCGCCGGCCCGAACAGCTCGCGCGCCGGGGAGTTGGATACGTGCCTCAGGTACAGGACATCTTCGAGCCGCTCACGGTGCTCGAGAACCTCGAGATGGGCGGATACCTGCTTCCCACAGCAGCCATTCGCACGCGTGTCGAGGAAGTGCTGACGGTGTTTCCGGCCCTCACGCCAATGCTCAAGCGGCGCGCGGACAAGCTCAGCGGTGGTGAACGCAAGATGCTCGCGATCGCTCGCGTCCTGATGCTTGATCCGAAGGTGCTGATCCTCGACGAGCCGACCGCAAACCTCGCCCCGCAACTGGCCGACAAACTGCTCCGCGAGCAGGTGAGGGGCCTTGGTGCGCTGGGCAAAGCCGTGCTGCTGGTCGAGCAGCGCGCACGGGCGGCGCTGGAGATCGCCGCGTACACGTCCGTTCTTGTATCTGGATCCATTCGCATGGAAGGCCGGCCCGGCGAACTCCTCGATCGCCAGGATTTCGAGGAACTGTTTTTGGGAGCCGCAACGAGTCTCAGCTCGGCGTCCTCCTCGGAGGCGAACAAGGTATGAAGCTGCTCATGTTTCGCGATGGTGATACGGCGCGCCTCGGCGTCGGCCGCGCCGGCGTGCCGGACGAGATCGTCGACGTCGGCGCTGCGGCCAATGGAACGACTGGGACGCTGCCAACCACGATCCTGGGCGTGATCGACGCCGGCGACGCCGGGATCGAGAGCTTGCGCACCGTCGCGTCCGCCGCACCTGCGAGTGCAATCCGCAAGCTCGCTGACCTGACGTTGCTGCCTCCCTTCGATCCACCGCGCGGGAACGTCCTCGCGATCGGGCGAAACTATCAGAAGCACGCCGAGGAGACGGCACGCGCCTCCAACGTCGCGGTCGGCCCGCCAACGATCTTCACCAAGGCGATCACCACCATCGCGGCCCCCTACGCGGACATCCGCATCGATCCCTCCGTGAGCACCAAGATCGACTGGGAAGTCGAACTCGGCGTGGTCGTCGGACGCCGCGGCGCCAACATCAAGCGAGAGGATGCGCTCAGCCATGTCTTCGGCTACACAGTCCTCAACGACGTGACGGCGCGCGACATCCAGAACGGCTGGGGCGGTCAATGGTTCAAGGGCAAGAGCCTCGACGGGTCATGCCCGGTGGGACCCTGGGTGTTGACGCGGGATGAGGTCTCCGATGTGCAGTCGCTGCACCTGCAGCTTCGGATCAACGGCGACATCAAGCAGGACGCCAACAGCCGCGACATGATCTATCCCGTCGACGCGATCATCGAATGGCTGTCGGTCGGTATGACCTTGCTCCCCGGGATGCTGATTGCGACCGGCACGCCCGAGGGAGTCGGCTTTGCGCGCACTCCACCGGAGTACCTGCAGCCCGGCGACGTCATGGAGTCGGAGATCGAGGGGATCGGCACGCTCCGCAACGCCGTGGTGGCGACGCCGGCCTGATGTCGGGCGTCGAGGGGTTGACGGCGGCCGACCCATCGTCGGCCGTGCCGACGCTGGCCGCCTACGGCGTCGCCGCGGCACACGAGGTGTACGGGAAGGCGGGTCTCCTCGACCCGTCGATCCGTCCGATCCAGCAGGGCGTCCGCCTCGCCGGTCCGGCGGTCACCGTGCTCTGCCCGGCCGGCGACAACCGCATGATCCATATGGCCGTCGAGCGGTGCCGCCCCGGCGATGTGCTGGTGGTCGCGACCGCGCCGCCCGGCGACGCCTCGGGCGTGATCGGGGAACTGCTCGCGACCGCACTGCGCGCACACGGGGTCATCGCCGCGATCATCGATGCGGGGGTTCGCGATATCGCCGAGCTGCGTGCGATGTCGTTCCCCGCCTGGTCGCGATGGATCACCGCACAGGGGACGGCGAAGCGCGCCGCCGGCGCTGTGAATCACTCAGTGGTGTGCGGCGGGCAGGAGGTTGCTCCCGGTGACATCATCGTTGCCGACGACGATGGAGTTGCCTGTATCGCCGCGACGTCAGCCATCGAGGTGGCACGGGGCGTCGTCGAGCGAGTTGCGCACGAAAGCTCGATCCGCGCGCGACTGGCAGCTGGGGAGTTGAGCGCCGACATCCTCGGGCTGCGAGATGCCGCCTCGGGCAATAGGACCGAGTCCGGCGAGCAGTGATTCACCTGGACGCGGCGCGGCTGCTCATAGTCGCTGTCGCGGCGCTTGTGGCCGGTGCCGTGAATGCAGTTGCCGGGGGCGGGACGCTTCTGTCATTTCCGGCGCTGCTGCTGCTCGGATTCCCGGCGCTGACGGCGAACGTCACCAGCACGCTCGGGCTGCTCCCGGGATACGCGGGAGGCAGCATCGCGTATCGCGAGGAGCTCGGCGTGCAGCGCGAACGCGTGCGCTTTCTCGCTCCCATCAGCGTGGCCGGCGCGATCGTCGGTGCGATCCTCTTGACGCGCACGCCGAACAATGTTTTTGCCGCGATCGTTCCATGGCTGATCCTGGCTGCCTGCGCGTTGCTCCTGCTCCAACCCGTGGTCACGTCGCGGGTCCGCGCGACCCGACCAGTCCGCGAACAGCACCGTTCGCCGATTCTCGCAGTGGCCCAGTTCCTCGGCGGGATTTACGGTGCGTTCTTCGGCGCGGGTCTCGGCGTGATGATGCTTGCGGTACTCGGCCTGTTCATTCGCGATGACCTCCAGCGGCTCAACGCGCTCAAGGGCATGATGTCGCTGGTCATCAATGTTGTTGCGGCGATCTATTTCGCTTTCTTCGGACCCGTGTCATGGATCGCCGTCCTGGTCATGGTGCCGATGAGCGCGGCCGGCGGATTCATCGGCGTCGCGCTGGCGCGCCGCCTCCACCCCGTGGCGCTGCGAACGGTGGTGGTTGCTCTCGGTGTTGCGTTCGCGCTCCACCTGCTCCTCTAGCCAGGCCGCACTCAGGACAGCCGCCGCTCCGTTGCCCAGCGCGTCAGCTGATGGCGTGTCGAAAGCTGGAGCTTGCGCAGCACCGAGGACACGTGGCTCTCGACAGTCTTCGCGGAGATGAAGAGCTCGCGCGCGATCTCCTTGTAGGTGAAGCCGCGCGCGATCAGGCGGAGCACTTCCCGTTCGCGCGGTGTCAGCTGATCGAGCTCGGGGTCGAATGCCGGTCGCTCCTGGTCCGCGGCGGGAAGCGCGGCGAAGGCGTCGAGAACGAACCCGGCCAGTCGCGGCGAGAAGACGGCTTCGCCGGCGGCGACGCGATGCACCGCGTCGACGAGCTCCACGCCTGAGATGGTCTTGGTCACGTAGCCTCGAGCGCCGGCGCGGATGACCGCGATGACATCCTCGGGCGCGTCGGATGCGGAGAGCGCGAGGAATCGCACGTGCGGATGACTGGATTTCAGCGCGGTTACGACCGCATGTCCGCCGCCGCCCGGTAGGTGGACATCGAGGAGCACCACGTCGGGCTCGGACCTCGCGATCCCGGCGATCGCGGGTGCGACGTCGTCGGCCTCGCCAATCACCTCGACCTCGGTGCCGAGCTCAGACCTCACCCCGGAGCGGAAGAGGCTGTGATCGTCGACGATGAAGACTCGAGGGCGTTGACGGTCGCCGATCGGTGCGGTCATACAGGTGGTGGGGGAGGTGGCGGCTCTGGAGCAGGTGGTGGTGGCGGCGGCAATGGGTTGACCCCGATAGCGCGGGCCATCGACAGCCGGACCTCCGTGCCCTCACCTGGAACGCTCTGGACTGTCGCAGTGGCGCCGTGGCGGGTCATCCGCGCTCGGATGGACTCGGAGAGCCCCCTGCGATCGGCCGGCACGGCCATCGGATCGAAGCCTCGTCCGCGGTCGCGCACAAAGAGCGACACCTCGGCCGGCTCCACCTCGGCGTAGATCGAGATCACCTGGACCCCTGACCACTTTGCCGCGTTAACCGTCGCCTCTCGTGCGGCGGCCAGCAATGCCTGGAGATCCTCGTCAAGCGCGCAGTCGCCGACGGTCACCACCTCCACGGTGACGCCGTGCTGAGCCTCGACATCACTCTGGATGAGTCGCACCCCGCCGGCGAAGGTCGTGTCCGTGCCGAGCGACCCGGGCGCGCGACCATCGAACAGCCAGGATCGCAGCTCACGCTCCTGGGCGCGCGCAAGCTGGATCACCTGCTGTGGCTCTCCCGCCCGATGCTGGATGAGTGCGAGCGTCTGCAGCACCGAGTCGTGCACGCGCGACGCCATGTCTGCGCGCTCCTCGGCGCGGACTCGGGCCTGGCGCTCGTCAACCAGGTCACGACCGGCCCGGAGCCACCACGGTCCGAGCACCACCACCATCGCAGCGATCACCAGTGCGACCCCGGCGAGAGGGTGGAACACGGCAGCGCTCGTGTGTCCGAGGAGCAGCACAGAGACGCCGGCGATCAGGAGCAGGCTCGCGACCAGCGCGCGCAGAGCCACACGGGATCGACGGGCATCGCCGGTGAAGCCGATGAACGGATCTGCAAGACGGCGCAAGGTCACCTGCTCGTCCGCTGGAGCGTTTCTCGAGATCAGAACGATCGCGACGACGCTGATCACGACCGACCAGGCAAACGAGCCGATCCAGCCCGCGCCGACCAGCGACATCAGCACAAGCACGGCGATGAGCAGGGACGCGAGTCCGGTGGCCAGGGTGATCCCGGTCCGATCGGTCATCGCAGCACTGCCGATGTTGGTCCGCTCGCCGACGGCCGGAATCAGGAGCCAGGCCACCAGGTAGCACGCGATCCCGGAACCGCCCGCGAGGGCGAAGAGGACGAAGACGGTTCGCACGACCGTGACATCGACACCGGTTCTCGCCGAGATGCCGGCGGCCACGCCGCCCAGCCGGCGCTGCTCCGGGACGCGGCGCCAGGAACCCCGGCGTCGTTTAGTCCGCGTCTGCTCGGCCATGTAGCCATCATGGGCTTCGCAAGCGCGCCGGGCTATCGGGGAACACCCTGAGCCCGCTTCGCACATCTCGGGGTCGAACCCGGGTACTTCCCGATTGTTCGACGGTGGCAGCGGCCCTACGGTTGGGGCATGAACACCCCTCCGCCGCCACCTCCCGTCGACAGCTCCCGCCGCCGCCTCTACCGCCCCATGCAGGATCGGATGATCGCGGGCGTCGCTTCCGGCCTCGCTGAGTACCTTGACGTTGATGTCACGATCGTCCGGATCATCATCGCGGTGCTCGTCGTCTGCGGCGGGGCGGGCGTCGTGCTCTACATCGCCGGGTGGCTGCTGATGCCCAACGAAGGATCGGAGCGATCGATCGCGAACAAGCTCACCGGCACGCGTCGCGCCAGTTCGCAGTCATGAGCCGGCGCTCGAATCGAGCAAGCGGACCATAGGCTCTCGGCCATGACCACGCAATGGGCTCCGCCCGCAGTGCCGGCGCGTCCGCGGTCGCGGGTGGGCGCGGTGGTACTGATCATTGTCGGCAGCGTCCTCGTCCTGATGTCCGTCGGGTTGCTGGGCGCCGGCGGCTTCCTGATGTGGGCCGACCACACCCAGCGAGATGCGTCCGGGTATCTCACCTCGGGGACAGGGCCGATCTCGGCCCCGTCCTACGCAATCGCAAGTCCCAACGTCGACCTGAACTTCTCGAACCGTGCATGGCCGGACACCCAGAGCGCTCTCGGCAAGGTGCGCATCACGGCGTCCAGCGCATCGCCGGCGGGAGTCTTCATCGGGATCGCGCCACGCGCCGACGCACTTCGCTATCTCAGTGGCGTTGCGTATGACGGACTCTCCGATCTGCGTTTCCTTCCGTACCGGGTCACGCTCACGCCGCACGGCGGCGGCGCGCCCGCAGCTCCGACGTCGCAAGGCTTCTGGCGGGCGGAAGCAGCCGGGACCGGGACACAGACGCTCACCTGGCCGGTGGCCTCGGGCCAGTGGGTTGTTGTGTTGATGAACGCCGACGGCTCACGGGGGATCGTGGCCGATGTGTCGGTCGGAGCCACGGCCCCATTCCTGTACGCGATCTCGCTCGCCCTGCTCATCGGAGGCGGCATCGCCCTGGTTGTGGCAGTGGTGCTGGTCATCCTCGGCATTGGGATGCTCAACCGGCGACAGCGCAACACCCAGTCGCCCTCGGGTGTCCCGCAGCCGCCACCGGTGCCGGTCCAGTCGGTTCCGCTCAGCTATCCGTTGCTCGTGGAAGGTCACCTCGACGAGCCCATGAATCGCTGGCTGTGGCTCGTGAAATGGGTGCTGCTGATTCCGCACTACATCGTCCTGTGGTTCCTGTTCGTCGCGATGTTCGTGCTGACGGTGGTCGCGTTCTTCGCCATTCTCTTCACCGGGCGTTATCCGCGCGCGATCTTCGACTTCAATGTCGGGGTGCTGCGTTGGGCCTGGCGCGTCGGCTACTACGGCTACAACGCACTCGGCACCGACCGCTATCCACCGTTCACCTTCGCAGCGGACGCCGGATATCCGGCGACGCTCGATGTGCCCTATCCCGAGCACCTGTCGCGGGGACTGGTGCTCATCAAGTGGTGGTTGCTCGCGATTCCTCAGTACGTCGTCATCGCCGTGCTGACGGGCGGGATCGGACTCGCAGTGCACGTGTGGGGGCTCATCGCCATCCTCACCGTGTTCGCCGCGATCGCTCTGCTTTTCACGGCTCGGTACCCGCGAGGCATCTTCGACTTCGTCATGGGTCTCAACCGCTGGGTGCTTCGCGTGCTCGTCTACGTGCTGTTGATGCGTGACGAATACCCGCCGTTCCGATTCGATCCGGGCGGCAGCGAAACCCCTCCGCTGCCGAGCGCGCCTCCTGCGCCGGTGTCAGGATGGATGCCGGTTCCGCCGCCCGTGTGAGTCGATCCGTCACCCGCCGGCAATCGGCGTGCTCAGCCCCAGCCCGAGATCTCGCTGGACGAGGTTGATCGCGGCCTGGAGGTTGGACTCATCGCTGACGAACTGCGTGGTTGACACAGCGCCGGTCGCCACGCCGGCGAGGTCGGTGCGAACAGCGGTCGCCGCGTTGACCAGCGTGTGTACGTCGCTGGAGGCCGCTGAGGGAAATTGGATGCCGAGCAGCGTGTTGCTGAAGGTCTGCAGGGCCTGGGCGTAGGCCGCATCAATCGGCGCCTCGTTGGCCACGGTGTTCGTGCCCCCGGCGACCAGCGACTGGCCGAGCGTGTCCCAGGTTGTCGTCGCTGTGTCGAGAGCCGCGCCGGCATTTGCGTATTGCTGGATGTAGTCCGCGTTCGTCGAGGGCGTGGTGCTTCCTGAAACTGTCCCTGCACAGCCGGCGAGAATGATGACGACGAACCCGCCCACGATGGAACGCACCCACGTACCGGTCACGACCTACCTCCGTGAGGGGCACTGTAGGGCAGGCGTGACTTGTCGCGCGGTACCGCTCGGCAAGCGGATGGCCCGTCAGGCGGGAGGAGGCGGTCCCTTGGTGGTCGGCAAGCTGATCGGGCCGATGCGTGCGAGCACGTAAAACGCGATCGCGAAAAGTGCCAATGCCACGGCGGTCCGGGAGAGCACGGCATTCGTGGTCAACTCGACCACCCCTGCCACCAGGAACAGGGTGAAGCTGACGACGATGCAGAAGTCCTTGAAGGTCATGGTTCGTCCTCTATTTCAGAGCCGACGAGGTCCAGTCACAGGAACGTCAGGACAAGACAGGTCGGTTCATGGCCGCAACGCTGGCACTTGAGCGCAGCAGGTGTCAAGCCCGGACGGAGTCATGGCTGGATGAGTGTCGGCTGCAAGGTGTGAGGCCGGCTCAGGAGGCTGAGCTGCAGTCGTCGGCGACGATGACTCGGGCGCGTCCAGATACCTTGGCAGTCTTGGCCGCCTTCCGTGCCGCGGCTTGGGTTGCGTCCTGATGGGCACCGCCCTCGCCCGCCGCGAGTCCGGCCGAGAACGTCACCCCGACGTCGCCGAAGCGCAACTCGCTTCGCGCACGTTGGATCAGATCCTCGAGCTCTTCGACCACCGCGGCGATTTCGGCGCCGGGCATGATGACAAGGAACTCGTCGCCACCCCAGCGCGCGGCGATCGTGTTCGACGGGAGAGATTGCAGGAGTCGAGCCACGCCGGCAAGCGCCTCATCACCTGCTTCCCAGTTTTGATCATCAAGTCCATTCAGCTCGCGCAAGTTGTCGATGTCGACAAAGGCGACCACGCGTGGGCCGTACACGCTCGGGAGGATCTCCTTGAGCCCGCGGCGGTTCCGAAGGCCGGTGAGATCGTCGTACAGGCCGAGCGTGGCTCGATGTTCGGCCGACGCGAGCCGATCGCGAAGATCTTCTGCCTGGCCGGCGAGCTGGCCGTCGCGCCGCTCCAGCGCCTCGAGGCGCTGGTGGAGCTCACGGTTTGCCTCGATGCGGTCCGCCCACTGAACCTCCCACAGAAGATCGCTCGCCACCGGCTTCCGACTGGGGCCTCTTCTAAACGTTGTTCGGAGCCGAAGCCAGATGTTTGTGTCCCGGATGAACAGCGGACGCCCCGCGACATCGAGCCTGATCCTGCGCGCCAGCTGCGACAGACTCTCGTTCGCATCGACGCGATCCACCAGCACGGCGAACTCGTCGCCGCCGACCCGTGCGAGGCAACTGGGTGGACGCTCCGTGAACGAGGCGCGGAGTCGATCAGCAACCTGGACCAGAACCTCATCGCCAAAATCGAAACCGTATTTCGCATTGATCGCCCTCAGTCCCTCGATGTCGATCAGCACGATGCCGTACGCAGCCCCATCTCCATCAGCGCGGCGTCGGCCGTCGATCTCTGCCTCGATGCTCATGAACTCGTGGATCGTCGCGAGTCCCGTTTGGCGATCTGACCCGAACCCCTGGTCGTTTCCCATCTGGCTCATAGGGTCACCTGTGGTGGCGAACCACGGGTCGCGCCAGCGCGACCGGGCCGCAACGGAGTCATGAAGTGCGGCTGTGACAAGTCGGTTGTGACTCTCGTCGCCGTTCTCGACGCGTGCATGCTGGTGGAGCACGTCGGCCGACCCGAACGGTTCGGTTCCGCCAACGTTTAGCTCGGCGGACGAGCTGCCGTCTTGGCATGCCACTCGCCGAACACTCGGCGAGCAAACGGAGATGAGCATGCCGAAGAAGCACTTTCTCAACTACCTCCCCTCGCTAGGACGAGGCCAGGCACCTTCCTTTGGTCATCCGGACATGGACCCGCACAACAAGGCGGAGGAGAACCACCTCGGGGGTCGGATCTTTGAGCTCAAGCCCGGTCTCGTCCCAGGGTCGGTCATCGAAATGGTTATCGTCGACGGACGCGCCCAGGGCTACGTGATGCGTCGCTCACCGAACTTCGTGGTCTGGTCGGAGCTGGCGGATCGTGTCCACGTGCAAGGGGCGGGGCTGCCGTGGGTCTGCATCGCGCGAATGTGGGAAGGCCCGCGTGGGGCCGCGATCAGCGACGACGAACAGTGGTGCGTTGTCATGGGGCTGGGATTCATCGCTTTTCCGCTGCGCCCCGGGCGGGAGGTGCGGTCGCACTGGCGCCATCCGTTCCACGAGCGGTGGCAACTTCACCTCCCCATGACCGGCGATCTCGCAGACGCAATCATGTTCACCAGCGTACGAGCTCTCCCGGGACACCGTTTCGGACTTTCGACACAATGGGGGCTCGGAAATACCTGGACCACCCGTGAATGGATCTACGACGCCGATGCCGATACGATCGGCCAACCCACTGACACCATCGACGAGGCGAAGCGACGCCTGGCCATACGCCCTGGGGTGTCGGCGGCCTACGCCGAGGAACGTCAACTGGCGGCAACACTCCGTGGTGACGGCGCCGAGTCGACGGCTGAGGCCGGAACCACCTTCGAGCCGAATCCCAAGGGCGGAGAAACGGTCCTCCCAAAGGGGAACCCAGTCGGCTCAGTCCTGTGCAGATCACCACACTTTGTCGTGTGGCAGGAATTGGGCACCATGGTCTGCGTGGAGGGCGAGGAACTCCCGTGGTTGCTGCTCGATGACATGTACGGAGGGGTGAGAGCCGCGGCGATCAGCGCGGACGAGGAATGGTGCGTCGTCGCGGGCTGCGGCTTTCGTGTCCGTCGCCTGCGCATCGCGGGCGAGTTCCGAACGCATGCCGCGGATCCCGGGAGCATCCTCTGGTTCGACGAGGTGACGGCACTTGATGGCCACAGGTTCCGGCTTCGCGGCGGTGGCGCAGGTCCGGCTGCTCGGCAGTATGTATATGACGCCGACACTGATGAACTCCGCCTCTCCACCCCTTCAGAGCCGACAAGCACAGTTCGGGGAGCATCCCACGATGGGGGCGACAGCGTCTTGGGAGCATAGGGCGCGCCGCCTTCATGCCCAGTTCATCTCACGACGATGTCGATAGCCCACGGGAGGCCGGGATTGATGGGAAGGATCAGCCTCGTGCCAGGACGGGCTGCCTGGATGGTGCGCGCCTCTCGCGGCCAGTCGAAGTTGACAAACGGCGTGTACGCCCAGGTTCCAAACCCGGAGGCGAACGCCACGCCTCCGGCGATCCAGGCCGTGCGTCTCATCCAACTCCGAGGCAGCTGAGCCACGGCCCATATCAACGTGGCCACCCACGCCACCCGAGCCATGAAGAAGTACCGTCCGCCTGCTTCGCTGGTCGCCAGGATGAACCATTGATTGCCGCCTAAGGACACAAGCGGAGACAGCATCGAGGCAGTGACGATACCGAGAGCGGTGAGTCCGAAGAGTTTCAACTCCCACGGCGCCTTCTTGACCCCATACAGGACGACCGGCAGGGTGACCAAACACATGAGACCCGCCAACAGCGCCCCGTGCGGTTTGCCAGCAAGATAGACATGCGTATGCCCTGGCTCGGCAAAGATGCCGGCGAGGATGATGCGATCGCTGAGAATGAGCACGAGATTGCCAAAACTCGCCCCGATGTCTGTCTCCATGCGAGGTGAGAGCCTGCTGGCGTAGAGCTGGGCCGCGAGCGCGAGCCCGAAGATGACGAGTAACACAAGAGTGAACCGCCTTCGGCGAACTAGGTAGCACAGGGCAGTTATCGGGAAGAGGATGAAGACAAACGGCCCCGACAGTCCGCAGAGCAAGGCGATCGCCGCATCGAACAGCCGCCAATACCATCGGCTTGGTTCCGGCGCGATGACCACGAGTGTTGCGAGGATGGCCAGGTGCACCGGCGCCGTTGTGATCGACACATTGAGTTCGTCCGCGGGCATCAGCAGGTAGATGCAACTGAGTGCTGCTCGTAACCAGAACATCGGTACCACTGGATAGAAGCGCGAGCTGAGGAAGTAGAAGACGGGGGCCAGTTGTAGGAGGAGCCCGCAGATGTTGTAGACGAGGGGCTGATTGGCAATCCCGAACGGGGCTCCGACGACCGGGCCGAGACGTGACACCAATTGAAAGGAGCCTGACGACGAGAGGCTGAGCGCCTGCAGGGGGCCGAGGTTATAGGCATCGGAGAACCATCGGAGTCCATCCTCTGCGTAGAACTGCGGGTTGGTGAATGCGTCGATCCGGTGTGCAATCACGATCGCAGTAGCCGCGAGCATGAGCAGTGCGAAAGTCCAAGATCGCGCGGCGGGACCGAATGACCGCGATTGCCGGCTCACGCTGATGCGCACTCAGCCTTTTTCCACGGCGGAAGTCTAAAGAGTGCCGGTACCCGACACCGGCCGTGCCCAGGTGCCAGTGTCGTAGGCATCAAGCGACGTGGCAAGCAGCGGCCATTCGACCCGCGCGAGGAACGATCTGGCTTGAAATTGGCAAGCCGACGGGGAGATTCGAACTCCCGGCCAATGGTTTACGAAACCATTGCTCTACCACTGAGCTACGTCGGCGCGGAGTCGAAGCCTACCAAGGGGCCACGGGACCACCGCGCCGGCCGTTCCAGAAAGCTGGCGATCGAGGCCACCTCGCGGCGGATCGCCGGGTCGGCGCGGCGGCCGATTCTATCGAAGGGCATGACCGTGATCTCGATCTGCCCGGACCGCTGTTCGAGCCGCCAACCCCCGGCGATCCACCCGTCCACGCAGATCACGGGGCGGATCCAGCCACCGCCGCCGTCGTGGATCCACGTCTCAGCTGCCAGGTCGCCGACGTGCTCGCGCCTCCGGTAGCCCAGGAGGTAGGTGTCGAAGTGGCCGAGCAGACGCACCACGGGCCGGACCGTCTCGGGATCACGGTCCACTGGCCCCAGCGTCCACAGGCCGTGGACGGGCCCTGAATACTCCACCAGCTCCGAGGCTACTGCGGTCATCGCGGTGCGGATCGTCGGCCGCCGTAGGCCCGACCATGCGGCGAAGTCCGCCTCACTGGCAGGCCCGTACGCAGCGAGGTATCGGCGGGCAAGCTCGGCGAGGGCGGCCTCGCCACGCGGCCCCTTTGACTGCGGCACCCAGTCGTCCAGCAGCACAAAGCTGTCGTCCCGACCCATCCGGGGCCCGGAGCACACGATCCCCAGCGCGGCGGCGTGGTACAGGAGGTGTAGCACCGCCTGACCGACAGGTTCCTCCAGGACACCCGCGCTCACCAGGCGCTCGCGTATCTCGCGACGCGCCACCGGCCCGCCGGCGAGCGCCCTGCGAATCACCGCGACCCCTCGTTCGCACTTCGCGTCGTCGAGGCCGAGATTCCTGCGTTGACTGGCGCCGAATCGGTCGACCGCGGGACCGAAGATATCGATCAGCCAGCGCAGATCGTCAGCCGCGCAGAGATGCAGCGTTCCGCGCATCAACCAGGTTCGCACCACCGAGCGGTCCTGCTCAAACGCGTGATCCACTGCGCCGGCGGTGAGCCCCACGCTTCGTACGCGCACCTGATGTCGCGCGGCGTCGAATGCCTGCGCCTGGACCGCGCACACCGCGCGCGTCACTGCTGCAACATCCGCGTGCAACCGTGTCTCGTCGGTGAGGTGCTGTGAGCGCAGGCGTGCGAGTCGCAGCGGAAGCAAGGCGGGGTCAGGCATCCCGGAGCTCAGAAGAAGTCGGGCATCCAGGGAAGGCCGCCGGCGATCAGCCCGTCCATCGCGGTCACCAGGGACGGGTCGCCCTCGAGCAGCCCGAGCCGCACCGCGTCCTGGGCTCGAAGCGCGCTCGAGTACCAGGCCGAAAGAACACCGATGCCGCAGCGAATCGCGCCCGTTCCCCCGGGCGTGACCCGGCCGCCTCCGCTCTCGACCTCGAGGACCACGCGCTCGACGCCGGTGACCGGGTCGGTGATTTCAAGATCCACGCGACCGGCGGCCCGAGCCGGCCATCCCCGTGCGCTCATCGCCGTGTCGATGTTGACGATGCGCTGCAGCCAGCAGATGAAGCCCTGGATCTCCGTGTTGCGGTGCGGCTCGGGCAGGATCCACAGCAATGGCGATGCATCGGTCACCGCCGAATGCACGAACACCACCTCGCTGCTCATCGAGTCCTGCCCACCGAGGAAGCCGAGCAGCCCACGCAGTGCGTCATGTGTCGTGAAGATGAGCTCCTGCACGCGAAGACGGATCCAGGAACCGGGCTGGCGCTCGGACTCGTAGCGGACATACCCCGTGAGCTCGTTGCCCTCGTACCAGCCGTACTCGGAGCGCTGCGGCTCCGGATCGCCGGGGTCCCACTCCACGGACAGGAACCAATCGGGACGATCGAGTGGACCATCCCATCTCGCGAGGTGGGCGCGACGCATCGACTCGACGGCGGTGCGGTCGGGGTGGGCGCGAATCCGGCCGGAGCCGGAAAGCCCGGTCAGCGCCGGCGTCCGCACGATCTGACGGAGTGTCTGCGAGCAGACCTCCCAACCCCAGCGGCGGTACAGGCGGACGGTCGTCGCATGGAGTGGTGCGAGGGCAGCTCCATGCTCGCGCGCGAGCGTGATGCAATCGCGCATCAACGCCCCCGCGACGCCCTGGCGGCGCCAGGCGGGATGCACGGCAACGGCGGTGACCGCCTGCGCCGGCACCGATTTCCCGCCGAAGAACTGTCCCGCCGGGAGCAGCATGTAGCCGCCGACGATCTCGCCGTCGGTATGCGCGAGCCGCAGCGGTGCGTGGGGGGAGGCGGCGGCAAGCCAGCGCATGTTGGTGGCAGCCTGGCCGGCGAACGACTCCGCGTCGACCTCGGCAAAGCGCTGGAGATCGGGCTCACCGTGGGCGTCTCGAATCTCGATCGGGGACTTGTCTCGTTCCATGAGCCGCCCGAGTGTACTCGCGACCGCCGCGCCGTTCCGACGACCGCGTCTCGGCGCGCGACCGTTTGGGCTGGGCTGGGACTCGGGATACCCTTTATGTCATGGACACCGTCATCGCCCCGGTTGGGCCCGATCCGGCCCGCCTCGACGCCTACGACCACGCGACGGTCGAGGCGCGCTGGCGCCGGATCTGGGACGAGCGCGGCGATTACCGCACGCAGCTCGATGACCCCGACCGTCCCTTCTACAACCTGATGATGTTCCCGTACCCCTCCGCCGAGGGGCTGCATGTCGGCCACATCATCCCGTTCGCCGGGGGCGACATCTACGGTCGCTGGCGGCGCCTGATGGGCGACAGCGTCTTCGAGCCGATGGGGTTCGATGCCTTCGGCATCCACTCCGAGAACTACGCGATGAGGATCGGCGAGCATCCCGCGGTCGTCATGCGCCGCGCCGTTGCGAATTTTCGAGAGAACCAGCTCAAGCGGATCGGTTCGATGTTCGACTGGAGTCACCAGGTCAACACCGCCGATCCCTCGTACTACCGCTGGACGCAGTGGCTCTTCGTCCGGCTCTTCAACGCCGGACTTATCGAATGGCGCGAAGGTGCGGTCAACTGGTGCCCTTCGTGCCTGACGGTGCTCGCCGATGAGCAGGTGGAGCAGGGACGGTGCGAGCGGTGTCATACAGTTGTGCAGACGCGCTATCTCCGCCAGTGGTGGATCAAGATCACAAAGTACGCCCAGCCGTTGCTCGACGCACTCGACACGCTTGACTGGTCGGAGTCGACGAAGACGATGCAGCGCAACTGGATCGGGCGCAGCGAAGGCGCGACCATCCTCTTCGACCTCGAAGGCTGCCGGCGCAAGGACGTCACCGTATATACCACTCGTCCCGACACGCTCTTCGGCGCGACCTTCCTGGTGATCGGCGCCGACCATCCGGAGCTGGAGGATTTCGTCCCTCCGGAGCGCATCGGCGAAGTCAACGCGTGGCGCAACAAGTTCCCGCCGTCAGCCGCCGAAGCCGATTTCTCGGTTGGGATGGAGCTCGGATCGCATGCGATCCATCCGCTCACCGGCGAACGTCTCTCGGTGTGGGCAGCTCCGTACGTGCTCGGTGGCTACGGCACCGGCGCGATCATGGCGGTACCCGCGCACGACGCGCGCGACTGGGCGTTCGCGCGTGCGCACTCGTTGCCGATCGTGGACGTCATCAGCGGCGGCAATGTGGAAGAGGCCGCGTACACCGGACAAGGGTCGTTGGTCAACAGTGGCGAGTTCACAGGGCTCTCCTCTGAGGAGGGGAGGCGGCGCATTGTCGAGCGGCTGAACGAATTGCGTCGTGGACAGCCCAGCGTGCAGTACAAGCTGCGCGACTGGCTCATCTCGCGGCAGCGCTACTGGGGGCCGCCGATCCCGATCATCCACTGCCCCAAGGACGGCCCTGTCGCGGTGCCGGAAGAGGACCTCCCGGTTCTGCTCCCCGACATCGAGGATTTCCGGCCGCGGGGCACGGGCCTCTCACCGCTGGCTACCGTCGAGGAGTGGGTGAACGTTCCCTGTCCGAAGTGTGGCGAACCTGCTCGGCGGGAGACCGACGTGAGCGACACGTTCCTCGACTCGGCGTGGTATCACCTGCGCTACCCGTCCACGGACTTCGACGATGTTCCGTTCGGTAGGGAGCGGACGGACACGTGGCTCCCTGTCGACATGTACATCGGCGGCAACGAGCACGCTGTGCGACACCTGCTCTACGCCCGGTTCGTCATGCGCGCGCTTTATGACATGGCGCTGGTTCCGGCTCCCGAGCCGTACACCCGGTTTCGCGCGCACGGGATGATCATCATGGACGGCGCCAAGATGTCGAAGAGTCGCGGCAATGTGCTCAACCCCGACGAGTACATCGAACGGTACGGGGCGGACACGGTGCGCCTCTTCATGATGTACCTCGGGCCCTACACGCTCGGCGGTGACTTCCGCGACAAGGGCATTGCGGGGATGACGCGCTTCATCAACCGGACGTGGCGCGCTGTCCAGCTCGCCACCGGCGACGACACCCGCGACGAGACACGAGAGCGGCGTCGTCACCGCCTCATCAAGCAGGTCGAGGAGGACATCGCCGAACTTCGGTACAACACCGCGATCGCCTTTCTCATGGAGTTCGCCCGCGACCTCGACCACGAGGCGTCGGCGGGCACGGCCCGGCGCATCGACGCCGAAACACTGTTGAAGTTGCTCGCGCCCTTCGCGCCCTTCGTCACCGAGGAGCTCTGGGATCGCACCGGACACGAGAGCTCCGTCCATGAGCGCGGCACCTGGCCCGCCTACGACGCTGAGCTTGCCGCTCCGCAACGCGCCAGCGTTGCAATCACTGTCAACGGCAAGCGGCGCGCTGAGCTCGAGGTCGCTGCAGGCACGTCCCAAACCGAGCTGACCGCGATGGCGCTTTCCCATCCTCGTGTCGTGGAACTCCTCGACGGGCGGACGCCGAGGGACGTGTTCGCGGTCGTCGACCGCATCGTCAACATCGTCACCGATTGACCTCGAGGCGCATCGGCGCGTGCTCGATGCCGTCCTCGGTCCAGCGCTCCCCGCAAACCTCGAATCCGAAGCGCCCGTACCACTCGACGAGGTATGCCTGCGCGCTCAGCACTATCGCTCGCCGCCCTGACAGCTCGATCGCACGGGTGAGCAGCGCGCTCGAGTAGCCGTTTCCGCGAGATGACGCAAGTGTCGCCACGCGCCCGATGCGATCTTCAGACGCCCCCTCGCGCAGGAGCCGTAGGGTGCTGACCACGCGTCCGCGTTCATCCTCGATCCAGAGGTGCACCGTCTCCGGCTCACCGTCTCGGGCATCAATGTCCTGGTACACGCAGTTCTGCTCGACGACGAACACGTCCTGGCGGACGGCGAGGATCCCGAGCAGCGTGCGCGGGGCTAACTCGTCGAGGTGAGCCGCGTGGACCTCGGGCACGCTCGTCCGCCGGGCTACGCCGCTTGGGGTTCGACAGCTGCCGTGCAGGCCGAGCAGCGGCGGGCCGCTTTGGGGATGATGGTCAGGCACTCGGGGCAGGCTCTCGTGTTCGACTCGGCGGGGCTCGCGGAACGCGATCGCGCCTGCAGACGGTTGTACGGCACGACGAAGAAGAAGTACACGCCCGCCGCCACCAGCACGAACGTGACCACCACGGTGAGAAACGTGCCGTACATGATCTTGCTGCCTTTGATGGTGAGCACGAGCGAGTCGAAGTTGGGCTTGCCAAACGGGATTGCGATGATCGGATTGATGATGTCCACGACCAGCGCGGTGACCACAGCCCCGAAGGCAGCGCCGATGACGAATGCGACGGCAAGCTGAACGACGTTGCCCTGGTTGAGAAAGTCACGAAAGCCTTTCATGCCGTCCTCCTTGTCCCACGGTCCGGCCGGATCACCCGCCGGCCGCCGAAGGATTGAGCATCGTGACACACACACCCGTCCAGCAGCGTGTGCCGGAAAGGGTGTCTCCGCTCCTGACGGGAGGCAGCGGATCGCCTGGCTCATACACGTACCAGGCAGCGCTCGTGCCGGTTGACGATTGCGGCAATGCATGCAGCACTGCCCCCGGTGGGTACACGGCAGTGCCCCAGAACCACGGCACACTGCTGCTCAGCACCCGAGTACGCGCGGCGAGGTCGTGATTCGCGTAGTACAGGACGAGCAGGTACTCACTGGGATATGCGGTCACGAGCTCGCCCGACGTCGCCACCCGGCTGACGTCGGCAACGGCAAGCGGAGTCTCGGGATTGGTGATGGAGAGGGCGGTCGCGACAGCCACACCCGCGGTGACGACCCAGGCACCGACCGCCGCGCTGCGCCACCGGAGCGTCGCCAGTCCCGCACCAACGAGCGGATACATGGGCGCCCAGGCTGCGCTCAGATACTTCCCGTCCTCGAGCGGGTGATACAAGCTCGCCAGAATCATCACACCGACGCCGACCGCTACGGTGATCGCGAGGAATGCCGCCACCTCCGCGCCGGCCGCGGTGAGCCGCTTTCGGTTGACCACCAGCGCCACGAGCATCAGGCAGCCGATCACGTCGCCGGCAACCTCGAGCGCGCGCAGGGCTGCGAACCCGATCACCCACGTGTTGAGCGGAGGCCCGGTGAAGAACTGCTCGAGACCGCCGAACAGACTGGTGATGCTCAGGGACGGTACCCAGAAGGCACCCGCGCTGTGGCTGAGCTGCGCACGCGCGGCCACGATCCACGGGGCCAGGCTCAGCACGGTTGCGACGCCGAGGGTTGCGACGAGCAGAACAGTGCGCAGCCGGTGTCGATAGAGCACCCCGACGGTGATCACCTGCGCGAACACGGCGAACAGCGCGAAGTACACGGTGTACACCGCAAGCACCGTCGCCGCGAGATAGAGCGCCCATCGCAGCAGCGATGGCCGTTCGAGCGCACGCAGCAGGCAGAGTGTCGAGGCCAGCACCAACGTGGTCGCGAGCACGTACATCCGCGCATCGAGCGAGCTGACCAGCAGGGCGGGAGCGATCGCCCCGATCCCTGCCGCCCAGAGACCCCCACTGTCACCCGCGACGCGCCGTCCCAACGCCGCGGTGAGCGGGATCGCTGCAGTTCCCGCGAGCACGGGAAACAGGCGGAGCATCGGTGCACTGGTCGAGATCACCGCGAAGAGCCGCTCGACCAGGTAGAAGAGCGGCGGTGCGCTGTCGTTGCGGACCACGTCGAGCATCGGGCCGAGCGGTCGCTGCACCGCCAGGGCGGTGAACGCCTCGTCTCGCCAGAGTGGTTGGTATCCCAGCAGTGCCAGGCGGACAGCGAGCCCAACCCCCGTGATCAGCCAGATCTTCCCCGCATATCCGCGCATCGACCTCACCTTAGTTCCGTGCCGGCGAGGGATGCGCGAACCCGTCAGGGGAGGGGCTGCGCTCCCGGTTGTGGCACCACCGCGAAGACGACGGGATTCCCCTCCGGGTCGGTCGCCACAACATGGGCTTCCGCGGCGATGCCTGGACCGGCGGCCGCCGCGATGTCGGCTCGCGTCGGGGCAACGATGAGCGAGTAGACCGCAGGGTTCGCGATTCGGGTCATTGGCGCGAGAATGGTTGGCAAGCGGCCCGCATCGAGGAACTGGACGTCCATCGCGTCGTAGCTGTCGAGGACGACGAGCGTCGAGGGGCCGCCATCGGTCGGATTGTTCACGGCGGCATTTGCGAGCGCGACATCGGCAAACGTGAAGGCGGCGTAGCGATCGCTGATCGGGCGATTGAGATAGGTCACCGCCGACGCGACGCCCAACGCGGCCAGGGCGATTGCGGAGACCGTCCACCCGGCCTGCGTGATCGATCTCTCCGACGCCGGGATGCGGGACCCGAGCCGCCGGACGATGGCGATGCCCTCGAGGCAGCCCAGTCCGATGCAGGCGGCAACGTAGGGTTCGAGGCCCAGCGACCTGAGGAAGTGCGGTGCGCCTCCTTCGTTGGCGATCAAGGGTGGAAACATGAAGACGGGGAGGCCGAGCAGGACCAGCGCGTGGCCATGGTCGCCACGCCGGCGCCAGCATCGCCAGATGCCCAGCAGAAATGGCACGGCAAGCAGCGGGCCGAGGAGCGGCAGCGCCGAGACGTCATGGCGGGGATTGGGGTCTCCGGTGACGAAGAACATCCCGAGGGTCTTGAGGATGTGCACCGGGTAGCTGTCCATCGACATCGAGCTGCCGTTGAAGACCGAGACGAACGCGGCACGCCCGAAGTAGCCGGAGAAATCGGTGACCGCCGTATAGGCCATCGGCGCGACCACCACGACGAACGCGGCGCCGGCCCAGATCCAGGTCGCACGCACCGAACGAAACCGCTCGCGGTCATGCGCGTACATCCAGGCCAACCAGAGGATCGCGAGCAACGGGAGCAGCTTCAGGGGTTGGTACGTCCAGAACCCCAGCGCCACAAGGGCTCCGGCGACAGCGCCACTCGTCCGGGACGGCCGGTCACCCCACCGCAGGAGCGCCGCCAGCGCGGCAGCTCCCACGAGCACGGTCAGGATGTTCCGGAACCCATCCCGGGACACGGCGATCATCCACAGTGACCCGGCCGTCCACGCCATCGCCACGAGCGCCGGCCCGCGGCCGAACCGGCGAACGGCGACATACGTGGCGATGACCCCGGCGACGCCGACGGCCGCCGCCGTGCCCCGCAGGGTCAGCACAGACGAGCCGAACACCTTGAAGACCGCAGCCACGATGTACGCGTACAACGCCTCGCGACCGCCGTCGCTGTTGAAGAAGACCGGGTGGTACCCGGGCATCGTCAGGAGGCTTTGCGCACTGAGCCCCTCGGCCGCTTCGTCCGGGTAGAGGCCGCCGGGCTGGCTCTGCAGCGCCCAGAAGCGCACGACGATCGCAGCGATGACGATCAGGGCGGCGGCCGCAGCTTCAACTGCAGTCGCCGTCCTGAGGCGCCCAACGACGCCGTTTATGCGGGTGATCCGGCCCCCGTCAACTCGAGGCTGGAGTGAAGCAACGTCCTGGTGGCGGCGATCCGGCAGGCCAGCATCTCCAGAACGTCATCGAGCTGGTCCCGTAGCACGGTTTCCAGCTCGATGGGGTGGTTGTCAATCTCCCGCAGCAGCGCCGACAGCCGGAGCGCCTTCTGGTCGATCTTCGCAACGACCTCCTGCGGACCAGTCGCCGCGATCAAGTGATTCGGCTCCATCCAGATCCTCCGTGTGCGGTAGGTGGATGTCATCAGAGTAGGCACCTGAGAGGGGGTTGTCCAGCGATCGTCCTGTCGCAAATCGGCACCATGCTGGAGGCCTCGGCTCAAGCACTAAACTGGAACCGGCCGGTTCGACCGACCGGGCGCGGATGGCGGAATCGGTAGACGCGCGGGACTTAGGATCCCGTGGGGCGACCCGTCCGAGTTCGAGTCTCGGTCCGCGCACGGCGCAACCCAGAAATATGAGTACCCAGATGACCGACACCGCCAGCGAGAGCCCAACCGAGACTCCAGCCACGAGCCCGGCCAAGAGTCCTGGGGTGACCGTCACACTCGAAAGGAAGGCCGCCTCGCAAGTGGCTCTCCAGGTCGAGGCCACCGCCGACGAGGTCGAGGCCGCCGTCCAGGCGTCGTTGCGGAGGCTGGCGGGACGGGTTCGCATCCCCGGGTTCCGCCCGGGCAAGGCGCCGTCTGCGATGGTCGAGCGCGCGATCGGCTGGGAGACGATTCGCCATGAGACCGTCGATCACCTGGTTCCGGACCTGTACCGGCGTGCGGTCGACGAGACCGGTGTCGAGCCGGTCGGCGATCCTGAGCTCGATCTCGGCGAGCTGGAGCGCGATCAGCCGCTCAAGTTCACCGCCACCGTCACCGTGAAGCCCGAGGTGGACCTGCGCGATTACCTGTCGCTCCGGGTTCCGATGGAGACCACGGAGGTCACCGAGGAGAGCGTCGACAAGGCGATCCAGGAGGCACGCCGGCGCCACTCCGAGCTTGTCGATGTCGATCGCGCCGCCCAGGCCGGCGACGTCATCCGCTGCACGCTGGTGATGCGTCGCGGCGACGAGATCCTCACCGGCGGCGACGGCGAGGAGCGCGACCTGGAACTGGATCGCGAGCAGGTGATCCCGGCAATCGTCGACGGCGTCATCGGACTGACCGCGGGAGAGTCGCGGAGCTTCGAGACAACGCTTCCCCAGGACTACCGTCAGGAGGAGCTGCGCGGCGCCACGGTCACGATCGACGTCACGGTGCACGCGGTCCGCGAGCGCGTGCTGCCCCCGGAGGACGACGCGCTCGCCGTGCTCGACAGCCATGGACCGACCCTCGAGGATCTGCGCGAGCACTACCGCACCGCCCTGGCGGTCGAGGCTGCCGAACAGGATCGGGAGCACCACGAGGGAGCCGCTTTGGAGGCGCTCCGCGACCACGTCCGGGTCGACGTGCCCGAAACAATGATCGAACGGGAGGTCGACCGTCAGATCGCGGATCTCGAGTACCGGCTTGCGTCGCTCGGGCTGCCGCTCGACAGGTATATCGAGATGAGCGGTCAATCCATGGCCTCGATTCGTTCGGAACGCCGCGACGCTGCCGCGAGCCGGGTGAGGCTCGAGCTCGCCCTCGACGCTCTCGCAGCGGCCGAGGGGATCGAGGTCGACGAGGGCCAGGTGGAGCGCGAGGCCCGGACGGTTGCCGAGGGCCGCCGCATCGATGCCGCCCAGCGCAGACGCCTGGAGGATCTCGCTCGCCGGGATCTGCGCCGCCGCGCTGCGGGTCAGCGGCTGCTCGAGATCGTCACCCCGGCAACGGACTCCGACTTCGTCGCGACCTGAGGCGTGGTCTCCGGCAACCCTGGGTAAGCTGTGCCGGGCATGGGCCAGCCGGTAATCAGCGTTCGCGACCTCGTCAAGACTTACGGGAAGGTCGAGGCGGTCCGGGGGATCGATCTCGAAGTCGGCGCCGGAGAGATCTTCGGGTTTCTCGGCCCGAACGGCGCCGGGAAGTCGACGACGATCAGCATCCTCTGCACGCTTGTCCGGCCGACCTCGGGTGTCGCTCAGGTGGCGGGCATCGACGTGCTCAAGGACCCCAGCGCGGTCCGTGCGCGCATCGGCCTGGTCTTCCAGGACCCGTCGCTCGACGGTCAGCTCACCGGGCGCGAGAACCTGGACTTCCATGCGTATCTCTACGGGCTGCCGGCGGCCACGCGCAAACAGCGAATCGACGACGCCCTGTCGATCGTCGAGCTCACCGAACGCGCCGACTCGACGGTGCTCACGTATTCCGGCGGGATGCGGCGCCGGTTGGAGATCGCCCGCGGCATCCTTCACTACCCGCAGGTGCTGTTCCTCGATGAGCCGACGCTCGGTCTCGATCCGCAGACTCGCAACAAGATCTGGGACTACCTGCACGCTGTCCGGACTCGTGAGCACATCACCATCTTCATGACCACGCATTACATGGACGAGGCCGAGTTCTGCGATCGGATCGCGATCATCGACCAGGGCAAGATCGTTGCCCTGGGGACGCCTTCCGAGCTCAAGACGAGGGTCGGCGGCGATGTGATCACCATCACCACGCTGGATACCGATGTCGCCGCCGAACAGATCCGCACCCTGATGCATCTCGAACCACTCCAGGTGGACGGAACACTGCAGGTCGAGGTCCCGGATTCCGCGTCCTTCATGCCCAGGCTCTTCGCCGAGCTGAGCGTTCCGATCACCGCAGTGAGCGCGCGCCGTCCGAGCCTCGACGACGTGTTCCTCAAGCTCACCGGCCGAGCCATCCGTGAGCAGGGAACCACCGCACTGGATACGATGCGAAACATGGGCAGGATATGGGGAGGTGGCCGCCGATGACCGAACAGGTACTCACCGCTCCCAGCCTTCCTCAGGCACGGGCGGTGAACATTCGCGGCGCGACGCTGCGCGCGGTCTACATCATCTGGAAGCGCGACCTCATCCGCTACTGGCGTGACCGGATGCGCGTTGTCGCATCGCTTGCACAGCCGGTGCTCTTTCTGTTCGTCTTCGGCAGTGGACTCAGCTCGGCGTTGCGGGGCAGCACCGGCGGGTTCGGCGGCCCGGGATCCTCACTGCAATACGTGCAGTTCATCTTCCCCGGCATCATCGGGATGTCGGTCCTCTTCACGTCGATCTTCGGCGCGATGTCGATCGTCTGGGATCGCGAGTTCGGTTTCCTGAAAGAGGTGCTCGTCGCGCCGATCCATCGCTCCGCCGTGGCGGTCGGCAAGACGCTCGGCGGCGCCACTCAGGCGATGTTCCAGGGGATCGTCATCCTCATCCTCGCCCCGCTTGTGGGCGTGAAATTGTCGTTCTTCGGCGTCGTCGAGTTGATCCCGATGATCTTTCTCTTCGCGTTTGCGCTCAGCGCGCTCGGAGTTGCGGTGGCGGCACGCATGCGCACCATGCAGGGGTTCCAGATGGTGATGAACTTCCTGATGATGCCCATGTTCTTTCTTGCGGGTGCGCTGTTCCCGCTCGGTGGCAACCTCCCGGCGTGGCTCTCCGTGCTCACACGCTTCGATCCCGCCAGCTACGGCATCGATGCGCTCCGGCGCACCGTGCTCACCGCTTCGGGGGTTCCCTCACGTGTCCTGGACAGCCTCGGCCTGAGCATCTTTGGTCACCCGCTCTCGGTATGGCCGGAGATCGCCGTGCTCCTCGCCTTCGGGGTGCTGATGTTGAGCCTGGCCGTCTACGGATTTCGACAGCGCGACTAAAAAAGGCCACCTATAATGGAAAAGGTATGAATCCGACCAATCTGATCCCGTACGTCATCGAGACCACGAATCGGGGCGAACGCGGGATGGACATCTACTCGCGGTTGCTCAAAGACCGAATCATCTTCATCGGGACGCCCATTGACGACCAGGTCGCCAATGTTGTGATGGCACAGTTGCTCTTCCTCGCCGGGGAGGACCCCGAGAAGGACATCTGGCTCTACATCAACTCCCCAGGCGGCTCGGTGTACGCCGGCCTCGCCATCTACGACACGATGCAGTACGTCGAGCCGCGTGTCGGCACCATCTGCATGGGCATTGCCGCGTCGATGGCGGCCATCCTGCTCGCCGGTGGCGCCGCGGGGATGCGTCTCAGCCTGCCGAACACCCGCGTGCTCATCCATCAGCCGTCGGGCGGATTCAGCGGCCAGGCCACAGACATCCAGATCCACGCGCAGGAGATCCTCCGTGTCCGCCGGCGCCTTGACGAAATCCTTGCGCACCACAGCGGCAAGCCCATCGAGGTTGTCAACCACGACTCCGATCGCGACTTCTTCATGAGTGCCGAGGAAGCCAAGGATTACGGCCTCATCGACGAGATCATCCAGGGCCGCATCAAGAGTGGCGGAACACCGAACGGTGAGAGCAGCAACGGTGGGCGGCCGCCCGGAGCGCCGCCGGAATCCGAGACACCCCAGGCGGGTGGCGGCGCAACTGCGCACGCGTAACGGGAGACCGTACGGTCGTTCGTAGGAATGCAGACAATCCAAGGGGTATGCGGTGACTGAGCGCGACGACCGGCGGCGACACACTCGTTGTTCGTTTTGCGGCAAGGGACAGGAACAGGTCCGCAAGCTCGTCGCGGGCCCGGGCGTGTACATCTGCGACCAGTGCATCGACCTGTGCCAGGAGGTCCTCGAGGAGGACAACCGATCCACCACCACCAAGCGAGGCAAGCCCGGGACGATCCCGAACCCGCAGGTGATCGCAGCGTCCCTCGACCAGTACGTGATCGGTCAGGAGCATGCCAAGAAGGTGCTCTCGGTCGCGGTGTTCAACCACTACAAGCGAATCGCGCATGCCAAGACCAACAGCGACGTCGAACTGCAGAAGTCCAACGTCCTCCTGGTGGGTCCCACCGGTTGCGGCAAGACCTTTCTCGCCCAGACGCTCGCGCGCATCATCGACGTGCCCTTCAGCATTGCGGATGCGACCAGCCTGACCGAGGCCGGCTACGTTGGCGAGGACGTCGAGAACATCCTGCTGCGGCTGATCCAGGCAGCCGACTTCGATATTGCGCGCGCGGAGCGCGGCATCATCTACATCGACGAGATCGACAAGATCGCGCGCAAGAGCGACAACCCCTCGATCACCCGCGACGTGAGCGGTGAGGGTGTGCAGCAGGCACTGCTGAAGATCCTCGAGGGCACCGTTGCCAACGTGCCCCCGCAGGGCGGGCGCAAGCACCCGCACCAGGACTTCATCCAGATCAACACCACCAACATCCTGTTCATCTGCGGCGGAGCGTTCGACGGCCTCGAGAAGATCATCGAGCACCGTCTCGGCAAGCGGGTCATCGGCTTCAACAGCAAGCCTCGCGGAACTCGGACCAAAGAGACGACCAAGATGCTGCGCGAATTGCAGGCGCAGGATCTGCTGAAGTACGGTCTCATCCCCGAGTTCGTCGGTCGCTTGCCGATCACCGTGGCGCTGGACTACCTGGATGAAGAGGACATCATCCGCATCCTCACCGAGCCCAAGAACGCGTTTGTCAAGCAGTACCAGAAGTTCTTCGCGCTCGACGACGTCGAGCTGGTGTTTCACGAGGGTGCGCTGCGCGCAATCGCGGAGCGTGCGCTGGCACGTGGCACGGGCGCTCGCGGACTCAAGTCCATCATCGAGGATGTGCTGTTGAACAGCATGTTCGAGGTGCCGAGCCGCCCGGATATCAAGCGCTGCGTCATCACCGAACAGGCGATCCTTGAAGGCGTGGAACCACTCCTGCTCACTGAGGAGCCCAAGCGTCGCGTCGGTGCGACCGAGGAGGCGGCGCAGGGGCGTACGGCCTGAGCGTGAGTCGCCGAGCCGTGGCGCTGGCCGCGGCGGTCGTGGTGGTCTTCTTCGCGGTGACGCTGATCACGTTGACGCACGTCATCAGCAACGGCGCATCGGGTTGCTCGATCGCAGCGCCCGCCCCCAGCCTGCCTGCCGCGCTCCGCTCGCTCGGAGGTTTTGACCAGTCATTCGATGCGAGCAATCCCACTGAACTGGCGCAGGTGGGGCAGAACGCTGCGGCTGCGGTGATCCCGAACCTCGACGGCGCGATCCCCCAGCGACCGGTGAACGTGACCGCGGCAGTGACTGGGCAACCGGCGGCGGTGGTGGTGCCGCTCACCGCCCAGGGGACGTCGCCGGGAGGCATGCGCCTGGTCGGGCTCGTGTCGTTCTACGTCGGCTGCGGCGGCCGCGCGTACTTCGGATCGGTGGCGAATGTCGCGTCGTCTGGACCATCCACCGCGCTGGCGTTCCCCACGGTGGGGGAGAGTGCAGCTGCGCAACAGCTCGCCACCCCGACCCCGCAACTGGTCTACACAACCTCGCCCTTCATGCCTGAATGGCGCAACGCGCAATCCGGCGCGACCATCTCGGCGGGCGAGTGACACCCGGTCGCCCCATATACTCAATCGCCCCATGAACACGAATTTCGACTGGTCCAGCGTCGAAGCGAAATGGCGCGACCGCTGGAGCGAGCTCCGGGTCGGACATGCCGATGTCACCAGCACCAAGCCCGCATTCGTCATCGCGCTTCCGCCTCCGAACATCACCGGCGTGCTGCACATGGGGCACGCTTCGACGTTCTCCATCCAGGACACCGTCTGCCGCGAGCGGCGCATGCGGGGCTACGAGGTCGAATGGGCACCGGGGACGGATCACGCGGCGATCGCCACCGAGAATGTCATCGAGCGTCAGCTCGCTGATGAGGGTCTGACCAAGGAGGCTCTGGGCCGAGCCGGGTTTCAGACGCGCGTCGACGCCTGGTACGAGGAATACGGCGGACGCATCATCGAACAGATGCGACGAATGGGATACACGTGCGATTGGGAGCGCTTGCGCTTCACGCTCGACGATCAGTACGTGCACGCGATCCGGCTCGTGTTCAAGACCCTTTTCGACGAGGGACTCGTCTATCGCGGCCCGCGAATCGTCAACTGGTGTCCCTATTGTCGCTCGGCGATCAGCGACGAGGAGATCGAGTGGCGCGAGCAGACCGACACGCTCTACTACCTCAAGTATCCAGTTGCTGGTGGTCAGAGCATCACCGTCGCGACGGTGCGTCCGGAGACGATGCTCGGCGACACGGGGGTCGCGGTCGCGGCCGGTGACTCACGCTACGCATCGCTGATCGGCGAGCACGTGACGCTGCCGCTCACATGGCGGGTGGTGCCGATCTTCGCCGATGAAGCGGTGCGACCAGAATTCGGCACCGGTGCGCTCAAGGTGACGCCCGGCCACGACCCGACCGACTACGAGATCGGGGCGCGCCATGCTCTGCCCATCATCAATGTGATCGCCCTCGACGGAACGATGGACGTGCCTGCTCTGCCGCAATTCCATGGCATGCCGGTCGAAGAGGCGCGGACGGCCGTGGCGGAGGCGCTTCGCGCACTGGGTGTGCTTGTCAAGGAGGAGCCGTACACCCACGAGGTCGGCTACTGCGACCGAAGCGGCACCTTGCTCGAGCCACTGGTGAGCGAGCAGTGGTGGGTCCGCATGGCATCGCTCGCGGCTCCGGGCATCGGTACCGTCGAAAGCGGGGAGATCACCTTCCACCCCGCTCGGTACACCGACGTGTACCTGCACTGGATGCGCCATATCAAGGACTGGTGCATCAGCAGGCAGATCTGGCTGGGACACGCGATTCCCGTGTCGACATGCGGCAATGGACATCGCTTCGCGTGGATCGACCCACCGACCAGATGCCCGGAGTGCGGCGACACCACGCTGACCAACGACCCCGACGTGCTCGACACCTGGTTCAGCAGTGGTCTGTGGCCATTTGCGATCTTCGGGTGGCCCGAACCGACACCGGAGCTCGAGAAGTTCTACCCGACCGACCTTCTGGTCACGGGGCGCGACATCATCTTTCTCTGGGTCTCCCGGATGATCATGAACGGGATCAAGTTCACAGGCCGAATCCCCTTCAGCGATGTGCTGATCACCAGCACGATCCAGGCGACCGACGGATCGCGCATGAGCAAGTCGAAGGGCAACACGGTCGACCCCCTCGATCTCGCGGATAAATTCGGCGCCGACGCGGTGCGGGCGTGGGCTGCAGCGGTGTCAACCAGCGTCCAGGACATGCGCTTCGACGAGGACCGGATCGCCTCGTACCAGCGGTTTGCCAACAAGCTGTGGCAGGTGACCAGCGGGTTTCTCGTCGCCAAGGTCGGCAACGGGTCGATCACCGATCTCGACGTCCATCCACCCAAGCCGGAGACGCTGCGTCCCGAGGATCGCTGGATGCTCGCCGAGCTCGCCGCGGCGGTGCGCGCATGCGACGCCGGGTTCACCGCGTACCGATTCCACGAAGCTGTCGACGCGCTGTACGACACCACCTGGCATTCCTTCTGCGACTGGTACGTCGAGATCATCAAGCTGCGTCTCGCAGATGCCGGCGACCATGAGTCGCGCCGGGCTGCCATATGGACAGCGGTCACGACGCTCGACGTGCTCCTGCGCCTGCTCCACCCGTTCATGCCGTTTGTGACCGAGGAATGCGCGCAGCAGCTCCCCAACGCCGCGCCCACGCTGCAGCAGCGTTCGTGGCCCGCGGAGGATCCGCTGTGGAACGACGCCGCAACCACCGCCGCACACGAGGAGATCGCCGAGGCGGTCGAGCTCGTGAAGCGGATCCGCGCGCTCGGCCACGGTCAGCGGGTCCCGCGCGGCGCCCGCGATCGGATCAGGATCGTGGTGCGCGCCGCCGACCGCAGCGGCACGAGCAAGCACATCACGAGCCTCATCGCCGGTCTCGTGCCGGCGACGGTGGTCGCCAGCCACGAGCGCGGCGTCGATCCGGTGGTGGTTGTTTCGGGTAGGCTCCACGCCGAGGTGGTGATCGCCGACACCGCCGCCGACGCCAGTACTACCGCACGTCAGATCGGTCTGCTCGAGGCAAACGTGTCGCGGCTCCACGCGCAGCTCGCCAACCCGGCGTTCGTGAACGGTGCGCCGACCCGTGTCGTGGACGAAGCGCGCCGGCGGCTCGCCGAGGCGATGTCACAGCTGGAGCTGTTGCGCAGTGGCCCGGCAGGAGGACGAATCGATGCTGCTGGTTGACCTGGGGACGCTGCTCACGGGGATCGTGGTCGTCGTCGTCGCCTACCTGATCGTGCTGTGGCTCGCACTTGCCTTCTATGTGGTTCGCGACGCACGCCGGCGCACGACATCACCCGGTTTCACGCTCTTCGCGATGCTGCTGGGCTTCGTGCCGCCGTTCCTCGGTGCGCTCATCTATTTCATGGTGCGGCCGCCGCTCACCATGGAGCAGGTGCGCTCGCTCGCCATCGAGGAGCAGGTGCTGCTCGAGCCGCCGGTCGAGGGGGTGCCGACCCGGCCGTGCCCGACCTGCGGGCGGGAGATCGAGCAGGAGTTCATCCTCTGCCCGTACTGCCGCACCCAGTTCGCCCGGCGCTGCACGGGGTGCGACCGCAGCCTCCGCCTCGGATGGGGGGTCTGCCCGTACTGCGCCACAGAGGTCGGAGCGCCGGCGCTGGCCCGCACCGGGAGGTAGCGTTCCGATGCTGGGCGGTGGGCTCCAGCTGGCGCTGATTCCCGCGCCGCTGATTGCGGCGGCGATCGTTGTGTTCGCGCTCCGGCCCGATCAGGCGCAGGTCGCGCGGGCTGCCGCGGGAGCCGGCATCGCGGCAACCATCGCGCTCCTCGCCGTCGAGGTCGCGTTTCTCAACGGAAGCGGCCGCATCGAGGCGTCTCTGGGAACGCCGGTGAGCGGGGTCGCGTACCTGCTCAGGCTCGATCTGCCCGGAGCGACGCTCGGCGTGGCGGCGGCTGCGGCCGGACTTCTGCTCCTGCTCGACAGCGATCGTCGAACCCGCGAGGTGAGCGCCCTCCTGGTGTGCCTCACAGGCACGGTCGTCGCAGCACTCGCGGGCAACGTGGTGATGCTCGCGGGCGGCGTTGAGATCGCGGGGGTCGGCACCTTGCTCATGACCAGCGCCGTCAGGGGTCGACCCGGGCGCGGCGGGCTTGTGGCGATCGGCGTCGAACACCTCGCGTCCCTGGGCCTGGTGGTAGCGGCCGTCCAGCTCCTCAGCGTCACCGGCACGACCGACTTCTCGGTCATCCCGGCCGGAGCCGTCGGAGCCTCCGTGGTCGGCCCGTGGGCGGCGGCGGGCGTTGTCCGCCTCCTCTCGCCGGCGTTTGTTCCGATTCGCGGCAACAGGATCCCAACCGCGGCATGGGCGACGACCGGTGCGATCCCCTGCGGGGCGATCGTCCTGCTCCGGCTTCGCGAGGCTGCAGGCGGTCCGCTCTCCGAACCGATGACGATCGCGCTTGCCACTGTTGGGGGTGGCGCCGCCATCGTGGCGGTCATCGTTGCCCTGCGCCGCCCCGGCTGCCCGTT
>Ga0308309_10000025_pt1 | contig 149775 bp, 130 predicted proteins | sample HubBroMetageWFT5_FD_192491 | JGI IMG/M metagenome (GOLD analysis project Ga0308309, IMG submission 192491) | Warmed and freeze-thawed soil microbial communities from the Hubbard Brook experimental Forest, New Hampshire - Hubbard Brook CCASE Soil... | ecosystem: Environmental > Terrestrial >...
GCGTACAACCAGCTGACCAAGGGCGGCGGCGGGAGCGCCTGCTACCGGGCTCAGGTGCCGGTCTCATGCAGCGCAAAGCCGATCACGATCAGTGGCGTCACCTACGACGTTATCTCGAACCCTTACTTCAATCGGCCGTCGCAGCCGCTGCTCGATCCCAACGGTTGGTACAACCCGTACACCACGGCGATCGCGCCGAACCTGAGCGGTGCCAACACCAGCTACATCTCCCCGTTCGTGAGCTCGCTGCTTCTGAACTGGCGGCACGACAAGCTGGCGATCACGCCCAGCTTCGTCTTCCAGACGGGCGGCTTCTATGGAAGTCCCCTCGACATCGAAGGACTCGATCCGCGTGCCTGCACCCTGAACTCCGCGGCGACGGGGATAACCAAGGTTTCCCCGCACACCAATCCGCTGCAGTGCAACTACCTGTTCGCGAACTTGATCGGCACGGGCACGTTCGGTTACCTGTACGCGCCAGATCCGCAAACCGGCGTGTTCTCGTCCCTGGGCTCGTACCAAAATCCCTCGGTGGTCACGGGTAATCTCCAGATCTCGTACGACGTCAGCCCGCGAATCAAGCTGACCGTGCTGGGCGCAGATCTGTTTCACACCTGCTTCGGCGGTTCGTCGGAGCCGTGGACTAAGGCCAACCCACCGGGATACGCAGTCTGCGGATATCTGCCGGCAGGTGCCTCGCTTAACAATACCGTGTATCCAAGCAACTTCTACAATGGAACCGGGATCAACGACTTCGCAGCCAATAAGGTGCATCCGGCCTTCACTCAGAGCTACTATCCAACGCCGGTTAATAACGGCGCGATTGGCGGCGGCCCGCCACCGATCAACCTCTACTTCAACGCGCAGGTAAAGATCTAAGAAGCAATCTGCGCAGATCCCTGGAGAAAAGGCGCGAGTTCACGAACTCGCGCCTTTCTTTTCCGCGAAATTGAGGGATTCTTTATTTCTTTTTATGATTTTTCTTGAACTGCCGTGATATCGTTACTCTGCTCGTGAACGCGCTGGATTGGCAAGACGCAGGCAGCAGAGCCGCGACATATGTTTTTGGACCCTTTCGCTTGGATCCGCAGCGACGGCTACTCTCTCGAGGCTCGCAAGTCATACCGATTCCCGAACGGATCTTTCAGCTTCTCCTGATCCTCATCGAGGCAAACGGCGAGCTCGTACAGAGGGAAACGATCGCGTCGCGGGTTTGGCCGGACGCGGCCGTCAGCGATGGCAACATCGCCCAACACGTATACTGTCTCCGTCGCCTCCTGGGAGAGCACGCGCACGACCGCGCCATGATCATGACCGCAAATCGTAGGGGCTACCGGCTAACGGTGCCCGTACGGGTGGAGGCACCGCCCGAAATGAGCGACGCCGGCTTAGACGACAAAAACGCAGACATCGAGTCGTTTTGCGATTTCGGTCAGGCAAGTTATCTGCTTGAGCGTAGAACTGCGTCTGACCTCCGGCGGGCCATTGACGTCTTCGAGTCGGCCCTTCAGAGCGATCCTGACTACGTCCCGGCACTCATCGGCATTGCACGTGCGTACGCTCTGCTGGCGGAATATTGGCACGTCCCAGCGGCGGGCGCATTCAACAAAGCCAGGCAGGCCGTCGAACGCGCACTATCGCTTGCGCCGGCCTCAGCTTCTGCGCACGCGGTGTTGTCCAACCTGCTCGTTTTTGCGGACTGGGATTGGGCCGAAGCGAAGTCGGAACTCGACACGGCGCTGCGCTTCAATCCCAATTCGTCCGTCGTGCATAATAATGCCGTCTATTATTACATTTGCGCGGGGGATTTCGACAAAGCGCTTTTCGATGCGAAACGCGCTCTGATGCTGGAGCCGTCTTCCCTGTCGCGTCAACTGCTGCTCGGCCTGACCTTGGTTCACGCCGGCCACTATCGCCGTGGCATCGCCTGCCTTTCGAGCGTCGTCAAAAGCGACGGCGACTTCTACGTTGCGAAGCGTTATCGAGCGCAGGCATTGCTGCTGAACGGACAATGCGAAGAAGCGCTCGCGGAGCTGCTCTTATTGCCGCAGGAACGCTCCGACGATCCGTCATTCCGCCTACCGCTTTTAGCGAGAGCGTTCATGGATTGCGGGGAAAGGGATCGTGCCGAGCAAATCTACGCGAACCTCCAGAGTATGGCCGAGAGCGAGTACGTTGTGTCGTGGAATCTCGCAGTCGTGGCCGTGGCGTTGGGTCGTTGCAATGAGGCCATCGCTCACCTCCAGCGAGCCTGTAAAGACCGCGAGCCGTCGCTGCTATTCCTGAAGAGCCTGCCGTGGTTCCGCCGGATTTCTGGACGTCCCGAGTTCAAAGAGATTCTGCAAGCGGTCGGGCCCTAGTATCGATCCCTAAAACGCCGCGTACGAGCCTTGCCTTAGATCCTGCACGATCGTCGTCTCGCGGGTCCGCCAGCGGAGCCCGTCGCGTGCGCGTTGGGAACTGATCTGCGAGTCCAAAGCGAGCGCGTCGGCGAAAGCGCCGAGCTCGCGGCGCGCGTCTTCAAGCGGCCACGAAACGGTTGCACCGTTTCGCCCCGCGCCTGTACTGGCAGCTTCGGCCATTTGGTAAACCGTGAACGAGGTATCATCGCCGGCATTATAAACCCCGGCGGCTGCGGCCTTCTCGACCGCCAGAACGTATAATTCCGCTAAGTCATCGTGATGAACGACGGGCCAATGATTGGCGCCGTCGCCGACAAAACGGGCGGCGCTGTTTTCCTTAGCGGACTGTACCCACATCGCCGGTAAGCCGCCGCCGCTTCCGAATACAACACCGGGTCGAATGACGATCGCGCGCACGTTGCGGCCGGCGGAATCGAGCACGATCCGCTCCAAGTGCGGACGGTGCGCTGCCAATGGCGTAGGATTCAAGGGAAAATTCTCATCGGCAACGCGGGGCCAGGTGTTTCCATAGATCCATATGCCGCTGGTGTAGAGAAGCGGTTTGCCGCTGCCGGCGAGCGCATCGGCGATCGCGTTTAGCGCCGCGCTTTCGAGCTGCGCGACATTAGCGCCGTTATATTGCACCGCATACACGGCGCCCTCGCTGCTTCGCGCCGGCGTCTCGAGGGTACTCGCCTCGGAAACGTCAGCGGTAAGCGGTTCCACGCCTGCAAGGCGCAACTTTTCGGCGCTGCTTTCCGAGCGCGCCGACCCAGTTACGGTGTGGCCGCGTTCGATCAGTGCCCGCGCGATTGCCGACCCGATGTAACCCGTCGCGCCGACGACAAAAATCCGCATGCCGGTACCTCCGAAGACCGAAATAGTATCACGACAAGGCGAACGAGTGAAGCGCCCGAACGAGAATCGGACGGTGAGAGCTCGCAATGGACGGTGACGTGATCGTGATCGGCGCTGGTGCGGCGGGTTTGGCTGCCGCGCGCAGCCTTGCCCAACGGGCGTTTCGCGTGATTCTCGTCGAGGCACGCGAACGAGTGGGCGGCCGCGTGTGGTCGCGGTCGGCGCCGCGAACGGCGACACCCGCGGAGCTTGGCGCGGAGTTCATTCATGGACGCGCCCGTGAAACGATGGGACTCCTGCGCGAAGCCGGCACGAGCGTCATTCCCAGCGGCGGCGATGCGTGGACGCTCGACGAAAACGGCGATCTGCAGCGCGCGAACGACCAATTCGGCTCGGCTCCAGGCGTCTTTGACGTCGCCCTGTCGCTCCGCGACGATGAAAGCGTCGAACGGTTTCTGCAACGATTCGAAAGCGATCCGGGGATGCGTGAGACCGTCACGACGGCACGCGCATTTGTCGAAGGCTTCGAAGCCGCCGATCCCGCGATCGCCAGTGCGCGAGCGATTGCGCAGGAGTGGCGAAGCGGCGTCGATTCGACGATCGCGCGGCCGCGCGGAGGGTATGCGCCGATGTTCGAACGGCTGCGCGAGGCTTGCATCGCCGAAGGCGTTTTGATCCAACCGTCGACCATCGTGCGACGCATTGCGTGGCGCCGCGGGGGAGTTACGGTAGAAGCGCGCGAAACCGGTGCCGCCGACCTGCAAACGATTCGCGCGCGGGCCGCGATCGTGACGCTGCCGATTGGCGTTTTGCGGCACACCGATGACGACGCGGCGGTCGTCTTCGAACCTGAGTTGCCGGCCGCGAAGCGCGCGGCGCTCGCCGGCATCGAAATGGGCCGTGTGGTGAAGGTCGCCCTATGGTTTCGCACCCCATTTTGGGAACACATTGAGGATGGGCGTTACCGCGACGCCGCATTCTTCCGTTGCGAACGCCAGTCGTTCCCGGCCTATTGGACGCAGTTCCCGGTGCGCTGCCCGCTCATCGTCGCGTGGGCCGGCGGTCCCAAGGCAGTGGCGCTCGGCGGCGCATCCCAAACGGAACTCATCGAGCGCGCACGCAGTGGTCTTGCGACGCTGTTACGCGAACCGGAGCTCGTGCGCAAAGAGTTCGAGCGCGGAGTCATGCACGACTGGAATCACGACATTTTTTCTGGAGGTGCGTACAGCTACGTCGCGGTTGGAGCGGGCAACGCGCGTGCCGCGCTCGCCAAGCCTCTCAATAAGACCCTGTTCTTTGCGGGGGAGGCAACCTCAACCGATGGCCAAGGCGGCACTGTTAACGGTGCACTCCAAACCGGAGAGCGCGCCGCTACAGAAGCAGCAGCAGCCTTGCGAGCCAAGTAACGTGGCACAGAACGCGGCGTCGTTTCTAGTACCGTGGTCGGGCTTCTACGTGATGACGGGCTCCTCGGCGGCGGCGCTCATCGGACTGATGTTCGTCGTGATTACGCTCGTAACGCGGTCAGAACGACCGGTTCGCACTCAGGATGGTCTCGCCACGTTTAGCACGCCCACGGTGTTGCACTTTTGCTCGGCCTTGCTCGTCTCGGCAATTCTCAACGCTCCGTGGCGCTCGGCTATATTGCCGGCGGTGCTGATCGGCCTAGCCGGCCTCTACGGCGTCGTGTACGTGCTCCGCGTGATGTATCGGACGAAGCGATTGACCGCCTACACCCCGGACGTCGAGGACTGGACATGGTACTCGATTCTTCCATTCGGTGCCTATGGCGCGATTTTGGGTGGCGCGATTGCGCTTCTCGCCGCGCCAGGCGAGGCGCTCTTCGTCGTCGCCGCCGGCGTCGTGTTACTAATCTTCATCGGCATTCGCAACGCCTGGGACGTCGTCACGTTCTTGGTGACGTCGCAATAAACGAGTCCAACGCGTTAAGAGCCTCGGGAAGGTTCGCGCGACCGTAGCCGATGCGGAAGCGTTCGTCGCCAACGTCGAAGGCGACGCTGGGTAAGAGGAGCACTCCTGCCTGTTCGGCGAGACGCAGACAGAAGGCCTCACTGCTTCCTGCCAGGTAACGCGGAAACGCGGTCGTTCCGGCTCGCGGTCGCGCCCATTCGAAAAGGTCGGTACGATGCGAAAAGAATTCGTCGAGGTAATCGAGATTCCGTGCGGTAATCGCTCGCACGCGTTCGATTAGCGCCTCGCCGTGGCGCAGCGCGAGGTCGGCGAGAAACTCACTCGGCGCGCTGCTGCAGATCGTTAGGTAATCCTTCAGGGTTGCTATTTGTTCGTAGAGCGCTCGATCGCGCGTCGATATCCAACCGATTCGCAGGCCGGCCAGACCGTAAGCCTTCGCCAGCGCGCCGAGCGAGACGCCCCGCTCGTAGAGATCGCACACCGCGGGCAAACGCTCGGCCTCACGTTCCAAGCCGCGATAGACTTCATCCACAAAGAGCCAGAGCCCACGCCGGCGGGCGATCTCAACGACCGCATCCATCTCGGCGCGGTCGAGCGAATAACCGGTGGGGTTGTTCGGCGTCGTGAGCACGATCAGCCGCGTGGATGGCCGGATGAGACGCTCGAGCGCGTCGAAATCCGGCGCGCCCTCTCGCGCGAGATCGGAGTCCCACCGGGTGACTTCGGCGCCGATCGCCTCGGCGATCGAATAATGCGACTGGTAAGTCGGGAACTGAGCAACGACGTGGTCGCCGGGCTCCAAGACCGCGTTCATAAACGTAAAAATCGGTTCTTGAGCGCCGCAGTGTACTAAAATCTGATCGGCATTGGCGTGTTGATATAACGACGCGATCGTTTGGCGCAGATACGGGCTTCCGCGGGATTCCGTGTATCCTAGCCGGAGCTCGAGCAGGCGTTCCTCGGATTCCGGTTCCAGAAAGAGCAGTTCACGAATTGAAAGTGACTCGGGATCGCTGGAACACAGGAGATACCGCGCCGTGAACTCGTACCGCGCGAAGTAGCGCTCTAACGCAAAGGGCCGCAGCTTCATGCAAGCAGGCCGTTATCGCCGGCACCGCTGCGCTCCTTGGCGCCCGTGACGTTCGCAGGGGAAGAAGACGAACGAGTGCTCGATAACGGTCTTCCGCGGCGCAATCAGAGAAGGTCGGCCGCCCTGATCGGGAAAGGAACCCAGGCATGCAGTATAAGTCTGCCTGGTACGCTTTGATCGTCGTAGCGATCGTCCTAATAATTTTTGAACTGTTCTTTCGCTATCGGTACGTCCATGCCGGAGCTCAGCTATGGCGGATCGATCGCGTTACCGAACAGGCGTGTCTGGTACGGATTGGCGATGCGATGTGCTCTCCGTCGACGGTGCCGGTGGGCGCGCCCGGGGCGGGAAGGCGCTCTGCGAATCGCAATCCGTATCTGGTCTCCCCGACGCCCGAGCCGAATCCGCGCTAAACGGCCGCTGAGGACTCTTTGGCCGCGATCAGTTCGATCGTATTGCCGGAAGGGTCGGCAACGTAGAACGAAACGCTGCCATCGTCTTCGATACGCTCTTCGTCGATCGAAACGCCTTGCGCTTCGAGGTATTCACGCAGCGCCTTTTCGCCGCTCTGCCTAAGCCGCAACGCTACGTGGTGGACGTTGCGGCCGCCCGCTACGGCCGGTTTCGCCCAACTTCCTTCCGGTGCGCTCGCATCGACCAAATCGATGTGCGACCCGCCGGCGCGCAACTCGATCATGCCGTATTGCGGTAGGCGCGTCTCCACAATGCAGCCCAGAACGCCCTCGTAAAAGGTTAGTGCGCCCAACATTCCCTCGACGATCACGAGAACGTGATCGATGCCGTCAATTGCAAACGGAGTTTGCGGTACACCTGCGTAAGAGCGTTCCATGCTGAAGGCGATTCTGCCGGAGGTCGACGGGACCTTGGTGCGGGTAGCTTTGACCAGTCGCCGTTGTTTACGCACCGCTAAGAGCTGATATCAACGCGCTCGATCGCGCCGGCCGCGACGCGATAGGTAACGGTCGCATCCAACGCGCTACCGTCCGAAAACCCGCTTATGTGTGCTTTGTCTCTGATGATGCCTCCGTCGACGCTTCGATCGACGATCTCTACGTGCAGCTGCGGGTTCTCGGCAAACGTGTCGCGGAAGGCGGACCAAATCGCAGCGCGGGATCGCATCGTCGGCGCGCCGTTGCGCGTGACTATCGCATCGGTGCGGTACGCCTCCGCGAGGATTTCAGCATCGTGGTAGTTGTAGGCGTTGACTTGACGTTGGACGATCTGTTCCGGCCGCTCGCTGAGGATCGAGGCCGCTTCGAAAACGTGGCCGTCTTTGATCACTTGCTGCACGGACGCGATCGCGCGGACGTCTTGGAGCGGATCCTCCTTGAGAACCACAAGGTCGGCGAGCTTGTACCGTTCGATAGCGCCCAGCTCGTGAGGCCGTCCCATCATTTCTGCGCCGCCGCTCGTCGCGGTTTGCAGTATCTGCTTTGGGGTGAGCCCTGAAGCGGCCATCTCTAACGCCTCCTCGTAGAGGGACGAGCCGTGCTGGGTACCGATGTTTCCCGCGTCGGTTCCCGCAGCAATGCGAATGCCCGCGTCGTGGACTCGTTTGAGGTTGCGCATCGCAGCGTACGGCGGTTTGGGTGCTCCACGCGATCGAATCCACTTGAGATCATCGGGCGCCAGCGCACCTTCGACGTCTTGCAGGTTGAATAGCGTTCCGACGACGTCCGGGTTGGCCACACGCAAATCCACGGCGGTCAGGTTTGGCATGCCGTGGAAAGTGGCCGCGTAGTTTCCCAACACGACCAACGTCGGGCAGTAGATGACGTTGCGTTCCTGCAGAAGGCCGATAAACGCCTCGTCGACGTCGGAATCAAAAACGCTGTGCGCCAAGATATCTGTTCCGGATTCCACCGCGAGGCGCGCCGTTTCGAGCTCCGTTGCGTGAACGATGACACGCGCCCCGCGTTCGTGCGCGTAGTCGATCGCCGCGCGCGCCACAGGCTGGAAGGCCACGGCCGGATGCGTCGAGGTCACGATCCACCAAAACTTGACAAAGTCGGTACGCGCCGCGAGCTCCCGGTCGATCAACGCTCGCGCGGCTTCGACCGAGTCGATCTTGACGATCGGCGGATCGTTATCCGGGTTCAGAATTGATCGATCGATACTCGAGATCAACGGGCCGGCGGCCATCACTCGCGGGCTCGCCATCGTCTGTAGCGCGAGCGCGCGCACGTCGTAGTTCCAGAACGGCCCTCCAACGTCAACGACTGAAGTGATGCCGGCGCGCAGATAGCGAGCGAAGGTGTCGTCAAAGTTGCTTTTGATCCACCGCAGCTCTTCGGTATACGGCCGCACTGCGCGTAGATCGAGCACGTCGGGGCGCGTGTAGAGTCCGCCGGACTGAAAAAAGTGCACGTGGCTATCGATGAGTCCGGGAATGGTGAACGTTCCGGGCGCGTGGACGCGGTAGGCGGAGTCGGGAATGGCGAACCTACCGGCAGCACCTACGGCCTCGATCCTGTTTCCGTGAAGCAGAATTACGGCGTTGCGCAACGGGGTCAGCTGGCTCCCGACCAGCGCCGTCGAGCCGGTTATGGCGGTGAAATCACGTTCGGCGTTGCGCGGATACAGAGGGTTCGCGACGCTCGTTGTCGGCATGATCGGCAGCGCGCCGAGTGCGGCGATCCGCATCACGGCCTCGCGGCGTGTTATCGGATCGCTGAGGGGATCGTGGAAAAAGCACATGGCATTCCCCCTCATTCAGGGACGTGAGACTGAATGAGGCTTCTCGGCCGGGAAAGCCGTGCCTTCGTCGAACGGTAGCTGCCCGATCGGACGAGGTGAGGAGGATAACCATGGCTCGGAAGTTCATCGATTGCCGCGATTACCCCAGTGAGACGAGTTGCACTATCGCAATTTCTGCTGACAGCGACGACGAGCTGGTCGAAGCTGCGGCGCAACACGCGATCTACGTCCACAAACACGCCGATGCCCCCGAGCTGCGGACGATGTTGCGTTCCGCGGTGAAAGAAGAAACGCCGGCCTAGGTCCCTTCGTCCGCGCCCGCGTGAAAGACGTACTTCACGATCAAGCGGTTTAGCGTCGCGCCCGATGCGGGGCTTCCAAAGTTCACGTAGAGCTGGTTGCCGTTGACAAAGCGCTTGTGGAACCCAACCGCGAGGTTGTTGCCGATCTGCGTCGCGAACCCGCCGTAACCGTTGATGTCGCGCAGCTCCAGCGTCACCGAGCTTTCGTCGCCGAGATTGTAGCCGAGGGAGATGCGGCGTAGCCACTGAGAGTTGAGTTCGCCGTTGGAGAACGCGCGCTCGTACGTTCCGTCGTACTCCAAGCCGAGGCTGATGCGTCTGCCGACCGGCCGGCTCGTCACGATACTAAACAAATGCAAGTAGTTATCGCCGAACGGTCCCCACGAATAGCTGACGTCCACCGGAGTAGGCGTGCCGTCGCGGTAGCCGATCGGAATCTGATAAAGATTGAACGGCTGCGTTACGCCGTCGCGATAGCACGGATAACCGGTGAAGCTGGACTCGAAGAGGGTCGGCCCGCTGCAGCCCGGACCCGCCGGGATGGCGTACGAACGGAGCTGCCCAACCGCTTCGCCGATGCCGTCCAGCGAGAATAAATTCTTGAACGTTGCGTTGACGAAAAGCTGTGTGTCCGCTTGATGGACCGCGCCGGATTCGTCGAGAAAACGGTCCATCGTAAAAAAGACCGAGTAATTTTTAATGGCTGGAGTACCGCCTTGAAAATCGGTTTCAAATTGCGGTCCTCGGATGTCTGAGTTCGGCGTATAGCCATCGATCGGATTGTAGTTGGGCGAAACGTCCAGATAGCCGCCGTTGATCTCGAAATTGTTCTTGTGCCGGTCGACGAAAAACTCGGTGAAATCGGCGTGGCCCTGCGGAACCCACGAACCGTTCTCGAAGGAGTGGTCGAAGAAATAGATCATTCCATTGGCGAGGTCACGGGCTTCGGCGCCGGCCTCGACCGTGTCGTCGGTTCCGGCAATGCTGTGCTTGGCGAAGACTCCGTCGCTCCAGTAAATGAACGATCCACCTTGCACGGCGTGCTCGTATCCGTAGGCCTGATCGCTGAACGTGTTGTTGTTCGTCTCGTCGTAACCGTGGAAGGTCAGAGCGCCAAAGCTTTGATTCCCGAACGTCCCCTCGACTTTGGCGCCGCTGTCGAACGGGCCGACCGAAGGGGAGTAAAAGACGAGGTAAGGCGGGTTCACGTTCGTTCCCGTCGCCGTGCGCGGGCCCGAAGCCGCGTTGATGAACGCGGCGCCTTGCGAGAAGAACGGGCGGTACTCGATGAGCTGGCGTGCGAACTCTTGAGGCACGATCGTTTGTTGATCGATTTCCACGTTTGAAAAGTCGGGATTGAGCGTTCCGACGAACCGGATCGTTGGAGTCAAGGGGTAACTGACGTCGCCGCCGATCATTCGAACGTGCTCCGGCAAAAACGTCCCGTTGGCTTGCTGGAAGAGATTCCGATCTTGTCCGATGCTTGCGAGGCCATAAATGTCGGCGCGGGGCTTGGGGCGCGTCGCCGCTGAAGCGCCGAGCGCCAGGCTGCCGGCTGCCCAAAAACGCGTGTCGGCAAAGGTCGGCCAGGTCCCGGATGGGGCGTCCTGCATGATCGGATCCCACACCCACGAGATATGCTCGCCGTTCGCGGCCATGCCGCGAACGAAGTTAAAGCGCCAGATTTGATTGCCGCCGTGCGGTACGCGCAGGACGTTGAGTGGAATGATCAGGACCGCGCTCCACGCGCCGTTGGCGATGTTGCCGGCCGCGCTCCAGCGCGGACGAAATCGGACGTTTTCGTTAGCCTGTTGATACCGCACGCCGCGCGGCGTCGCTTCGAAGTAGTAGGCTTGACTGCCGGCTCCGCTCGTATCGAGGCCGATCCCAACGAAGTCGTCGAGGCCGAAGCCGACGTCGTTCGTCGTCTGCGACGCGACGATCGGCACGCCGGTTTGCACGGCTTTGAAGCCCACATACAAGTTAGTGTCGTCGTAAAGCAGGTACGCGGTCGTTGCAAGCCTAGCCGGGGAGCGGGTCGTGACGTTTTGCCACGGGCCATTGCCACTGGCAATCTGTCCGGCTGCCCATGCCGGGTCCGCCAGCGTGGGGTCGAGGCTCAGCGGATGCGGTGCCCGCACTGCCGTGAGAGAATAGTTGCCGTTCACGGCCGCGTTCACGGGCGCCGGCAGCAGCATAAACGCCACCGCGGTACAAATCGTGAAACGGAGCAAAGCTCATAAAGTCTACCAGCAAGCCACCTCAAGTGTCCTCAATTCGCCGCGATTTGATTATTCATTGATGGTGGAGCATGTCGCGATCTTCACGCTCGGACACGGCACGGCCGATGAAGCCGCACTTTCGAGTCTGATTCGAGGGGCCGGGCTGAAGGCCGTGGTCGACGTGAGGAGCGTTCCGAAAAGTCGAGCACATCCGCACGTGTGGGCGCAGCGATTGGCGCAATGGGTGCCGGATCTCTCGGGTGCCGCCTACGAATGGTGCCCGCAGCTCGGCGGATTCCGAAAGAGCCGCCCCGACAGCCCGAACACCGCGTTACATCATCCATCGTTTCGCGGGTACGCCGACTATATGCAGACGCCGCCGTTTCACGCGGCCCTTGCCGGGCTTATTGAAACGGCCGTCCGGCAACCGACCGCGATCATGTGTTCAGAGACACTCTGGTGGCGTTGTCATCGTCGCCTAATCGCCGACGCGCTCGTCTTACTGCACGGGTTTGACGTGCAGCACATCATGCATACCGGCGTCACGCAAGCGCATCGGTTGACGCCCGGCGTCCGCGCCTTGGGCGACGGTATGCTGCAGTACGACGCTTAATGGTGGTCTTTGCGTGGTCGAAGCTCGCGCGCCAGCATTTCGTCGACGAGTTCCACGATGCCGTTCGCGGCGGCATCCAGCAATGCACGCCCCTTTTCGGCGGAAGCTTTCGTCGGATCACCCATCACGCCGCTCTCGCTGAGCTGGCTCCAGTGTTCCATCATCGCGAGCGGGCCGTCACCGGCGACTAAGTCGGTCCAATAATTTTTCGAAGGTCGATGGGAGAGCTCGTGCACTGCCTGTTGCATGTTGACGAGCTCCGGGCGGATCGCTAAATAGAGCGACGTCTCGAACTCGCACGCATGGTTCATGCCGCCGACCGGCTCGGACTCGCGCAACGCTTCCGCCACCTCGCGCACGCCCGGCGCGGACCAGTAGTTTACCGCCGCAGCGAGTGCGCCGGTGTGCACGACGCAGAGGCGCGCGATGATGTCCGCGAAGGGGGTGTTGCTGCCATGCCCGTTCACGATCAGAATCCGCGTGAACCCGTGGTGCGCGAGGCTCTTGCAGACGTCCAATCCGTAATCGATCAGCGTGTGCGGCCCAATCGTTATCGCTCCGGGAAAGTCCATGTGATGCGGGCTATACCCGTGATTGATCGCGGGAACGAGTACGGCGCGGTCGTGCGCGCGGGAAGCGGCCAGCTCGCACACGCTCGCGCATAGCAGCAGGTCGGTATCGATCGGAAGATGGCGTCCGTGGTCTTCGAGCGTGGCGATCGGCACGATTGCTACGCACGGACGCAGCGCGGCCTCCTTGACTTCGGGCCACGTCATCTCACCGTAGCGATATTTCTGCGCCATGCCGGGGTATTCTGCGCTGCGGGGCGGGAATACCGGGCCATGAAGCTTCTCACTCCGGCAATCCTCATGGCAGCGCTGCTAACTGCGGCCTGTTCGGGATCTTCCCCGACAGGAGTGGTACCCGCTCACGGCGTTGCGCCGCTCAAGTTTAAAACGGGCCTCACCGGCATACGCGTCTCGGGCAATCAGCTCCTCGACGGCAACAACAACGTCGTGCATTTGCAAGGCGTCAATCGCTCGGGAACGGAGTACGCCTGCGTGCAGGGGTGGGGCATCTTCGACGGGCCAAGTGACGCCGCCTCAATCAAGGCGATCGCGTCGTGGCACGTCAACGTCGTCCGCGTTTTGCTCAACGAAGACTGCTGGCTCAACATCAACGGAATGAACCAGCAGTACGCCGGTACCAACTACATCAACGCGATCGTCAATTACGTGAACCTGCTTCATCAGTATGGGATGTATGCCGAGGTCTCCCTGATTTGGGGTGCACCTGGAACATACCAAGCCACCTATCAGCCGGACGCGCCCGACGAGGATCACTCTCCGGCGATGTGGAGCAGCATGGCCGCCACGTTCAAGAACGATCCGAACGTCATTTTGGCGCCCTGGGGCGAGACGACCGTCGGTTGGAAATGCTTCATGAAAAAAGGCTGCGACAACGAAGCGACGTACGGGCCGCAGAACAAGTTCTATCTTACGGCAGCCATGCAGCAGGCCGTAGACCGGATGCGTGCGACGGGATATAACGGTGTGATTTCGATCCCCTGCATCGACTATGCCAACGCTTGCGGCAAAATCAACGGGTCGAAGTACAACGGCTCGACCTGGTTGAGATCGCGTCCGAAGGATCCGAACAAGCAGCTGATCGCGGAGGCTCACGTCTACGGCAAGAATCTTTGCGATACGGTAACGTGCTTCAATTCGAGTATGCGGCCGATCACAAAAGTCGTCCCGATGATCTTTGGTGAAACCGGCGAAACCTATGACGGCTCGGATTGCGGCTCGAGCTACATTTCCACGTTCTTAAACTGGGCCGACGCCCACGGCGTTGGTTACGAGGCCTGGACGTGGGACACGTGGGGCGGCTGCGGCGTCCTCATCAAAGACTACCAGGGCACCCCGTCCTCCGCGTGGGCGACGTGGGTGCAGCAACACTACCTCGGCCACTGACCGGGCGACGGTGAGGTCGTCGGCAGATCCTTACGCGGAAGCAGCCAAACGCGCGCCCTCGTTTAATCGATACTTAGGATTGATTAGTGCTTAGATAGCCGGAGATTGGGAATTAGAGCAGCCATGAGAGCACTCTTTACACTTCTTACAACGGTGATAGCGATGACGGCCCTTGCCGGCGTCGCAAGCGCTCAAGGAGCGCCGCCGCCACCCGGCGCGCCGCCCTACGTCGATACCGCATGCGGGGCGTGGCAAGGCGATACGTGGGTCCCCAACGGGAGCTGTGCGGCAGCGACCTATCGGCACGAGGTCGTCGCGGGCACGATCACTGCGGTGAAGGGACATCTCGTCACGCTTCAGCAAACTAACCGCTCGGTCGTCATCGACGACAGCGCGGCGTTGAATAATCAAACGAGCGGAAGAGTTGCGGTCGGTCGGCAGATCGTCGCACACGGCTACTGGCAGGGCGATAACTTTTACGCCACCGCCATCACGGGCGGCCAGCCGCCGCCCCCGACGCAACCTTAACTAGCGTTCGCAGCTTCGGGCCGGCGCAATGCTCTACAAAGAGAATCACGCCGGCCCGACTTGCTTTTACTTTAGGGTAACGTTAACCGGCTTCGATGGGATGCCGTTTGCGACCACGACGAGCGTGCTTGCGCCCGTAGCGGCGCCCGTGGGAACGTCGAAGTTGGTAGAAACGGTCGTCGATCCCGTTGCGACGCCCATCGTGCTGTGATCGTGCGTCCTCGCATAGAACACATGGCCACTAGCCTTGTTAGTGATCCGCACCAGCGGGTAGTTGGTCGCGTTTTCATATTCATCGCCGAACGCCATTGCCATCGACAAACCGTTGAACTGCGTTCCGGTGATCTTATAGGTTTGTCCACGCGTCAGCGTCTTGGCGACTGTCTGGATCGTCGGCGCCCAGCCGGCCTGGGGTTGTCCGGACGGGTTGAACAATACGACGCTCGAGTAGTTGAGCATCATCACCTGCCCCGACGGCAATAAGAGCGGCGGCCCGGCCGCGGAGCCATCCTGCGACCACGACGTGCCGTTGAACTCGTACATCTCGCCGCTCACGCCAAAGACGAGGACGTTTCCGCTCGGCAACAGGGTCGCCCACGAATCGCCCGCGTTGTCGCCGTTGGGAAAATCCGGTCCAACCTTCCAAGTGCCTGTCTTAGTGTTATAAATCGACGTATGTCCAGTCCCGGTACCGTTTGGCGCCGAACCGGTGTAAAAAACCGTTCCATCCGGCCGCAGCATCGCTGGACCAATCTCACCCGGCGGGTAGTAGCAGAGGCCCTTACCATACAGCAAGCACCCATACGGCGAGGGTGAATGCAAATCTACGATCGTGGAGCCCGCGCTCTTCCATTGCCCGGTTGCCGGATTGTAGATTTCGGAGTTGGGTGCATTCTTCACGTCGGCGGTGAGAACGGTGCCGTCGGGCAGCAACGTCCAACCCTCCTCGGCGTTGAAATCGGCTTTCCCCGAGTGACCGACAGTCCTCCAACGCAGCGTTTTCGGATTGAGTTCCGCATCGAACGTCGTGAGTTTTTGACCCAACAGATACTTTCCATTGGGTAGGACGGCCGAGGGCGAATCTCCGATCCATCCCCAACCCTTCGGGTGCCCGAGCTTCTTCCACGTACCGGCGACCGGATCGTAGGCCGCGCCGAGATTGACGAGCTGAAGATCGTACCCGTTGCCGGGATAGTTGTACTCACCGCCGGTGATAACAAACCGGCCATCGATCTGTGTGGCGGAAGCGAAGGCGCTGGGAGCGTATCCGGCGTACAGCGACGCGGTTTGCGTCCACGTTCCGTTGGCATAGTTGCCCGAAGAGTCGGGCGTGTAACGATACCAGCTTGAATTGTTGTAAGCCTGAGTCAGGACCGAGCCGTCCGTCATCAAGAATGCGAGTTGCATTCCCGTCGGCGCCTGATTTTTGATTGCCGTAAAGCGTTCCGCCCGTCCGACCCGCGTGGGATTCAAGGATTGCGAGCCGACGCCGGGGAGAAGTGACCGTCCCCCGGAGCATCCGGCGACCCCGATGGCGACGACGGAAGCACATGCAATAACAGCTGATCTGATGCAAATACGAAGCACGCGTGAACCTCCAAGACGTTTAAGGAAAGAGCGAGCAAGGAGCTGGGGGGACAAGTCGCTCTCGATAGCGTGAGTGCCATTCGAAGGCGAGCGGCGCTTTCCCGCTACCGTTGCTACTCGACGGAACAGCGGAGAACTTCGGCGCACCGTTGATTACCAGGTCGGCAAAAACGGCGAGCGCTCGGAAAGGAACGCCTGCGTTTCGGCTCCAAACGTCGTAATAGGAGGGATTTGGCGGTGTTTTCAACCTCTTTTCGTGTGCTCACCATGGCCTTGGTCGCGGGGCTTGTCATCACCAGCGCACCACAGGTGGCGATTGCACAAGGCGTAACGGTCAACGTCAACGGGCAACCGCTTTATCTCAGCCCGGGGCCGATCGAGCGCGCCGGTCGCGTGTTCGTACCGCTGCGCGCCATCTTCGAACGCCTTGGTGCCACGGTGGTTTATGTCGCCGGCACGATCAATGCCACCAAGGGTCCCACGACTATTTCGCTGCACATCGGTTCCACGCAAGCGACGGTTAACGGCCAGCCACAGACCCTCGACGTGGCGCCCTTCATCGTGGGCGCCACGACCTACGTACCGTTGCGCTTCGTCGCGCAGTCGCTGGGTGCACAAGTCGGCTACGATGCAAGCACGCGGGTCGTGGCGATCGATGTAGCGCAACCGTTGCCACCCATGCCCCCACCGCGGCCTCCGCGGCCCCCGTACCCGCCGCCGAATCCCCCGCCCACGAGCATCGTGCGTTTGCGATTGCAGCAGCCGCCGCCGGATTCCAACATGCGCGACCGGTTCGCGGTTATTTCGGCGGAGTTCACGCTTCGGGTCAACGCGGACAGCGTGCGCGTTCTGCTCGACGGCAATAACGTCACCTCCCGCAGCGGTACGTCATCCACCGGCTTTTCCTATAAACCGCCGGCTCCGCTCGATTTCGGCTCCCACACCGTTCGCGTGACGGGGCGCAGCTTGGACGGCACACCGTTCGATCGTTCCTGGTCGTTCACGGTGACTCGCTCTCAGCCCCCGCCGGTGATGCGCTTGACGATTACGCAGCCGGTTCCCAACGCTGCGGTAGGACGAAACTTTACGATCATCGGCAACACCGTCCCCAACGCGACCGTGCGCGTTACCGCGGGCGCGACACCGTCGTTCACCGGACAGTTCAACGGCACGACGGAGGCCGGGCCGAAGGGCAACTTCAGGATCACCGTATCGTTGACCACCATGCCTGGGCAGCAAGCCGCCTCGGTGCGGATTCGGGCGACCGATCCGGTGACGTCGCAGAGTACCGAGACGACGCTTCAGCTGCGCTTGAACCAGTGAGCCGGGGTGGCCGCGAGACGCTTTAGACTTTCTTAACCCCCCGCCCCTAGAGTGCAGGGAAGAAATTCTTCTTTTCGGGGGCCCCATGGTTAAAAAATTCATCGCAATTGCTATCGCGCTCGTCGGACTCGTGGTGAGCGCATGCGGCGGCCGAATGATGGGCGGCAATGCCTCGTCGTCCGCCGCAACCTCGTACGTGCTTCCTCCGATCGATTCGGATCTCGTCATGATCGCGACGCTTCCAAAGGACACCATCGGCGAGGAGCGTCCCAACGAGGGGCTCGGCTCGATAAAGTCCGTGAAGTGGAAGGCGATGCTCGGCGGATACACGCAGCAGCGCTACTCGCAGGCGCTCGGTTTTCCGCCCGGCACGAAGATCACGATTCGCAATCTCTCGCGGTCGACTGAGCACACGCTGGACGTCGTCAAGGTAATCTCCGGACCTCCGGCGATTTTCCCCAAAAACCCCAATTTATCGGTGCAGGCGCACGGCGGCGGCAAGTTGGAAGGGGGGTATGCGAGTGGCCCGATCAAACCTGGGAAATCCATCACGATGACGCTCGCGAAAGCAGGCTTCTATCTGATCGGCTGCGCGTTCCACTATCATGAGGGAATGCACGACGTTCTCGTCGTTCAGCGAAACGCCGCGCCGGGACCGCAAGCAACGGCGCCGCCGACCAGCAAACCGACCACCAGTCCAACGGTAAGGTCGAGTTACTATCCGTAGTGATCGGGAGTGATCGGGATCAAGCGAGCACACCACGCTAGCTGCGTAGCTTAGGGATTTCGTAATAGCAGCTTAAGAATCGGTTGCTAGCATAATCCCGGCATGGTGATCTTCGACGACCAGAAGATCGAACAATTAATTTCACAGTGCCGCTTCGCCGAGGCGGCGGCGGCGCTCGCCGTATCGCGGGCCGAGAACGTACAGGCGGCGGCGCACCTGCGGCATCTACGCAACGTCGTCTATGCGATCGCGGGTAACGATCGTGCATTGGCGCGAAGCATCGAACCCGATCTGCTCGCATGCCGAACGGCGGCCGAAATGGATGCGTATCGGGAAAGCATCAACGGCGCCGGATTTCACGACGATCTGATCGGCGGCACCGTGCTTGCATGGTCGGCCGACGCCGAGGGTGCGTACCGTTTGTTGCGACAAGCGCACGAACGGGCGGTTTCGGAACGGTACTTTCATTTCGCGGTCGCTGCGCGCGAGCGGCTGGCGCATCATGCGCTGCTCTTCGGCGACGTCGAGATGGCTCGCGTCGAGCTCGATCAGGCGTCACAATTTGCCGCCGAGCATCGCTTGCCGGCTTGGCTGGTGCGATGTCTCGCTGGCGCGGCGCGGCTCGCTTTCGATACCGGCGATCTCGACGGCAGCTCGCGCCTACTCGATCGCGCGGCTGCCGACGCACGCTCGCCGGCGCTGCGGGCGCTCTGCGCGCCTTGCGGCGCGCAGCTTGCGGTCGAACGGGGCGACGACATGGCGCTAAGCATCTGGACGTCCGCCGAGATCATCGAGACGGCGCTCCGGTCCGAAGAACCGGAAGCCGCCATCGCCGCGTCCATCGCGCTGCTAATTGGAAGCGACAGCACGAAGAGCGATCTCCCTGCCGCGGTTGCACTGCGGCGAGCGCTCTTTGCGGCCGACAATGCCGCGATGGCGCCGGAGCTTTTCTCGCTGGCCGCTAGCCACGGCCAGCGCGACGAGGCACGCCTGGCCGCGCGCGCGCTGGCCGCAACGTTCGCACCGAACCGCCGTTATCTCAAAGCGCACTATTTGCTGGCGCGAGCCTACCTTTCGTTTCGCATCGGAAAACACGCGGCGTGGACCGACCATGCGAGCGACGCCGCGCGCGCGTTCAACGCGATGGGGCTGCGGCGCTGGACGAACGAGGCGATGCTGCTCCTCGTTCGTCAGGTTGGCAGCGCTGCACGCGCTCCCGGCCGCTCCGGCAGCTCGACGCTCACGGAACGGGAGCAGCAGGTTGCGGATTTGATTCGGCGCGGTGCGCGAAACCGTGAAGTGGCGGTGACGCTTCAGATCAGCGAGCACACCGTCGAGCGCCACGTCAGCTCTATTTTGGGACGCCTCGGTCTTCGCTCACGCTGGCAAATCGTCGACATGCGAAAACAGAACGAACATTAAGCCGGGTGAATGTTCTTTAACGATTGATCCCAATTCCGGGATGCGATTCTTCGCCGCCATCCCCTAGCATCAATTCGGAAGAAGCCGGCTCATTTGCCGCCCTCTTTTTGTTGCTGCTCGGAGTGAAAGTTGATCGGAAACCTCGTTCGTATCGAGAAGCTCGCCTTTTTCTTCGGATTCTGCTGCCTGGTACTGGCGCCGGTCGCGGCGTTGGCCGAGACCGCGGGAATCGTTTCCGGAACCGTTTCCGACGACCGGACGCATTCACCGATTTCGGGAGCGCAGGTCGTGGCGAAGTCTCCCAGCGCAACCTATCGCACGGTGACCGACGCCCAGGGCCGCTACCGGTTCCTCAGCATGCTGCCCGATACGTACTCGCTTTCGGTAGCGTACAAGGGCTACGCGGCGTATTCGGTCGCCTTCGTCGTGCTCAACGGGTCGCAGCAGATCGTCAACGTCCCGCTTTCGCGGACGCTGAAGACGATCGCGTCGACGCATGCGCGCTCTTCGGGGAGCGCCTTTCAGCGTGGCATGACGATCGACACCTACACCGTGACCGGTTCGCAGATCCTTACCGTACAGGGCAAGGCCTTTAATACCAATGAAAACCAACTGCTGCGCAGCATTCCAAGCGTAACGATCGACAAAACCGGAACGGTCTCGATCCGCGGAGGTTTTGCGTTCGAGGCGGCCTATGAGTTCGAGGGCATCGACTACACGACGCCGTCGGCCAACTTGCAGAACACGCTGCAGAACATTTCAAACTTCGGGCTGCTTAACGGCGTGGGTGGCGTGCAGCTGATCCCAGGCGCCGGTGATGCCACCCACGGTGACACCGGTACCGGTCTAGTCCTCTTCACCGCCAAAAACGGTACGTACCCGACGTATTTTCATGCCGATGCAGAGGCGCAGCTTTTTCCGTATCTGCATCAGCTGGGGCTCGAATGGGGGTGGGCCGACCCCTCGCAACGGCTTTCGAACTACGCCGGCTTCATCGCGGTTCGGCGCGCGTTCCAATACGGCATTCCCGGCACCGCCGCCAACACGCTGGGAACGCTTGGCACCAACGCCGCGACGTTGGGCAGCACGATCGACCCGAACCTGGTCTATTACGCGCCGTCGTTCTTAAAGTCCAACGACTTCGTCGACAACTTGATTTACAGGTTCGGACGCAACCAAGGCCAGCGGCTGCAGTTCTTCATCCAAGACCAGGCCATCACGCAGACTTTAGACTACGGCGGCTTTCAGTATCTGCCGTACATCTCGGGCGGCACGACGGCCGGCAAGTGCGCGCCTTATCCCGTAATCGGGCCATTTGGTCCGATCAATACGGCGCAGCAGAACCACGCGTGTGACTCGTTGATTCCACTCTTTCCCGGGCAGCCAAACACGTACGCGTTCGTCTCGCAGCCCGATCAGCTCAAGAGCCCATTTTTAGCCTATAAACTGGAGTACGGAATCAACCTCGGCTCGACGTCGTTGCTGACGGCGCGCTATTTTCGCACCTTCAACCAGCAGTCGCAGGACATGCCGGCGCAGGGCATTTTCGCCGATCCCTACGGAGGAAAGCGCACCGCCGGGCAGATCGACGTAACGACGCAGCTGGGCGGTAAGAATCTGCTCAAATACGGGGCGATTTACGAATACGTCGTGCCCTATGGCAATCGATACGACTTCACCTCGTACACCCCGTTTACTACCCCACCATTCATCGTGACCTACGCGATTACACATCCGCTGCAGCCCCTACCGCTGCCCTACACGTATCAAGGTCTGCTGCCCAACAATAATCCGACCGCACAACAGGGTTTAGAGCAGGATTTCTTTTCGCCGTCGTTTTGCGCGCAAGTAAACCTTCATTCAAACTGCGGATACCTGAGTTCGTACTTTCCCGGCGGCGTGCGGTTCCCGTTTGAAGAAGACGTCGCGACCGTCGGGCAGCAGCAGTACGGTGCCTATTTGCAAGACACCGTCGAAATGTCAAGCCGCTGGAAAGGCGAGCTCGGTCTACGGCTCGATGGCTATAACTTTCAGATCCCGACGCAAGTCGGCGCTCCGGCCTCGATTCCGGCAGTCGAACATCAACGGCTCTACGAGCCGCACTTTGACGCGTCGTATTTGCCCGATCAGCGAGATACCTTTCGGATTGGCTTCGGCCACACGCTGTCGATGCCGCTGCCGAGCCTGCTTGGCGCAGACGTCAGCAGCGCGCCGTATGCGGCGTTCCAAGGAATACCGTCGTACGATAACTCGACCGGAAAGCCGGCACAATACTGCGGTCCGCATGCGAATCAGTTGTGCGGCAGCTACGCCGACCAGCTCTACTGGCTCACGCGCGACTATCGGTTCGGGAGCTCGACGCTCGAAGCACCGCTCGTCGGCGCATCGTTCACCAACATCGACTTCTCATGGGCGCACGAATTTCGCGACGGGTCGGCGATGAAGTTTACGCCGTTCTACCGGCGCGGCTACAACGTCATCGAGCAGACGGCCCAAATCATCGGATTCAACTATCAAACGGGGTCGCCAGTCTACGGCGACGTGCAGTACTCGAATCTGGGAATCCAAAAGGCGACCGGCATCGAGGGACTATACACCAGACAGATTCCACTGGGCATCTCGATGCAAATCGGCGCCACCTACATCAGTCAGTTTGGTAACGAGCCCCCCGGGGCGTTCTTACAACCCGCGGCGCTGGCGCTCGGCGTGCAGTACCGGTCGCCCGACCTGTCGCCCTTCCAAATGAATGCCGCATTCGACTACCGGAGCGCCCACGGCTGGCGCATCGATCCGGTAATCGGTTTCAACGTCGGGTATCCGTACGGTGCCGGTTACTACACGGCCGTGTACTGCAACGGCATCCCGGTAATCGTTCCGAGCACCAGTCTTGCCCTGATCTACTCGCAGAGTCCGGGTTACATCGACCCGCTCTATCCGGGCACGTGCACGAAGCCGAATATCGCGGCAACGCGCGGCATTCACGAAGCGGGTTTAGCTGGCGGTTTTATGACGACGCCGCGCGTCGATGCGGATCTTACCGTCGAGTACCGGCCGCCGACCAAAGGCATTCTGGCGCAATCGGTCTTCGGATTGCAGGTTCAAAACTTGTTGAACCAACTCTACAACGTTCCGGTCCTCAACGGGTGTTATGGAGCGCCGGTCACCAGCGGATTACAAAGCGGCACCGCGCCGTGCACCTATTCTACGGCTCCCTACGCACCCCCGGATGTTGCGGCGCACAGTAGTTCGCCGTATTTGACGTACCCGAACGAACCGCCCATCTCATTCCGCTTCTACTATCAGGTGACGATATGATCGAACGCATGCATGGCGGCCTTTTCGTCGTCGCGCTCTCGGCGTGCGCGGCACTCGCGGGATGCGGCAACGGCGGCGCGTCGGAACCAACGGTAACGTCGTTCGATCCGGCGGCAACGAGCAAACTGCAGTTTGCGGTCGGTGTCGCGACGATAGCGTTCAACGGCGGCCAAAGCATCGCGTACGGACTGAACACCGTCGAAACGCTGCGCCAGCAAAACGGCCTTTCGGGAACGCTGTACAATCAGCCGCAGATCATCGGGCCCTCGAGCTTCGACGTGCTGATCTCGACGCAAACCGGAAATGAGGTGCAATCGGCGGGAGCGGATCTCGGCACCAACCACATTACGTGGTCGACGCTGAATCAATCGCTATGGACGGGTCCGCCGCGCGGCCCGAAAGCGTCGAGTACCGGCGCGTTTGGTTACGGCTTGTGTCCCTGCAACTCCGATTCGGGACCCGGCAACGGCTTCACGCCGCTCTACCAGGCCTTCAATCTCCCGGTGTACGGAAACAACGAGGAGCGCTTTTACGGTGGACCCCCGGCGTTTCCCGGCGCGGGCCCGTCGTTGGTCGCACTCGGCTGGTTAGGTTGGTCTGCCGGGTTCACGGATTTCGCCGTCGCGCCGGTGTTGGGCGCCTATCATTTATATGCCGCCGTTCCGCCGGCCTACGACACGCCGGAGAATCCGACGCCAAGCCCCAATCCCAACGGAACGCCGACGCCGCCGCCCGGCATTCTCGCTGCGGCGGCACAACTAACGCGGCTGACGCCGTTGCCGGCGTTTCCCACGCCGGCATTTCGACCGGATCGCAAGGGCGGCGGCACGATTGACGTTCGCGTTCCGAGCGGCGTGACCGAAGCGATGGTCTTCGTGCGCGCGATCGGCGGCAGCGGCGTCGGCATCTGCGTGCAATCGCATCAGAGCGACAGTTTTTATACCGTCGTGGCGCACCATAGTGGCTCCGCGGCGCTCTTGCTGCCCGATAACCTTGGTCCGCTCACGCAATCCGGTAAAAAAACGCCAACGCTCTGTCCCAAGAGCAGCTACCAAGTCTATGCCGCGGGTACCGACTATCCGGCGTTTGAGGCGTCGTACCCGAACAGTCTCTCGCAGCTGCCGTTGATCAAAGGGCCCACCGGTCAAGCCGACGTGACGACCTCGGATTTGCTCAACGGCCAATATCCGTGACGCGTCTTGCGCTCGCGGGGTTCCTCGTCCTTTCGCTAGTCACTGCGTGCGGCGGCGGGCTCAGCACGCCTAACGGTCCGCAGGTGGGTTCGCCGGGCGGCCCGTCGTCGCCGCCGACGCAACTGGTGAACGTGAAGGTCAGCGTCACCATTCCGACGACGCAACGCGCGGGCGGCGCGCGGCCCGGCTACGTCTCGCCCAATACGCGATCGCTCGTGATTCAACTTGCGTCGGTCGACGGCGAAGGCGTCACCGGCGTCAACGCGACGACGATCGAAACGGCGCCCGATTCGCACGGATGCAAAGCGCAGTCCGGCGGGACGGTGTGCACCGGCGTAACCTCGGGTTCGCCGGGCGACGACGTCTTCTCCGTCACCACCTACGCCGGTGCCGCCGCAACCGGCGCGGTCTTGTCCGTCGGTACCGTGCAGGCACAGATCGCCAAAGGCGGGGGCGGAGTCGCAATCAGCGATCGGCTTTCGCTGACGCTCAACGGCCTCATCGCGTCGCTCCATTTACGGCTGTCTCCGAACGCTGCGAAGCGCGGAAAAACGGCAACGGCCTCGGTTGAGCTTACGCCATTCGATGCGACGGGCGCGCAGATCGTCGGGCCGAGCTTCTTCGTTTTGCCGATCGCGCTCGCGGTCCAGGGTGACGCCCAGGGTGCATTTACATTGCACGCGCGCGGCAAATCCGGCGCGGCGCTTTCGATCCTGAAACCAACGTCGGGAATTACGCTGACGTACGACGGCAACCGGCAAGCGTCGACCGTGACGGTGCAAGCGGCAGTCAACGGACCAAGCTCGATCAGCGCGAGCGCGCGCTTTACCTTAAAAGGAAGACAACCGCCCCCGCCGGTCGGCACGATCTACGCGCTGAATTTTGGAAGCAACGACGGCCTCGCCGCGACCGTGACCGAATACGACGGCAAAGCCAAAGGCAACGCCGCACCAAAGCGTACGCTGCAGCTGGGTTCTAAACTCTACGCTCGCGGGATTGCCGTCGATTCGAGCGGGAATCTATACGTCGGTTTCTTCGACAACCAGCTCGGCTTCTCGCCGTCGAGCGGGCTGCCGGATGCCGGCAACGTCGTCGCGATCTACGCGCCGGGCGCGAGCGGAAACACGCCGCCCAAAGCGACGCTCAGCGCCGACAGCACGACGAACACGGCGCTCTTCCCGCTCTTCATGAGTTTTGATGCGTCGGGCGATCTCGTCACGTATGGCGCGACGAGCGTTGACGGCAACATCGGCGATGCCGTTCTAACGTACCCGCCGGGAAGCTCCGGAGCGGCCGCTCCGGCACACGGGTGGAACTTCGCAACGCCGCAGATTCGCTACGCCGGTCCCACGGGACTCGTGCTCGACTCGGCGGGAAACTTTTACGTCAACGGCGCGCTGCACACGTCGCTGGGCCCCGCCTACGGCGTCTTCGTCGCGCCCGCATCGGATGTCGGCAATCCGCTGAGCACGCCTACGCGCACGATTCCTTGGGACCCGACGACGGAGTTAACGTTCGGCCTCACGACCGACGTCGCACTCGATACCAGCGGCGAGATCTTCGTGGGAAATTCATTGGTGCAAGGCCCGAGCGGTTCGCCGTCCTGCCAGGGGCGCGCGAACGTCTACGCGGCTGGTCCGAGCGGCGGCACGACCGACGTTCCGCCGCTGCGCATTCTCACGCTCGGCGGCGTCTTGACGCGGAACCCGCAATGCAACTCGTCGCGCAACCCGCTAGCCGCGCTCTTCCCGACGATCTCGATGTACGGCACCACGCTCTTCGTCGCCGACGACTTCAACAACGCCATCGATGCATATCCGGCGTCGGCCAGCGGCAACGTCGAGCCGACCCTGACGATTAGCGGCTCGGCGACGCAACTCAATGCGCCCGTCGCGCTGGTCGTCACCATACTTTCCGGTCGGGCTACGGCCCGGCCGGCTAATTCCCCCTTTGAAGCACCACACGCTCGATGAGGATAGTTCACATGAAAAAAAGCCTGGCCGCATTGGCCTTGGCGGCCGTTCCGGTGCTGGCATTCAGCGCCTGCAACGGCACGACCGGCGGAGGCAGCTCGGGAATCGCCCCGCTGCCGAACTCCGCGCAAATCACTCATAGCACTCGCATTCATGGGGCCGACAGCGGCCCAGGAGATCTGCACGCCGGCGGCGCGACGTTCCCCGCTTATGCGTATAATCTCGCAAGCCAGCCCGTCGGTACGTACAATCAGGCGCAGCCGCCGCCGGGAGTCGGCTCGCTGTTCTATTCGGCGCCCACCAAAGGCACGGTCTATTACTGCCTCACCGGCAGTGGATACGGCCGCGCCGAATTCACCACGAATAACGGTACCGCGACGAGCGCGTGCGCTCCGCTTGGCCAATCCCCAACCGGATTCGGCGGCCGCAAGGACCCGCTCGATTTCGTCGGCAGCGACGTCGCATTGAAGTCGACCGAGTACACGACCTACAAATCGAACCGCGAGTCCGGCACCGTGCAATGGGGCGAGCCCTTCGAGATTCCGACGATCGGCGGACCGATCGTTTTTGGTTTCCGACCGCAAGACTATAAAGTCTCGGCGCTCAAGCTCTCGGCTTGGACGTATTGCGCGATTGTCAACGGAACGGTGAGCGACTGGAATGACGCCGCAATTACGGCTGACAACGGCAAGTCGGTAACCGGCGGCGTTTCGCACACGATCACCTTCTACTTCCGCTCCGACAGCAGCGGTACGAGCTACCTGTTCACCAACCATTTGAATGCCGCGTGCAATATCAACTTCAAGGCGCCATACAACGCGCCGCCCTACGGCAGCTCCAACCGCAGCGCCGCATGGTCCTATGGAGTCAACAGCGTGTGGCCTGGGCCGGGATCCTCGGGCAATCCGAATCCGAACTTCATCGGTGAGAGCGGCAACCCCGGCGTGCTCGCGGCGATCCAAACGACGGCATTCGGCACGGGATACGTCGAAGGCGCGTATGCCAAGGCGGCTAGCCCGCCGGTCGGCCAAGCCTTGCTGCAAAACGGCTTCTCCAATGGCAAAGCCATCTTCACCGATCCGACCGTCAAGAAAGAGTACGTGGGAGCGCTCAAAAAGGTGACCGCACGCGCCATCACCTACGGTGGAGGCAGCGACGAACAGCCGCTGGGTACGAGTACTCCGTGGTGCATCCTATACGTCGATCCGAAGAACTTCGTCTCTCCGCCGGCCAAGACGTATCCCATCGTGGGCCTCAGCTACTGGCTGTTCTACGGTAACAACAACGGCGTCCACGTTTCCGACAAGAAGGCTTTGATCAACTATCTTGTCTCGGGTAAAGCGAACAAGATCGTCGATAAGCTCGAGTACACGCCCTTGTCGTCCTCGATCCACACCGCGATCCTCAACGCGCTCAACGGAAACGGCGGCAGTCAGCCGGCCTGCCTCCAATAGCGTGGTTCACCCCGTTTACGCGCGCCGCAGCAATGCGGCGCGCGTAATCCAGATCACCGCTCTCGCCTGTGCGGTCGCGAGCGCGGGATGCGGCGGCTCCGGCTCGTCGTACTCCGCCGTGCCACCCACCAAGGCGCAGACCGTCACGGTGCGATTTGTTGACGGCGCACCGGTTCTCGAGGCACTCGTCAACGGCGTGCCGACCGATATCGGCGCGGCCTACCTTCAAGCGGACGGGCAGACGGTGACGTCGTCATTCTCCTACGGCACGATGTCGTCGTTTACAACAACGCTCCCGCCCGGCGTGCGCTCGTTGAAGGCGCTGGATACTACCGGATATTTTGTGGGGCCCTTAAAAACGCCGGCGCTGGCCTCTGGGAAGCGCTATACGCTGATTGTCGTCGGAACGTATCCAAACTATCGCGTTTTGGCGTTTGAGGAGCCCACCGGCGCCGGCGCGCAGCTCTCCCTATATGAGGCGTCGCCGTCCGTTGCCGCCGCCGACTTCGGCAGCTTTAGCGCGTCGAGTCATTCGAACTTCCGTAAACTCGGCAGCGCGCATTTGGGCAGCGTCGCGACGGTATCGCTTGGAAAAAGCGTTTCGGACTTCGGCGGCTACGTCGCGGTCGGCAGCAACCAGATTGGCGCGTTGACGTTGGCGCAAATCGACTCCTTCGACTCGCGAAACGCCTTGCCGTTTCATCGCGCCGCGCGATTATCGCTCTTTCTCTTCGATCCGAAACCCGGCAGCAACGGGCCCGTCTTTGGAAGCATCGATCCGTGAAAACGTCGTCATTCTTTGCAATCGTCATGGCCGTCGCGGGCGCCGTGGTTGCGATCTCGGGTTGCGGCGGTAGCGTCGGTCCGGCTCCGGTGGGAATCTCCAACCCTCCGCAGCCCACCGCGACGCCGGCCTCGCACCGGCTGTACGTCGACCATAACGGATTGTTCTACGAATACGCGTTGCCGTTGACGCCGGCATCGAAGCCGGTGCGCGCTCTGCAGGAATGGCCGGGTCTTCCCTCGGCCCCGCAGATTGCCGTCGATCCCTTCGGAAATCTCGCGCTTGCAAGTTCGGAGAGCATTCGGATCTTTGCGCCGCCGATCGTTTCGCTTGCGCCGTCGCACGCCAAACTCCAGATCACGCTGACGCCCGCAATCACGGAGATCGGAGTTTCAGGCGCCGATCTCGTCGACATCGAGTACGATCCGAATCAAAACTTGTGGCTGCTCAACAACCTTGGCGGCGAGGTTTCGGAGCTGCGCGCGCCGATCTCGAAATCGAGCGTCGCAGCCGTCACGATCGAGTTTGGTGCGCCGGGCTCGAAGACGGCGGGGTTTTCGACCCTGATCCAGGCCCGCTTCGACGTGAACGCGGCGCTCTACGTCTATGCAGCCTCGTCGCAGCGCGCGCGAGTCTTTAAAGTAGGCTTTCCCTACGCGAAGCCGCCCTCGTCAATTGGCCTGAACATTGGTCAAGCCGATTTCGTGGATTCGAGCCAGTGGCCGCCGCAGGCGCCGGTGCAGCCATCGCTGCTGCTGGGACAGTACTTCGGACCGCTGCACTCGCCGAAGCCCGGCTCGCCGCCATCACCGCCGGTCGACGTTCTTAGCCAGTTTGCCGAACCTCTCAATCCGCAGTTTGGGCTCTTTCCGGGCGCCCACGTCAACACGATCGTGGGGGCGCTGGTAGCGGATCCGCCACGCGCGAGCCTCTACACGCTCGACGCGGGCGACGGCGCGCTCAACGTCTACCGCTTACCAATGCCGGGTCACGCAAGTCCGAATCTGTCGCTGCGCTGCTTGGCCCCGTCCGGCAACTGCAGCCAGAAGATCGAGCACCTCTTCTTGGCGCCGTAACTCTCAAGCAGCGCGCGGCACTCCTGCGGCGAAAGAAAACGCACCGTGCGCGCGATGACCCTCGAAAGACCAGCGCCGATCGAAACGAATCCGCTGCGCTTGAGCGACAAGCCGCAGCCGGTTCCGGCTTTAGGAGAGATCTTGGTGCGCGTAAAGGCGTGTGGGGTTTGCCGCACCGACCTGCACGTCACCGAGGGCGACCTCGCGTTCAAACACGCCGGAATCGTTCCGGGGCACGAAATCGTCGGCATCGTCGAACAGCCGCTTGCGGGCAACGCGCGCTTCGGCGCCGGGGATCGCGTGGGCGTGGCGTGGTTACGGCAAACGGACGGAACGTGCCGCTACTGCCGCAGCAACCGCGAAAACCTCTGTCCGAACGCGCTCTTTACCGGATGGGATCGCGACGGCGGATACGCGCAATATGTCGTCGTCCGCGAAGATTTTGCTTACTCGATTCCGGAAGCGATCGATGACGAACACGCGGCGCCGTTGCTCTGCGCCGGCATCATCGGATTTCGTGCGATCAAACGCGCGGCGATCGTGCCTGGTGCTACCGTCGGACTCTACGGGTTCGGCGGCTCCGCGCATCTTGCGATACAAGTGCTCAAGCATTGGGAATGCCGAGTCTTTGTGATGAGCCGTGGGGGGATTCATCGCGAGCTCGCGGCGGAGCTCGGCGCCGATTGGATCGGTGACGCGTCCGTGGCGCCGCCCGCCCAACTCGACGCGGCGATTCTTTTCGCGCCGGCCGGAGAATTGGTGCCGGTCATTATGGAGTCGCTCGCGCGCGGCGGCGTGCTGGCAATCGCGGGAATCTACCTCTCGCCGATTCCGCCGCTCGATTACGAGCGCCACTTGTTCGACGAGAAAGAGATTCGCAGCGTTACGGCAAACACGCGCGCCGACGGTGACGAGTTCCTGAAGATCGCGGGCGAAATTCCACTAAAGACCGTGACGGTGGGAATGCCGTTGGAGGAGGCGAACCGTGCGCTTTCCATGCTCAAGCACGACGAACTGCGTGGCGCCGCGGTCTTGCATCTTTGAAGCGCCAATGACTCGCCTGTTTTCCGTTGTGGCCTTAGCCGCGCTGGCCGCGTGCAGCGGTTCGTACGACGAGCGCGTTCGCGAAGAGTTTCACCAAGCGACGCCCGCGAGTGCTACCGCGGTCGTGCACGTCACGAATATTGCCGGAAGCGTTCGGGTCGAGGGTTGGAACAAGCCCAGCGTTGACGTGCAGGCGACCAAATACGGCTACGATGCGCAGGAGCTCCGCTCGATCACGATCGGCGTGCGCAAGGAAGGCGATGCAATCTTCGTCACGACGACCTACGGCAGCGGCATGCATCGCGGCGGCGTACGGTATCGCATCTTCGTTCCGGCCGGCGCATCGCTGAAGATCTCTAACGTCGCCGGCGCCATAGAGGCTGCGGGCGTTCGAGGCAACGTCACCGTCGAAACGCAAGCCGGCGAGATCGTCGCCGATCTCGGGACGGTCTCGGAGAATCGGTCGATCGATCTTCAGGCGACGACCGGCGCGATTCAGCTTTCGATCGCGCCCGATAGTAATGCGCGCATCGAGGCGCACAGCACGGTCGGAGCCTTTTCGAGCGACATCCCCGACGTCGTGCAAAGCCGCGAAAATATCGTCGGCGCCCGCGCCGGCGGCGAGATCGGATCGGGCAGCGCCCACATCCGCCTCGCAACGGCGACGGGCGCGATCATGCTTCGGGAACGCTGAAACGCTTGGCGAGAAGGACTATTTTTAACTCAACGTATCGATCGCGTTGACGCGTTAACGCCTCAATCGATGGCATAATCGTCGGAGGAGGTCATCCGACGTTATGACGCGTTACGCGAACCGCTTTGCCGCGACTGCATTTTCCGTTGCGGTCGCCGTGGGGCTTCTCACGGCTTGTTCAAGCAACAAACCGTTCTTGCCGAGCTCTTCACCCGCCGCCATCAACGAAATGCCGCAGTGGTCGAACCTCGCCACGCTCGTGCCGCCGCAGCTCCGTCCGCTGCCCGGCACGATACCGCTGCCCTTGCGCTTCGATGTCGACTCAAACACCAGCTCGGCCACCGGCATCTACGCGAGTGAAGTCTATGGCATCGACATCTGGGGATATCCAATCAACAATTCGCACAACGGCAAGGCAATCTGCACGGTAACGCCGGTGAGCGGTCTCAACGGCATCGCGGTTGACGGCAACGGCGACCTCATCGATCCGGACGGCGGCACGAGCGCGATCATCGTCTTCAAGGGCCCGCAAATGTGCGGACCCGAGCTTGGATCGGTGAAAGATCCATTCGGTCAACCGTCCGATGCGGCAAGCGCAAACGCAGCGACCGGAACGATCGTCGTTGCCAACATCTTCGACAATAACAGGAAGCCGGGCAGCGTTTCGCGCTGCACGCTTGCCGGCGGATGCAAGGCCAACTTGAAAAATCCCAACATGTACGAGGTCGCCGGCGTCGCCCTTGCCACCAACGGCGACTGCTGGGCTTCGGCTAATAACTCGAGCGGTAAAGCGACGCTAACATACTTCAAGGGTTGTTCGGGACCGGGCAAAAAAACCACCGGGTATCGAAACGCTTACTACGGCGGACTCGATATCGACGGCAGCGGCAATCTTGTATCGCTCAGCTACATGGACAAAAAGCTGTACGTATACAAGGGATGCAACCCGGCCTGCGCGCGGGTCGGCGGGCCGTTCGTCTTGAAAGGCCAAGCCACGTTCGGTCATTTAAACGCGAGCTCGACCCAGTTCGCGACCGGGGATTTTCAATACGGTCAAATCGACGTCTACAAGTACGCGCCTACCAAAGTCAAGTTCGCCTATAGTTTCAATAACGGACTGAATGCCAGCGCGCTGGTCGAAGGGATCGCTTACGATCCGCGCTAGCCGGGGGTAGCTTTTGGCCCGGTGAAGCGCTCTCAGCCGCTCCCCAGGCCCGGCTGAAAAATTGACCGGGATGCAGGATTCCGCGGGGTTAAACCCAAGGACAATCGTCCCTAGGTCCGTTGTAGGAGTTTTGTGGATGTCCCAACTGGAGTACACCCCTGTTCAACTACCGGATGCCCGCTTAACCGCCGCGGCGGAAACTCACGGCGACCTAGCACTTCCCTAACTACAGTAAGGAGAATTCTCCCTATGCGTTTGTTATCAGCAGCGCTGTGTACGACCATCGGCGCAGCGCTTCTCGCCAGCTGCTCGGGAGGCAACATGTCCTCGCCGAGCTCGGCGATCCCGGGTACATCGGGCGGCGCCAGTAAGGTCAGCTCGCTGCACCACCATGCAGCGATGGCCTTCATTCCCCGCGCGGATCTGCCGAAAGGCCCCGTGAAGCTCAAGGGACGCCAGGCCCCAGCCTCAGCGATCAAGGGCAGCTACGCCTCAGAGTTCTACGGCGGTTTCGTTAACGGCTACACCAAGAACAACAGCGGCAACAACCCGTCGATCTGCACCGAGAGCGTTAGTAGCGTCAACAACTTCGGCGTCGACGGCCAAGGCAGCTTGATCATTCCGGCCGCCTTCTCGGGCGTCAACGTCTACAGCCCCGGCATGTGCGGATCGCTGGCGGCCACCATTACCGACTCGTACGGTCAAGCCTCGGATGCCTCTTCGGTCAACGCGATGACCGGCCCGATCGTGGTCGGCAACATCCTCGGCCCGGGCTTCGTGGTTAACTGCACCGTGTCCAGCCTAACCTGCACCCAGCTGACGCCCGGCTCGGCCGGCATCGGCGAAGTTGCCGGCGTTGGAATGAACGCGGCCGGCGACTGCTGGGCCGACTCATTCAACGCGGCGTTTACGGCCGTTGAGCTGACCTGGTGGGCCGGCTGCACCGGCACCGGCACCGTCACGACCGGCTTCCTGAACACCGGCTACGGCGGCGTTGACGTCGACAACAAGGGCAACATCGTCACCTTCAACTGGCACGGTTCGGCCGGCACAGACCTCTGGGTCTACTCGGGCTGCAACCCTGCCTGCACGTCGGTTAGCGACAACTCGCTGACCAACAACAGCGCGCTCTTCGGCCACATCGGCAGACAGGGCGAGCGCCTGATCGTCGGCGCGTATCTGGCGGGCCAAGCCGACATCTATGCGTACACCCCGACCACGCTCACCTACTACTACAGCTTCAACAACGGTCTGACCGCCTCGGGGCTCGTCGAAGCCGCCGCGTACAGCCCGTCCTCGAAGAAGTAACAACAACTCAAACATACCTAGTTACCCAGAAACAAAAGGGGGTGGCCGGTTACGCCGGTTGCCCCTTTTCTTTTCAAAATCGACAAAGGGAGCGGAATCACTATGCGTTTAGCATCAACAGCAATCACGGTCTGCATCGCGATAGCGCTTCTTACCGGCTGCTCGGGCGGCATCCCGTCATCGGCGATTTCCTCGGTACCGAGCAACGGCGGCGGCGCAACGAGCAGCTCGATGCATCACGGTGCGCCCGTCAGCATCATTCCCCGCTCGGATCTGCCGAAGGGGCCGGTGAAACTGCACGGACGCCGGGCGCCGACCGCGGCAATCAAAGGTATCTACGTAGCCAATTTCCTTGGCAGCACCATCAACGGCTATATGAAGAACAACAGCGGCAACAATCCGGCCATTTGTCAAATAACCGGCGTTTCCAGCGTGAATAACGTTGCTACCGACACCGTGGGCAATCTCATCGTTCCGGTCGCCTTCAACGGCGTTAACGTCTACACAGGTCCCAGCATGTGCGGACCCCTGATGGCAACGATCGCGGATTCGTACGGTCAGGCGTCGGATGCCGCCGCGGTCAATGCTGCGACCGGAAACATCGTGGTCGCGAACATCCTCGGCCCCGGCTTCGTGGTGGTGTGCACTGTGTCCAGCCTTTCGTGCACGCAGCTGACACCTAGCTCCGCCGGCATCGGCGAAGTTGCCGGCGTTGCGATGGATGCGGCGGGCAATTGTTACGCCGACTCATACAACGCTGCGTTTACGGCCGTCGAGCTGACCTACTGGGCCGGCTGCGGCGGTACCGGAACGGCGCTTGCGGGTTTTCTGAACACCGGCTACGGTGGCGTCGACATCGACAACAAGGGGAACATCGCCACCCTCAACTGGCATGGCTCCGCGGGTACCGACCTCTGGGTATACTCGCTGAGTGGAACGACGTTGACGTCGGTTAGTGACAATCCGTTGACTAATGACACGGCGATCTTCGGCCACATCGGCAAACAAGGCCAACGGTTCGTAGTCGGCGCGTATCTCTTCAGTCAGGTGGACATCTACGCGTACACCCCGACGACGCTGACCTACTACTACAGCTTCAACAACGGTCTGGGCAGCGGCGATATCGAAGGCGCAGCATACAGCCCGTCCTCGAAGAAGTAACCTCCGTTTTCTTCCGCGCTGGCGTCGCGTTCTTAGTCGTCGCCGAAGAAGCTCGCCGGTCTTGCGTGCCAGCGCGGAAACCGATCCTGCAAAATCCAGTACGCTGACGATTTTCCGCCGCCGAATATCTTAAATTTGCGAGGCTGCTGAGCAAAATCGAAGGCATCGCCGGCGGGATCTTTCGCGCGTGCATCGGCCGCCGCGAGTGGGGGTAGCCCGAAGTTATCTTCGATAAATTTCAGCACGCTCGCAGTTTCGTATTGAACGTGCGTCACGTAGCCGCTCTTCGCGTATGGCGAAATCACGATCAAGGGCACTCGAAAGCCGAGGCCGGTGTAATCCTTATAGAGCGGTTGTACCGGATCGAACCAGCCGCCCCAGTCGTCCCACATGATGAAGATCACCGACGAATTCCAGTACTGGCTCGTACCAACTGCATTGACCAACGACGTCACCCAGTTTGGCCCGTTGCTCGAGTTGACGCCGGGGTGGTCCGAGTTCTCGTATGTCGGCGTGATCCAGGTAATGTTGGCGAGCCTTCCGGCGGCGATGTCCTTAAGGAACTGCGACTGCGGATTGATGACGTCAGCGGACCAGTCCGGACCTTTGTAAACGCTTTTAATCGCCTGGTACGACGACCACAGACCGCCATCGCCAGTGACGCTGCCGGTGTAAAAGCGCCAACCGATGCCGGCAGCGTCGGCCTCCGTGCCGATCGTCGGATTGTCGAAACAGGCAATGATTCGCTTGCCAGGCGTTCTTTTAGCGGTGATTGTAGGGACGGTGTCGGGTCGCCCGCCCTCGCAGCCCCACGGTCCGTCCGGTTCGTCTGCGGCTCGGGACGCGTACGCGGCGACCGAGAACTGGTGCGCGATAAAACTGCCGTCGAAGTTGGACGAAAAGAGGTTGTCGGCGAGTACGTATTGCTGCGCCATCTTCCAATACGGATCGACTTCGGTTTCCGGCACGTAGGCAAAGGCGAAGTTTGCCGGAGCGCCCAGAGTGGTGTGCTCGTTGTTCCAGCCGTCCATCTTGCAATGCGTTCCCGGCAGTTTTCCTTGGCCATCGCAGGCGGCGAAGAATGAGGGCGAAAATGGGCCGATATCCCACGTGGTGGCGAGACCCTGCGCGTGCAGTGCGATCTTAGCGCCCGTGGTATCGTAGCCGTAGCTCTGGGTCTTCGCTCCGGGATATCCCATAAAAAGATTGTTGAACGAGCGGTTCTCCTGAATGATAAAAATCACGTGTTGGATTGGCGTCGTCGCGACACGGTGGAGATTGCCGCGATGGACACGCTGCGATGCCGCGAGAAACGGCGAGTGTGAAGAAGTGTCGGCGCCGCAGCCGGCCGCACTCGCGGTCAGTAGTAACAAGACGCCAAATTGCCAGCGGACGTTCATTAAATCAGCTTTCGCGGTAAATGGCCGGGAACCCCGTTGCCTAGTCGTCCCCCATAATGTTCTTCGGTTTTGGGCGGCCACGGCCGGCTCGATCCTGCAAGATCCAAAACGCCGGCAATTTGGCTCCGGCGAACTTTTTGAAGGCGCGCGGTTTTTGCGTGTAGTCAAAGGCGTCGTTGCTCGGATCGTTGGCGCGCGCATCGCTGTGGGCCAACGGAGCAAGGCCGAACGTGCTCTCCATAAATTTCAAAACGCTGGCCGTTTCATACTGAACGTGGGTCACGTGATTCCGTTTCGCGTATGGTGACACCATGAGCAGCGGTACGCGAAAGCCTAGGCCGGCGTAATCTTCGTGCACGGGCTGAACCGGATCGAACCAACCTCCCCAATCGTCCCACATGATGAAGATCGCCGACGATTTCCAGTACTGGCTCGTGCCTATCGCGTTGACCAGCGAGGCTATCCATGCCGGCCCGGTGTTTCCGCCGATGCCCGGGTGATCGGAGTTCGCGTACGTCGGCGTGATCCAGGTGATATTGGCTAGCGTTCCGCCGGCGATATCGGCGAGAAATTGCGACGGCGGATTAATCACATCGGTTTTCCAGTCCGGTCCCTTATAGACGCCGCGGTTGGCCTGATACGACGACCAAAGGCCCCCGTCGGCGTTAATCGCGCCGGTGTAGAAACGCCAGCTAACGCCTGCGGTGTCGGCTTCGGCGCCGATAGTCGGAATGTCGAAGCAGGCTGGGATGGTGCGGCCATAGGTCCGCTGTGACGTCCAGGTTGGGATCACGTCGTGCGATCCTCCTTCGCAGCCCCACGAGCCGAACGGAGAATCGGCGGCCTTGTCGGCGTACGCAGCGATGGCGTACTGGTGCGCGATAAAGCTGCCGTCGAGGTTTGACGAAAACATCCGGTCGGCCAGCACGTATTGCTCCGCCATCTTCCAATACGGATCTATTTCGTGTTCGGGCACATAGGAATACGCAAAGTTGGCCGGGGCTCCGAATCCAACCAGCTCGTCGTTCCATCCGTCCATCTTGCATTTGGTCCCGGGAAGCTTACCTTGTCCGTCGCACGCCGCGAAGAATGCGGGCGAAAAGTGGTCGATGTCCCAGGACGTCACGAGGTCTACGGCCTGCAAGGCGATCTTGTTGCCTTTGGTATCGTAACCGTAGTTTTGCGTCATCGCGCCGGGATATCCCATGAAGAGATTGTTGAACGAACGGTTCTCTTGAATGATGAAGATCACGTGCTGAATCGGACTAGCGTTTGCGCGCAATGCCGCGTGTCCCGGCGGGGTTACGGGCGCGCCGGAAAACGAACCGTTCGCATTGCATGCCGCAACGGCGAGCGTCAGTGTGAGAGTTGCGGCAACCTTCAGTGGGGCGTTTAGTGGCACGTTTAACGAAGCTCCTTCTCTAGAGAACCCCTTAGCAAGTCACTTTTCGCACGCCGGGGCACTACCCTTCGCGGTGGTGGGAGGAAGAGCGAATGATCCCGGCATAGGCAGAATGCGCTATGAAGAAGCGGTTCGTTGTGCGGATTGCGGGCTCGCTGCTCGCGCTTGGCTTGCTTGCCGCCTGCTCGACGGGATCGACGGCGAACGTGCCGCCGGTTCGCGAAGGCGAGATGTTGCGGGCGCTGAGCGGTAGCGGCGCCGGCAAGATCACGCACGTCATCTTCATCGTTCAAGAGAACCGCAGCTTCGATGATCTCTTTCAAGGCTATCCCGGCGCGGATACTGTCCCGAGCGGCAAGAATTCGAAGGGCCAGACGATCGCGTTGCAGCCTATCAGCCTGGCGAGGGCCTACGATATCGATCATTCGGCGCGCGCGATGTTCGCCGCATGTCATGGAACTGGAATGCTTCCCGGAACGAAATGCCGGATGGACGCGTTCGATCAGGAGCGCAGCTACTTCGGGCCGCCAAATCCGCAGTACGTCTACGTTCCGCACAACGAGTCCAAGCCGTACTTCGACATGGGGCACGAATGGGTCGTCGCCGACCGGACGTTCCAATCCCAGCTCGACGAGAGCTTCGTCGCGCACCAATACATCATCGCCGCTCAAGCGCAGTCGAGCGTCGATATACCGGGCGGCGAGTGGGGTTGCGAGGGCGGGTCCAGTGACACGGTGCAGATGATCACCCACAGGCGCAGGTACGGCGGTTATCAGCAGGTCTGCTTCGACTATCAAACTCTGGGCGACGAGCTCGACGGCGCCAAGCTTACCTGGCGATTCTACACCAGCAAGTACGGGAGCCCGTCCAGCGGCAACGGCGGCGATTGGTCGGGGTATCAGGCGGTCAAACATATTTACAAGGGACCCGATTGGAGCAACGTCATCACGCCGCAGAAGCAGTTCATCACCGACGTTGGCGCCGGTACGCTCGAAAACTTTACGTGGATAACGCCAATCTGCAAGGATTCCGATCACCTCGACTGCGGGAGCAGCCTCGGACCGTCGTGGGTCGCGACGCTCGTCAATACCGTCGGCAAGAGCCAGTTTTGGAACAGCACCGCGATCTTCGTGATCTGGGACGACTGGGGCGGCGAGTACGATCACGTTCCGCCGCCGTATAAAGGGTACGACAGTGTCGGTTTTCGAGTGCCGATGCTGGTGATTTCTCCCTACGCAAAGCAAAACCACGTTTCGCACGTGCAGTACGAAACGGCCAGCGTGCTGCGCTTTGCCGAAGATCTTTTTGGCTTAGGCCAGCTGGCGGCCGCCGATCGGCGCGCGAAGTCGCCCGCGGGCGACTGCTTCGATTTTAACCAAGCGCCGCGCAAGTTCGTGCCGATCAAGTCGCCGGAAGGCAAGCAGTTCTTTCTAAATCAAGCGAACGACTACCGTGCCCCGGATGCGCAATAGCGGCGTCGCCGCCGCGTGGGCGGCCTGGATGCTTGCGGGCTGCACGGTGGGGGCACAACCAACTCTTCCTGCCGGTCAAACGGCGATTTTTCAACAGCTTCGCGCGAGCGGTGCCGGTAAAATCACGCACGTCGTCTACATCGTCCAGGAGAACCGTAGCTTTAACGATCTTTTTCAAGGCTATCCTGGAGCGTACACGGTTTCGAGCGGGAAGGATTCCAAAGGCGAAACGATCCAGCTCAAACCGATAAGCCTCGCGCACCGATACCTCATCGATCACGGGTTGACGGCGATGATCGCCGATTGTCGCGGAACCGGCGAGCTTCCGGGAACGCGATGCCGGATGGACGGATTCGATCGCGAACGAACCTTCGGCGGCCCGAGAGGCATCAAGTATCCGGTGTACGCCTACGTACCGCACAGCGAGTCGAAGCCGTATTTCGACATGGCGCACGAATGGGTGCTCGCCGATCGCATGTTTCAGTCGCAGCTCGACGAGAGCTTCGTCGCGCATCAGTACGTCATCGCCGCGCAGGCGCAGTCGAGCGTGGACCTGCCGAATGGCCCTTGGGGGTGCGAACCCGGTCCGAGCAACACCGTTCCCACGATCACCAAGGATCGTAAACATGGGATCGTGGAGCCGGTATGCTTCGATTACCAAACGCTCGGCGACGAACTCGACACTGCCCACCTTTCGTGGCGCTTCTATTCCAGCTGGTACGGCAGCAAGTCCAACGACACCGGAGCGCTCTGGTCGAGCTATCAGGCGGTCAAACACATCTACACCGGCCCGGATTGGGCAAAAGACGTGATCACGCCGCAGAAAAGGTTCTTTCACGACGTCGACGCGGGAAAACTCGCGAACTTCACGTGGATTACGCCGATCTGCAACAACTCCGACCACACGAACTGCGGCGGCGGACACGGGCCGTCGTGGGTTACGGCGCTGGTGAATGCCGTCGGCGCGAGCAAGTTTTGGGATTCGACGGTGATCTTCGTGCAGTGGGACGACTGGGGCGGCCTTTACGATCCGGTTCCTCCACCGTTGCGAGACTACGACGGTCTGGGTTTTCGGGTTCCGCTGCTCGTGATCTCACCCTATGCCAAGAAGAACTACGTCTCACACGAGCAATATGAAACCGCCAGCGTCTTGCGCTTCGCCGAAGAGCTCTTTGGTTTGAGTCAGCTGGCGGCTGCCGATAAGCGCGCAAAGTCGCCGGCGGCCGACTGTCTCGATTTCACTCAGAAGCCGCGCCGGTTCGTGCCGATCCAGGCCCCCCAGGGCCGGAACTTCTTCCTCGAGCAGCCCAACGACTACCGCGCTCCCGACGAGGAATAAAGAGAGGCGGGGGCTTTCGCTCCCCGCCTCCGATTTGGTTTGAACGTCAGAGAGTTCTAGAGCGCTCCGTCGCCTTTGGGCGATCCCCAACCGGTCGGACCGTCGTAGCCAACGCCTGCCGTGCAGAGATAGCTACCACCGCAGGAGCCGTTGCTGCCGCTGGTGATGTCGTTGAGATCGCGGTCGTTATGGCGATCATTCTGCGACCAGATTTTCTGGGCCGCGTTTTGCGAGCTGGCGTTCTGAGCCAGACCGAAGATGCCGGCAATGTCCGGTGAGGCGGCGCTTGTGCCGCAGACGCCGAACCAGCCGCCATCGTGTTGATCGTATTCCGCGACGCCCGGCGAGCAGCCGGATTCCGCCGATATGTCGCTGTCCGTGCGAGACGTGCAGCCGGTGTCGTGCTGCCACGAGGGCTTGGTGACGCCCGTCGCGCAACCCGAGCCGGCGCCGTTCCAGGCGGTTTCGCTGTAGGTTGTGCCGGTCTTGGCGAGCTGTGTGCCGCCGACCGAAACGACGGTTGCGAGCGCTTCCGGAGCGCCGTTCTGGTTGTAGCCGGCATCACCCGATGCGGCGAGGTATTCAACGCCCGGCGTGCTGAAGTCGGCGGTGTTCACGCAGCTGACCGAGCCGTAGCAGATCCAGCTGTTGCTGATGATATGCGCGCCGAGGGTCACGGCTTCGGCTTCGGCCGTATCGAGATCGGCCGAAGAGGCGCTGTTCGCTTCGACGAGATAGATCGTGCACTTCGGGCAGGCCGCGGAGACCATCTCCGTGTCGAGCGAGATCTCGACTGACCAGCCGGTGTAACTCGGATAGTTGCTCTGTTGTCCGAGCTGATTGTATTTGTGGAATGTCGTCGTACCGAGACTGAACTGCGTGCGGTACGTGGTCAGGTCGGTCGCGGCGGTCGGGTTGTCGCCCGCGTCAACGATTGCGACGATCTGTCCCGAGCCTCTCGTCCCTATTAGGCCGGTTAGGTGGTAGCGCGTTTCAAGATCGACCGGCGCCCAACCGCATGTCGCACCGGTGCAAGCCGGCTGGATGCCCTGTTGGGTCAGCGCCAAGCACGTCGGCTGGCCGACGACTTGCGGGCAGACGTGGCGCGCGAGGCCCTGTGCCTGCCATAGCGGCATCACGTGCGTTGCCGAGGATCCGGTCGTTCCCGTCAGACCGGTGCTCGGCATATTGGAAGAACCGCCGCTACACGCGGCGATCGCGAGCGCCGCAACGAGCGGCGCCACAAGTTTGATGGTTCCGTTCACAAATGCTCCTTATGTTCGAGGGTTTCTGGGGATTGGATGAGTTAGGTTTGGCCGGTAGGACTACCTTCCACTTTTGGAACGTTTCGAAGGAAGCAAACGTTCCTCAGCGGCCGCGTACGGGCGTAAGCTCGAAAGGTAATTAAACCAAGCGCTTCTCCAGCCGCGTTAGTCGTCGCCGATGAAGCTCTTCGGCTTACCGTGCCAGTGCGACGTTCGATCCTGCTCGGCCCAGTAAGCGTTCGGCCGGCCGCCGGCGAGCTTTTTGAACTTGCGCGGCTGTCGCGTGTAGTCGAACGCATCGGTCGTGGGATCCTTCGCGCGCGCGTCGCTCGCCGCCAGCGGCGAGAGCCCAAAGTTGTCTTCGATATAGCGCAGTACGCTTGAGGTCTCGTATTGCACGTGCGTGACGTAGCCTTGCTTGGCATACGGTGAGATCATCAGCAGCGGAACGCGAAAGCCAAGGCCATCGTAATCCTCGAAGACGGGTTTTACGGGGTCGAACCATCCGCCCCAATCGTCCCACATGATGAAGACCGCGGACGAACTCCAAAACTTGCTTTCCCCGACCGCGTTCACGATCGAAGCGACCCATGCCGGCCCCCCGCTCGCATTGATGCCCGGGTGGTCCGAGTTTTCGAAGGTGGGAGCGATCCACGTGATGTTCGCGAGCTTTCCCATTGCGATGTCGGTGAGGAATTGAGAAGGCGGGTTGATTACATCGCGCGTCCAATCCGGCCCATCGTAAATTCCACTGTCGGCTTGGTACGAAGACCAACTGCCGCCATCGCCGTTTATGCTGCCGGCATAGAACTTCCAGGTAACGCCGGCGGCATCGGCTTCGCTGCCGACCGTCGGGTTTCCGAAACAGGCAAGGATTGTCGGGCCGTACTTTCGACGTGCCGTCAGCGTGTGGACGAGGTCCCCCGATAATCCCTCGCATCCCCAGGCTCCGTAGGGGAAGTCCACCGCGCGGCTGGCATAGGCGGCCACGACATACTGGTGGGCGATGAAACTACCATCGAGGTTTGACGCGAACATCTTGTCGGCCAAGACGTATTGCTCGGCCATCTTCCAATACGGATCGATTTGGGCTTCGGGAACGTAGGCGTACGGCGCGTGCGCCGGAGCGTCGCGAGTCGTTAACTCGTTGTCCCAGCCGTCCATCTTGCAGTGCGTTCCAGGCAGCGTGCCGCGCGCATCGCAGGCCGCGAAGAACGCTGCCGAAAAGTGGTCGATGTCCCAAGTCTCCGCCAGAACCTGGGGACGCAAGGTGATTCTTTTACCTTTGGTGTCGTAGCCGTAGTTCTGCGTTTGCGCTCCCGGATATCCGAGAAATAAGTTGTTAAACGATCGGTTCTCTTGCACGATGAAGATCACGTGCCGAATCGGCGTTGTGCCGCCGAGTAGCACCGCGCTGTGCGACGCCTTGAACGCCGCCGGAACGTTGGCGAACGAACCGTTTCCATTACACGCCGCCAGGGTGAACGCCACAGCGAGCGGCACCACGCGCTTCAAAGGTATGTTTGAAGAACTCCTTTCGGTGAACCGTCTGCTGCTTTTGGGCGCTTCGGCTTTCGACCCTCCGCAAAAGTAAGAGGCGGGTGCTCTCGCACCCGCCTCGATATTGCGTTGAACGTCGAGCGTTCTAGAACGCGTTGATTCCCTTGGGCGATCCGAACCCTCCCGGGCCGGAGTAGGTTTCGTACTGGTTCGTTCCAGCGGTGCACAGGTAGCTGCCGCCACACGAGCCGTCGTGCCCGGAGCTGATGTAATGGAGCTGGTGGTTGACTTTCCCATCCTTCAGCTTCCAGAAGCGTTTGCCGCCATGCTGAATGCCGGCGTTGCCCTTGAGCCCGATAACTCCGGCGAGGAATGGCGACGCAACGCTCGTGCCGCAGTATTCGTTCCAGCCGCCCTGGACATACACAGCGACGCCCGGCGAGCAGCCGGACTCGGACGATACATCGCCGTCGGTGCGGTAAGTGCAGCCCGTATCCGTCTGCCACGAGGGCTTCGGAACTCCGGGGCTGCCGACTTCGGTCGGGCTCGCGCAGGCGGCGCCAGCGTCGAGCCAGATGGTCTCGGTGTAGACCGTGCCGCTCTTAGTCAACTGTGTTCCGCCGACCCCGATCACGTTGCCGAGGGCCGACGGGCCGCCGACGTTGTTGTAGCCGGAATCGCCGGTCGAGGCGAGATACGCGACGCCAGCCGCGTTAAAGGAGTTCGCGAAGTTCGTATCGCCGCAATCCCAGCTGCCGGGGCAGCTCCAGCTGTTGCTGACGATGGTCGCGCCGAGCGTGGCGGCTTCCTGTTCGGCTTGTTCGAAGTCGCTGATCGAGGAGCCATCCTTGGCCTCCATGAGATAGATCGTGCACTTCGGGCACGAGGCAGAGACCATGTCGAGGTCGAGACCGGTCTCGCCGCACCAGCCGTAGTTGGCGCAGCTCGGTGGATAGTTGGATTGCTGTCCATTCTCGTTGTACTTGAAGAAGCTGGCCGTTCCGAGGCCGAACTGTGTGCGGTACGCCGCCAGATCCGTCGCGGCACTGGCGAGGTCGCCCGCCTCAATGAGCGCGACCTTCGTCCCCGACCCGTTTCCTAACGAAGGGGTAAGGTTGTAGGCGGTCTCGAGCTCTGCTGGCGTAAAGCCGCAGGTTGACGACGGCGAGCAAGGCGGCGGCGCACCGCCTCTGGTAACCTCCAGCGCTAAGCAGCTCGGCCTGCCGACGACTTGCGGGCAGGCGGTCCGCGCGAGATGCTGTGCCTGCCACTGAGGCATGTGAGTAGAGGCCGACCCTACCGTTTGGGATCCGCCGGCCGCCGGGACGTTGGAAGAGCCGCCTGCGTTACAAGCGGCGATTGCCAGCGCCGCAACGAGCGGCGCCAAAAGTTTAATGGTTCCGTTCACAAATGCTCCTTATATTTTTTCTCGGGCTCTGGAGTGCGAGGAGTTCACCTTGAGACTTTGATGACCTCTCGTCGTTCTTGGCTGCCACAGGGAATCCAGGGAGCCTGATGGCATTGCTGCCTATCGTGAAGCGGCGAACCAGCATGCTCGCGGCCTGTGCGGCCGCCGCCGTCTGCCTCGGTGCCTGTTCGATCGGGTCAGCGCCCACGGCGCCGGCGGCGCTCGTGTCGCGCGAGGACGGCGTGCTCCGCGGGCTAGGCGCGACCGGCGCCGGCAAGGTCGAGCACGTCGTGTACATCGTGCAAGAGAATCGGAGCTTCGACGACATGTTCCGAGGCTATCCCGGCGCCGATACCGTTTCGAGCGGTAAGAACTCGATGGGAGGCCGGACCAAACTCCAGCCCATCAGCCTGGCGACTCAATACGAGATCGACCATTCGGCGTTCGCGATGTTTGCCGCGTGCAACGGAACCGGCAAGCTGCCCGGAACAGAGTGCCGGATGGACGGCTTCGATCGCGAGATCGAGTACGGCGGCCTCAAACACGGGCAGTACGCCTACGTGCCGCGCGTCGAGTCGAAGCCCTACTGGGATATGGCGCACGAGTGGGTTTTGGCCGACAAAACGTTCGCGTCACAGCTCGACGAGAGCTTCGTCGCGCATCAATACATCATCGCCGCGCAGGCCCAATCGAGCGTCAACGTTCCGGACCTCTACTGGGGCTGCCCCGGCGACAAGAGCGACCAGGTCGAAACGATCACACGTAAGCGCACGTACGGAGCGGTGCAGCGGCCCTGCTTCGACTACGAAACGCTCGGCGACGAACTCGACCAGGCTGGCTTGACGTGGCGCTTCTATACGAGCCGTTACCAGGTGCCGACGAGCGGACTGTGGTCGGGATATCAAGCGGTCAGGCACATCTTCCGCGGGCCTGATTGGAAGACCGACATCATTACGCCGCAAAGGCGGTTTCTCACCGACGTTCGCGGCGGGAAGCTCGCGAACTTCACGTGGATAACTCCCCTTTGTCCGGATTCCGATCATCTCGCCTGCGGCGCCGGATTGGGACCGTCGTGGGTGACCTCGGTCGTCAATGCGGTCGGGGAGAGCAAGTTGTGGAAGAGTACCGTGATCTTCGTGCAGTGGGACGACTGGGGTGGCCTCTACGACCACGTACCCCCGCCCTTCAAAGGTTACGATGGCTTGGGCTTCCGCGTTCCGTTGATCGTAATTTCTCCCTATGCAAAGAAGAACTACGTCTCGCACGTACAGTACGAGACGGCGAGCGTTCTGCGCTTTGCGGAAGACCTTTTCGGCCTCGGTCAGCTCTCGGCCGCCGACGCGCGTGCGACCTCACCGGCTGCGGATTGCCTCGATTTCTCGCAGCCGCCGCGCCGGTTCGCACCGATCAAAGCGTCGAAGGATGCGGCGTTCTTCCTGAGCCAGCCAAACGACAACCGAATTCCCGACGAGCAATAAGCGAAGAGGCGGCCGGTGGGCCACCTCTTCTCCTATGTGGGGTCTAAGTGAGCTTTAGAACGCGCCGATGCCGTTGGGCGTTCCCCAGCCGACCGGGCCCGCGTAGGTCTTGTAGCCGGTGGTGCCGGCGACGCAGAGATACGAGCCAGACAAGCTTGGCGGGCAATGAATCACCCCGCCGGTAAGGATGTGGTGCAGAGACTTCTTGCGCTTCTTTGACGACATCGTCCAGAAGGGCTTGCCGCTCTGGTGCGTCGAGGCATTGCCGGCCAGACCGTAAACGCCGCCCAGCATTGGCGATGCCACGCTGGTGCCGCCGACGGTAAGCCAGCCGCCGTAGCCGTAGGTATCGTACATCGCGGCCTGGGAAGCTACGGCAGCCACGTCGTTGCCGGTACGCAGCGAGCACTTGGGGTCGTGTTGCCACGAAGGCTTGGTCACGACCGAGCAGCCGCCGCCGGTCTCCGGCCACGTGACTTCGCTATAGACGGAGCCCTTTTTCGAGATCTCGGTCCCTCCGACCGATACGACGGTCGAGTAATCAGCCGGATCCTGCATGCCGTATCCGCTGTCTCCGGCGCTGGCAAGATAGGTTACGCCCGCGGCATTGAACGCGCCGCCCGAGGCGCTGCCGCCGCCGCCGCCCCAGCTGTTGCTGACGACGTGCGCGCCCAATGTGACGGCCTCTTGCTCGGCGGCGTAGAGGTTATTGGTGTAGTTGTCGTTGGCTTCGATCAGAATGATCGTGCACTTCGGACAGACCGCCGATACCATCTCGACGTCGAGATCGATCTCGACGCCCCAGCCGATGTTGCCCGGCGGGTAGTTCTTGGTTTGTCCGGTTTGATTGTATTTCGTAAAGTTCGCGGCGCCCAAGCCGAAGTTGGTGCGATACGCGGCGAGATCGGTCGCGACGTTGGGATTGTCGAACGCGTCGACGATCGCCACGACCTGCCCCGTGCCTTTGGTTCCCGACGGCAGCTTATAGGTCGCCTGGAAGTCCGCCGGGCCCCATCCGGCGACGGCCGGTTCAACGCCTTGCTTTTGGATCAGCGCTTCGCAGTGCATGTAGGCGGGGCGAAAATCGGTACAGGCACGTTGCCCTGCGGGCGACGTCTGTAAGGTTTGGGCCTGCATTCCGGCGCCGGTTTGGCCGGTCGCGCCGGGCAGGCTGGAGGAGCCGCCGGCGTTACAAGCCGCGAAGGCGAGTACCATAGCCAGCGACGCCACGAATTTAGTGGGTCCGTTCACAGAAGCTCCTTTTATCGTTTGGGTAATCTGGGACGGATAACGTTCCCGAAGGGAAAGTTCCGGCCCTGTGGGAGTCCAGGTCGTACCGTGATGCAGCGTCTTCGCCCTATCGCCGGTTTAGCCGCGATCGCAACCCTTACCGCGTGCTCGACCGGCCCGCCAGCCGCCCCGGTGCCCTTCGTCACCCGCGCTTCGCTTGTCGCGACGCTGGCGGGTAGCGGCGCCGGCAAAATCCAGCACGTCGTCTACATCGTGCAGGAGAACCGCAGCTTCGATGACCTCTTCCAGGGGTATCCCGGGGCGGACACCGTTTCGAGCGGCAAGACGTCGCACGGCCGGCGGATCAAGCTTCAGGCGGTGAGTTTGGCAACGCCGTACGAGATTGACCACTCCGCTACCGCGATGTTCGCCGCGTGCGACGGTACCGGTAAGTTCCCGGGAACGGAGTGCCGGATGGACGCGTTCGACCGTGAACAGCTCTACGGCGGACCACGCAACGGGCAGTACGTCTACGTGCCGCACGACGAGACGAAACCATACTTCGACATGGCGCACGAGTGGGTTCTGGCGGACCGCATGTTCGCGTCGCAGCTCGACGAGAGCTTCGTCGCGCATCAATACATCATCGCGGCGCAGGCGCACTCGAGCGTTAACGTTCCGAGCCTCCAATGGGGCTGCAGCGGGTTTCCGGGAGATGAGGTGGCGCAAATCACGCACCGCCGCGTGTACGGGCACTCGCAGTATCCCTGCTTCGACTACACAACGTTGGGCGACGAGCTCGACAAGGCGCAGCTTTCATGGCGTTTCTATACGAGCTCGTACCGCACGCCGATCAGCGGCTTTTGGTCGGGATATCAGGCCGTCAAACATATCTTCCACGGCCCGGATTGGAAGGCCGACGTCGTAATGCCTCAAAAGAGGTTTTTGACCGACGTTGCCGCGGGGAAACTCGCGACCTTCACGTGGATCACACCGCTCTGCATCAACTCAGATCATTTTATCTGCGGTGGCGGTCACGGCCCGTCATGGGTCACCGCGCTGGTGAACGCGATCGGCAAGAGCAAGTTTTGGAAGACGACCGCGATTTTCGTGCAATGGGACGATTGGGGCGGCGCCTACGATCACGTTCCTCCACCGTACAAAGGGTACGACGGGCTAGGGTTTCGCGTGCCGCTGCTCGTGATCTCGCCGTATGCGAAAAAGAACTACGTTTCGCACGTGCAGTACGAGACGACCAGCGTGCTGCGCTTTGCCGAAGATCTTTTCGGACTCGATCAGCTGACCGATGCGGACCGGCGCGCGACCTCGCCAGCGCTGAATTGTTTCGATTTCTCCCAGAAACCCCGCGCGTTCATCCCGATCGAGGCACCCGAGGGCGCCGACTTCTTCCTACGTCAGCCCGACGACGACCGCATCCCCGACGAACAGTAGCGCTATGACAGGCTCAGGGTTATTCGGTGTCGACGGGCAAACCTGACGGCTTCTGATTGAGGAAGAACGAGCGCGAGTGCTGCGACGGAATTACTTGGAACGGGCGCGGCGATTGATTGAAGTTGAAGGCGTTGCCGATGCTGTTCGCACGCGCATCCGGCGTCTGCAACGGACCGCCGAGACTCCAGTTGTCCTCGATGAACTTCACGATGCTGGCCGTTTCGTACTGCGTGTGCTCGACGTGGGCTTGCACGTATGGTGAGACGATCAGCATCGGGATCCGGAAACCCAGGCCGCCCTGATTGTCGATAAAAGCCGGCGGTTCGTGATCGTAGAACCCGCCCGAATCGTCCCAGAGAATGACGATAGCGGACGACTTCCAATACTTGCTCTGTCCGATCGCGTTCACGACTGAAGCGACCCAAGAGGGGCCATTGTCGGTATACACGCCGTTGATTTGCTCGTACGGATGGTCCGAGTTTGCGGCATCGGGCGCGACCCACGCGACGTTCGGAAGCTTCCCTTTGCTAATATCGGAAAATATGACCTTCGGACTCTTCGTTACGTTGGTTTGCCACTCGCTGCCGTGTCGCACCGCGTCGATCGCGTCGAAGGCGCTCCAGATTCCGGGGCCGCCTTTGTTGACCGCGACCGCGTAGTACTTCCACGAGAGTTTCTTTGCGTCGAGCAGATCGCGCAGCGTTTGGTAGGTGTAGCAAGGGCGAGGCCCGGCATTTGGAAGATAGGAGCCGGTCGTGGTGATGAGCGCGGTATGCGTACCTGGTGGCGAGTCACAGCCCCACGGAAACGCGTATGGATTGTCGATGACGCTGTTGTCGCCATACTTGGAGACGTCGTAGTTGATCGCGGTGCCGCCCGCGATCAAAGCCTGATGCCCCGTGAAGCTGGAGCTGCCCTGCGTGGTGAACGCGTGATCGGCGAGCACGTACTGCTTGGCGATGTCCCAGTAAGGCTGGATGTCGTTGGGATCGACGTACTGATATGCGTACGTGCATTCGGCCTGCGCGCCGCTGCCGTCGGCGCCGAAGTGGACTAAGTCAAAGCCGTCCATCTTCCCGCCGTCTTTCTCGGTCAAGTATCCGGGGTAGATGTGGTCGAGATCGCTGTCCCACGCGAAATTGTTCTTGAAGCCTTTGCCGAGCAGCGTGACCTTCGTCAACGGTACGGTGGTCGGCTGCGTGATCACGGGCTGGCCCTTCGCCGCGCACGAGCCGGCGATCGGTGTCGGCATCGGGGCGGCCTGTCCGCTCGTCGCGCCGTCTGCGCCCGAAAAGGTCGCAAAGAAGTTATCGAAACTGCGATTTTCCTGGATTATGACGACGACGTGCTGGATGTGCGAGCTGCCGCTCTTTCGATGAGGCGCGTCGGGAAGCAGGCTGGCCGCTCCGCCCGACGACGTGCCGCCGCCGCATGCCGCGATGGCCACGCCGGCCACGAGAATCAGCGCCCAAAACCGCCGGTTCATGAGGATACCTCCGTTTTCTCTCCCTGCCGCGAGGCGGCGACTTTTTGTGCGAGCGCGTCTACGTCGTAACCGAACTGTTGAGCGACGCCGCGGGTCGTCAGCGCGATATCGTTCAGCTCGGCATCGCTAAACGCGGGCTTGTAGTAATCCGGGAAGGAGAGCTTGTTGCCGTACGCTTCGCGCGTGCCGGCGAAGCTGGTCGGGTCGAGCCCGGTGTGCGCGACAATGCGGTCGATCGTAACGAGCGAGTCGCCGCAAAGGTCCTCGTAACGCACGATGCAGACGCGCCGAGCCAGCTCTGGATCGTCCCGTAGCTGCTTGGCCACGAAGCCGTAGGCGTACGCCCAGTAACGCGCCCGCGACTTCGCCCAGCTGCCCTCGTCAAAAAGCCGTCGGATTTCCCGCAGCTCCTCAGGATTGCCGACGTTTGCCATAACTTGGTGCGGGCCGAACTCGTGGTGGCCGGTCAACTCGATGATCTCGATCTGGCGCGGATCGTCGCGCTCCAGCTCGGCCCAGATGCGATCTTGCTTGATGAGCGAGGCCACGTGATCGATCGGGTTGCGGATATAAAGCAGAAATTCCGCGTCGGGGAAAAGCTTGCGCAAGTACTGCATGCGCACGACGCACATGATCGCCTTGCTGACGTAGCGGCTGCGCCCGCGCACCAGCGCCAGCTTGCGCAGATGCTCGCTGTAGAAACGCTCGAAGGCGGGATTCGACGTCGTGGCATCGAGCACGCTATAGTTCGCTTCGTCGTGGATGTGCGGGAAGAAATGCTCCCAGAGAATCTCTTCGCCCATCTCGGCGCTGTCGCGAGTGACTTCGATGCGATCGCGATGGATGCGCGGCACCGGCTTGCGCATCGCGTCCACGGGTATGCGCGGGAAGACCTTGTTCCAGACCCAGGGCATGTACGGCATCAGGAAGTCGGCGTATTTGTGGGTGACGACGTCGGGATGCTCGCTAAGCATTTGCAGCGTAATCGTCGTGCCGGCCCGCGGGAGGCCGCAGATGTAGACCGGCCGGTCTACTCGCTGCGCCGATAGGCGCCGGCCCAGCAGCAGCGTCTCGAGATTACCGAGACCGACGAACAGCGGCGCCGCCGCGTGCACGCCTCGAACGCTCCAATAGAAGGGACCGGGCACAGAAAATCTCTGCGGTGTCGAAGAACTCATTGCTTCCTTTAAGGTGAGGTTATAGTTTCTCGAAAAGCGCGCCGATAACGGTTAAGCCCGGACCGAACGCCATACTGAGGACCTTTGCTCCGCGCGGGATGCTGGGCGACTCCACGATCAACTTCCAGATGTGCGGCGCGGTTGCGGACGCCATATTTCCGTGTTCGTAAAGAACCTTGCGGCTCAGCTCGATTTGCGACTCCTGGATGCCGAGTTTGGTGCGAATCTGATTGAGAATCGCCGGGCCGCCGGGGTGAATTGCGAAGACCATCGAGGCCTTCTCGCGTTCGAAATCGAGGCCGACCTGACCGCAGATCGCCGTGACGAAGTCGCCGATCGAGTCGCGGATCAGGAACGGCACGCGCTTGGAAAGCGACATGTCGAACTGCAACGGACCCGGGCGCAGCGTCATCTCGGGAAGCGAGTCCGGAAGAATGTACTCGTCGAGGGCGAGGATTCGCAGCCCGCTCCGGCCGGTTTTCTCAAACTCCGACTGCGGGTAGGCCGCGTACTTGATGAAGCCGTCGGCAAAGAGCGTCGACGTAACAAAGTTGTCGGGCTCGTCGCCAAGCAGGTCGAAGTGCAGCGAGAGAAATTCGGTATGCACCAGATCGACGCGGCGCTTGCGCTTGGGCAACGAAACGTGCGACGCGCCGACCAATCCGAGCGCCGTGCGTATGGCGGGAAACGCGCCATAACACCCCATGTGGTAGGAGTGCGTCACGCCGACGCCGAGCCAGCCGCGTCGCGACAGGAAACTCTGGACGGGACTTGGCGAGAGGTATCCCGAGCAACTCACGTGCACGATGTCGTCGGGCGGCTGCGCGTTGCCCTCGTCGTACACGCGCTCGAACACGCCGTAAGCGACCTCCTCGAAAAGACTCATCCGCTCGTTGAGCGGTTCGCCGGTTCCGTTGCGCAAGTCACCGTGGCGACGAATCGGCTCGTAGGCGTTATCGGGGTCCGGCTTGACGAAACGCGAGGTCAGCACGCTGACTTGGCGCTGCGCGATGTGTTGCGAGGAAGCCCCGTAGCGTGCCATGCGTTCCTGCATCGTGCTTGCGACGCGTTCGCGCTCGGCAGCTGACGTGATGCCGCGGGATGCGCACTGCGCGAGCGTCATAAAGTGCGCCTGAATGCCTTTTAGCTCGTCTTGCGCGCGTGGGGTCGTTACTCCGATCGTTTCAAAATCGGAGAGAACGACGGGCACCGCGGCGACGCGCGATCCCGAAGCGATCGTGTCGGCGGCCGTTGCCGTTTTCGGGGACGCGGAATCTACGGATTTCTCTAGCGTGCGCATATTGTACCGGGAGCAACGTTCTCCGTTTGCTCCGCTCTTCCATTCGACCGACCAGTACGATGCAATGATTTTGTGAACATGGTAATCGTGGTTATTTTTACTCGTCGTCGACCGGCCGATTCGACGGCGGTTGATGCAAAAAATATGACCGTGAATATTTTCCCGCAATGGGGACGAACTTGCGCGGTTGCTGCGTGAAGTCGAAAAAGTCGTCAACAAAATCGGCCGCGCGGACGTCGGTCGTGCCGAGTTGCGGCAGATCCCAGTTGTCTTCGACGAATCGCACGATGCTGCCGAGTTCGTACTGATTGTGTGAAACGTATCCCGATTTCGCGTACGGCGCGACGACGATCATCGGGACGCGAAAACCTAAACCGCCATAACGATGGTTTCCCGGCGGCGCGACGTGGTCGTACCATCCGCCCCAGTCGTCCCACACGATAACGATGGCGGTGGTTTTCCACGCCGGACTCTCACCGATGGCGTTGACGACCTGCGCGACCCAGGAGGGGCCGGTGTCTGAATGGTTTCCCGGATGGTCGGAGTTTTCGAAATCGGGAATTACCCACGACACCGCCGGCAGTGTGTCGCGCCGGATATCGGTGAGAACTTTTGTCTCCGGCGAAGCTTGATTCGTTGACCACTCGGGACCATGGCGCACGGCTTTGATTGCATCGAACGCGTTCCAAAAGTTGCCGCCGACGCTTTGACCGACCGTCGGCGCGTAGTACCGCCATGACAACTGCTTGGCATCGAGAAGATCCCTCAGCGTGCGATACGTTAGACACGGAAACGGGCCTTGGTCTTTATACTGCGTCCACTGGTTGTTCGCGGTGATCAGCGACGTCGTCGTGCCCGGCGGAGCGTCGCATCCCCACGGCGCTTGGGTCGGAAAGTCGATGAGGTGTAGAGATGCGTTGAGCTCCGTGCCACCTCGAATCAGATCTTGATGCGCGGTGAAACTGCCGCTGCCCTCGGTTTGGAAGGTACGATCGGAAAGGACGTACTGCCGCGCCAAATCCCAATACGGCCGCACCTGCGACGGAAAGACGTACTGATAGACGTACGTGCCCGGTACTTTGCCGATCGGAACGAGGTCGAAGCCGTTCATCAGCCCGTGATGGTAGTCCCGGATCCAATACGCGTAGCCGTTGTTTGGCGAGACCGGGGCGGGCAGATTGCTCTCACGCAGGCGATATGTACCGTTATGCGTCTTGCCCACCGTCGTTCCGTCGCCGCCCGGAAAGGTGGCGAACAGGTTATCGAACGTGCGGTTTTCCTGAACCAGGATGACGACGTGGGTGAAGTGGTTGCCTTTCTTCGCCGGCGGCGGGGGGAGGAAGGGCGCAGGCGGGGTCCCGCCGCTACCGCCGCCGCACCCGCTCAGGGATGCAGCGAAGCCGACAATACAAAGGAGAACGGCAAACGGCAAGGGCCGCGCAAATTGATCTCGGCGTCTCATAGGCTGCTACGGTGTATCGTCCGGGCGCCGGTGCCATCCCTTCCCTTACAGGCGGTCGCTCTGCCGGGGTTCGGGACGCTGCGCTGAAGAGTTGGGCTTCGTGCCGCTGCTCCAAGCTACGCGTGAGGGCATCGCCCGTGCCACGGCGCTCCTGCGCAGTGGCGGAGTCGTCGCGTTCCCGACGGAGACGGTCTACGGGCTGGGGGCGCTGGTGTGGGATGCCCGAGCCGTGGCGAGGATCTTCGAAATCAAGCGCCGGCCGGCATTCGATCCGCTGATCGTCCACGTTTACGACCGGACTGCCTTGGAACGCGTCGCGGTCGAAATTCCGCAGGCCGCCGAGGCGCTGATCGAGCGCTTTTGGCCAGGCCCGCTGACCTTGGTGCTCCCCAAGCGGCCGAGCGTTCCCGCGCTGGTGACGAGTGGCCTACCTCGCATCGCCGTTCGCGTGCCCTCGCACCCCACCGCCCGCGCGCTTCTCAGAGGGACCGGCGAGCCGCTCGCGGCGCCGAGCGCCAATTTGTTCGGAGGCCTGAGCCCAACCCGTGCCGCTCACGTCGCGCGGGGTCTCGGCCCAAGCGTCGATTTGATTCTGGACGGAGGCCCGACCCAGTATGGCATCGAGTCAACGATTCTGGCGTTTGACCCGGAGCCGGTGCTGTTGCGCCCCGGGGCCATCCCGGTCGAAGAGCTCGAAGCGACGGTCGGGCCGATCTCCCGCCAGCCCCTGCGCGGTGCTGCGCTCGCGCCAGGCCAACTCCCGGTGCATTACGCTCCCCGCACGACGTTGCGCGTAATCGACCCAGCGCACGTGCCGCTTGCACAACGCGCCCGCGCCGGTGCGTTGTCGTTGCAGCAACCCTTCCAAGGATACGCGGCGACGCGGGTGCTGTCGCGCCGAGGCGATATGCGCGAGGCGGCGGCGGTTCTCTTCGAGGCGCTCCACGAGCTCGATGCCTTACGCCTGGAACGGATTGACGCTCAGCCCTTTTCCGAAGATGGGCTAGGGCTCGCGATCATGGATCGGCTGAACCGTGCCGCGGCCGATCGCTGAAACGCGTCACGCTTGCTAAGCGTTTCTCAGTTAGGGAACGAAGAAAGGATCATGATGTCGAGTTCTGAGCTCTTCCAGCGCACTATCGCGCTTAGCGCGTTCGTCGGGATCGCTTGCGTTGGTGCGACGCCGGCCGCCACGCCGTTGCCCTACCAAGTCTCCGCCGACGTCTCGGAAAGCTACCGGTTGTTGACGACCACGTACTACGACGTCGTCGATCCGCAAACGCTGCTCGCCGCCGCCAGCGACGCGCTTGCCGGCGCGGCTCGAAAGCACGGCGCGACGATTCCGCCGCCCGCGTTGCGGGTTGCGCCGGATCGCGAAGCGACGCTAAGCGCGCTCGACGACGCGATTACCGCGAGCGCGCGTGCGGCGCACGTGGCACCCAGCGATTTTGCGTACGTTGCGATCGATGCAATGGCGAAGGCCACGAACGACCGCTACACCCAATTCTTTACGCCGGCCGAGTTCAAGGCTTTCAATGAAGCCCTCGACCCGCAGCGAATCGGCGGGATCGGCGTCATGATCGAACCCGACCCCACATCGGGTTCGGTGCGCATCTCCTACGTGCTTCCGGGCACGCCCGCGGAGCGAGCCGGGTTGCACGTCGGCGACGTCATCGTTGCGGTCAACGGATCGACGACGAAAGGTTTGACGGTCGAAGGCGTCAGCAGCATGCTGCGCGGCAAAGCCGGTACGGTGGTATCGGTTAGCGTACGGCGTTCCGGGATTCCGTCGGTGGTTTCGATCATTCGCGAGGACGTGCAGCCACCGACGGTCGTGTTCAAGATGCTGCCCAATGGAATCGGCTACGTGTGGATTCTCGCGTTCGGCCGCGCGACGCCGGGCGAATTCGATACGGCGATCGCGCGCTTAACCGGGGCGGGTGCGAAAGCGCTCGTTCTCGACTTGCGCAACGATGGAGGCGGTTACGTCAACTCGGCGCTCGACATCAGCTCGCACTTCATTGCGAACAAGGCACTGCTCACGGTGGAGGAGCGCGGACAACACGCCACGACGATCGACGCCGATGGCAATCCCTCGATCACGTTTCCCGTCACCGTGCTCGTGAATCAGTACACCGCGTCCGCGTCGGAAATCACGGCCGGCGCGTTGCAAGACGATGGCGTCGGCATGCTGGTCGGCGCGCGCACCTTCGGCAAAGGCGTGATGCAGACGCTGACGCCGCTGCCCGACGGCGCCGCAATCAAAATCACGACGGCGCATTACCTGACGCCGAGCCGGCGCGACATCAATCTGCGCGGAATCGATCCCGACCTCCGCGTCGAAGAGAACCGCGACGCGCATTTCGGCGAGGTCGATAAGGACGCGCAGCTGCGCGCGGCGATCCTGATCTTGCAGAAGAAGATCGCGCAAAAAAGCTAAGGGCGATTAGCTCAGCTGGGAGAGCGCCTCCCTTACAAGGAGGATGTCGGCGGTTCGAGCCCGTCATCGCCCACCAGCATTTAGCCTTATTTTAAAGCGTTTTTGACTCCCTACAAGTGGATTGATTCATTTTGGTTGGGCAAGTGCGGGTGTTCAATCACAGGCGCTGCCGACCGCCGTTGCCAGAAGACGAAGTGCGGACCATTGCGCACTCGATAATGTCCTATGGCGGCCCGTCCGTGGACCCGGTACGTTGGCTCAAAGCCGTGGAATCGAGATTAACAGCGCCGGGTGAGTTTCTTACGGCCCGTGCTTACTCTGAAATAGCCGCGAGACGCGGCCGCGGCGAGATTATACCTGCGGCCTTATATGTGTGCGAGCGGTGGGGAATCAAACGAACCACATACTTCCGGGCGAAAAAGGCTCTCGCACAAAAGGGGTGCATTCATGTCACACCACGACGCCCAAGTGCCCAGCAGGGAATTTATCCTAAGACAACGTGAACCTTAGAAGGGTTACATGCAACAAAGAAGATTAACGCACGTCTGCCCGATCGGGCCGATTACGTAGCCGCTTTTACGATGAGTCATCCGGCCCGACACGGACAATAATATCGACCCAGACCATAACGCCGAACCAAAGCTTTTGCCCAAACCGCGGGAAAGAAATGCTCATGAGCAAGCCGATCCTCGACCAGATAAACGTCGTTTGCTGCGATGTCGACGCGTCGATTGCGTTCTACCGCAGACTTGGTGTGGAGATTCCCAACGGCAGGGTGTGGCGCACACCTACGGGCGGGCATCATGCCAGCGGTGTAGCCCAGGCAGGGGGTCGCGTGATGGATTTCGATCTCGATTCCACCGCATTCGCGCAACATTGGAACACAGGCTGGAAGGATCGAACAGACGTGAGCGGCCGAGTCGTCATCGGATTTGGAGTGCCCACGCGCGCGGACGTGGATGATCTGTACCGCGACATGACCGGCGCCGGATACCGCGGCTTGCAAGAGCCGTACGACGCATTGTGGGGCGCACGCTATGCGATCATCGAAGACCCTGACGGAATCGCCGTCGGATTGATGAGTCCCGTGTCGCCGGATAAGAAGTCGCCAACCCCAGATTTGTGATTGCCGGCGTCATGGGATGAGACGAAGCCCTAGAAGGTCAGAACGGCTCTTCTGCGCCTTGCTCCTCGTCTTCGTACCAATCTTCGAGCTCGTCATCCGCCGATTCTGATGCACTTCCGTTCCCGCTCTTGGGAAGCATCTGGTTAGATGAGTTTTATACTAGAATAACGGTTCTGGTGGCGAGCACAAGTAGTTTTGGGAAATGTTCGTTTGAAACAATTGGTTTAAGAATCTAAGCTTACTCCCTATCCGATTACCTTGTCTGTATCGTTCCATCGGTGGAACTGCGAGATGGGAGATAGTAAAGAGAGCTAAAGCAAACCGTGACAGCTGAATCTGCGGGTCTAGCTTCGCTGATCTTTTCGTTCAAGGTTTCCACGTCGTTCAAGAGGTTAAGGCTGCTTAAGGCTCAATAACGTTTTCAGCCATCGCCAACGGCCGCTTACGACTCGATGGTTAAAAGAACTTAGCGTCTGGAGAAGAGGAGCAATCCCGTTGACAACGTTCAAATCGGCTCTATTCGCCTTTGCTGCCGCGGCGGCGACCGCAATTCTCGGCGGCTGCGGCGGATCGTCCCAAGTGGGCTCACCAACTGTCGAACTCAATCGCGCGGCGAACCGCATGGTCCGGCCCAATATAGTGCCGTATCTCTACGTTTCGGACTTAGGTACCGGACCCGGCAACGGTGTCGTCCAAGTATTTAGCTATCCCAACAATACTCTGGCGTTCACCTTGACCGGGTTCAACACGCCGGCAGGCGAGTGCGTCGACGCCACGGGCAACGTGTATATCACCGACGCGGGAGCCAGCGATATCGTCGAATATGCCAATGGCGGAGCAACGCCAATTCGTGTACTCAAGGATCGCGGCCAAAAACCCGTTGCCTGTGCCGTTCGGCAGTCTCCTTATCGGGTAGCAGTGGCAAACGGCGCTTCGGGCAGCATTTCAATCTATAACGGAACGATTACAACCACGCCTAACTTCATATACTCCGACCTGACGAAATTTACGACCGTGAATTTCTTGGGCTACTACAACGGTGCAAGGCTTTTTCTCGATGGCAACGGCGCGAGCGGCCCATTCACGTTCGGTCGGATGACCAATGGCGGGACTTTCTTTGTCATTCCCGTCAGCGGTGGTCCGACCAGCCCCGGTGGCGTGCAACAGCCGCCTGGAAGAAACTACCTTGCCGTGGGAGACGCGTCGTCAAATGCGATCTATCATATTAGGACCAACGGAGTGTTGCCGGCGCCGGGGCCCAGCAACCCGAATCCAACGCTATTGACTGGTAGCTGTAATAGTTTTGGCGACTTCTATATCGACCTTATCGCTCCCGGACAGCGTGTGGTGATCAATCCAGAACCGTGCTTGACGCCGCCCCGGGCTAACGAATACAAGTATCCTGCCGGCGGACCGGCGGGGCAACAATACACAAGCCCGCTCATCGCTCCCGTAGGAGTGGTCGTTAGCAAGTAATGTGAAGCGCTCTAGCAGCTGCGACGTCTTTCCCCAGCCTGGAGATCGTGCTGCAATGCCCAAAGCAATGCACAAACGGCCTCGCGATCGCGAAGCCGTGGGCGGGGCAGCGGGCGACGCTGCAACGAGCGATGCGATTCTAGGGGGCTAAAAAACAACGAGCCCGCCATTTAAAGCGGCGCGCGTTGCGACAATGTAGTCTGAGTTATCGCAGATGAAACCCTGCCGTCACCACGCCGGCGTCAAAAAGATCACTTCCAGGAGATGATGATAACGCCGTTTCCGCTGGCGCCACCCCCTTGGATCATCTTTACGCGTTTCATGGGCGCTTCGGCCTTCGACGAGCCGCCGCCGCCGCTGCCGCCGTCTTTGGCCTGGCAACCGCCGAGGCCACCGCCCCCACCACCGCCACCAGCGCCGCCGCCAGCACCACCACCGTTAAAGCCGCCGTTGTCGCCGCCAACGAAGATGGCTAACGACTCTCCCCGCATGACCGGAATCGTGCCCTTTACGAAACCGCCGCGGCCCCCGACACCGCCTCCGGCACCACCGCCGGCGCCTGCAGCGGAAACCATGAGACGCTTCACTCGCTTAGGCACCGTGAAGTTTTGCTGCGCGCCGGTGTAGTAAGAGGTCTCGCTATGGCGGTGGAGCGGCGCGACACGAAATGCTGAACTTGCGGCCGCGGATTGAGGTTGCGTACCACCTTGTCACCCTGAGCGAAGTGAGCGTTAGCGAACAAAGTCGAAGGGCTAAGCGACGTCATCGCCCATGTCATCCTGAGCGTAGGCTCCTGATGCAGGTCGTGCGTCTTCTCGTGCGCGTGCCGCTCGGTGCGTTTGTCGCTACATTTTTGATAGCGGCGTGTTTTCCAGACTGTGCCCCGGCGGCTGCGGACGCGGATTCCGAATCCACTGTATGGCTCTGCCGTCCCGGTCTGCCGAATAATCCATGCGCGTCGCCGTCCGCGGCGACCGTCGTTGCGAACGGGAAAGTGATTGGCGTTACGACCGCAAGCACTCAGACGGCATCGCGCTTCGATTGCTTTTATGTTTATCCGACGGTGAGCCCGCAAGTGACCGCCAACGCAGATTTGCAGGTCCAGAACGAGGAACGAGGTATCGCGACCGATCAGGCGTCGCGTTTCTCGCAAGCGTGCAACGTATGGGCTCCAGTCTACCGGCAAATCACCGTGCCGACGCAGGATCAACACCGTTATGACACACCAGCATATGGAGATATCGCGTACGCTAGCGTTCTATCTGCGTGGCAAGAGTACCGTGCTCGTTACAATAACGGGCGACCGGTCATTTTCATCGGACACTCGCAAGGCACGCAGATGATCGCGCGGCTTCTTCGGCAGGAGATCGAGCCGCATGCCGAGCTACGCCGGCAAGTGTTATTGGCGATTCTGGTCGGCGGCAACATTGCCGTCGCGAATACGCCACACGGACGGGGCAGTTTCGCATCGATTCCGCCGTGCCGGTCGACGGGCCAAACCGGTTGCGTCATTGCCTACTCGCTGTTTTCGACGGCGCCGCCGGCTGACAGCCGGTTCGGAATACCGGGGCAAGCAATTCGCGCGCAACGGCGTCGGCATTCTGTGCACTAATCCGGCGGAGCTGCGCGGTGGCGGCGCGACGCTCGATTCGTATTTGTCGAGTACCGAGGGCTCTTCACGGCCGTTTGTCGGCGCCGGCGGACCGCGACGTGGCTCAACGTCACGCGCAACGGGCCAGAGAACGGCTTCCCGCACCTCTTTATCGAGGTGCCGAATCAACGTACTCCCGATAACTTCGGATTAATTCGCCAGACGATGCCGCCGTTATAGTTGGCGAGCCAGACCGCGCCATTCCCGAAGCAGATCGCGTCGCCGCCGGGCCCATACCATTGTCCGACGACGGCGTTAGTCGCTGCGTCGATTTTTGTCAGCGGAGTGCCGACGATCGTCGCCCACGCGAAGCCAGCACCGAAGGTGATGTCGCCGCCGGAGCCGGGGATCTTTGCGCGAATCGTGGCGACAACGCGTTTCGATCGCAGGTCGACCTTGCTGATGGCGCCGTTGGCTTGATCGATCGTCCAGACGGCGCCGCCGCCGGCTGTAATAAAATGCGGCTTCGAAGCGATCGGAACGGTTGCAATTGGGCGACCGCTCTGAGCGTCGACGGCGGTCAGAAGATTCGCGGCGCCGCTCGTGATCCAAATCGTTCGCTCGGCGTAGACCAGGTTCTGCGAGCCGCTTGCAACGCGGATCTTTTGCCGTACGGAGCCGGTCGCCGGGTCGATACGCGAGAGCACGCCGTCGCTGGTCGCAAGCCAGACACTATCCGGGCTCGTCGTTATGCTGCCTTCAGAGTTTGCGGGAGCTATCGGCAACGTCGCCCCCACTCGGTTGGTTGCCGCGTCGATCCGGACGAGCGATCTTCCCGAACCGTGGGGTCCGCAGATCGGCACCCACACGCTCGCGAATCCGTACGCGATTCCCGAGCACGGCACGCCGCTGACTTTAATTCTTGACGTAACCACATTGGTGGGCGCGCTCACCCGCTCCACCTCTTTGAGGGTGATGTTGGCAATCCACAACGCGTTATTACCGGTTGTCATCCAGTCGGGCGCGCCGCCTATGACGATGGTCGTGCGAGGCAAGTCGGAGATGGTCGGTAGGGCCCGCGTGCCGGCGCTGGCGGTCAGGGCAATGAAGAACAGGGGGAGCAGCAGACGCGCAGCGATCACCGCAGCTCGTAAATCGTCGACACGGAGACGCCTTTCTTAAAGCTCAGCACGCTCATCCAGTATGCGCCATCTGCGGTCTGCGCCATCTCGATCGGCAGGAGATTTTTTTGTGGAAGGTCGTACTCGCGTGTCGGCCCCGCGGGGGTAACGCTGACCAGCGCGCCTTGACCGTCGCGCTTGATTGCACCGATCAGGACGCCGCCGTGTTTGCCGCCGAATACCGCGCCGGTCATGAAAACTCCGCGAGGGAGATCGAACTCCGTGAGCTTCCCGTCGGTCGTGAGACGGCCCACCTGTGATTCTTGGCCAAACCATAGCGCGTTGTCGGTCGCAATCGTGAGGCCGCCGCTCAAACGCTGCGACCCGGCGCTAAAGTGACGAAGGTCGCCCCGTGTGGTCAATCGTCCGATTCGCTTGACCCCAGCCTCGGTGAACCAGAGAGCCCCGTCGGGTCCCGTGATGATGTCGACCGGTTCGGTGCCCGCTCCGATGGCGTACTCTTTGACCACTCCACTCGGCGTGATGCTGCCGATCTTTCCCGCCGCCATCTCGGTGAACCACATATTGCCGTTAGGGCCGCGGGTGATGTCGAATGGGCCGCTGCGGGGCGTCGGAATATCGAACTCGGTGATAACTCGCGCAGATCCGATGGTTGCGACCTTGTTGGCTCTCGATTCGGTAAACCAGAGCGAATAGTCCGGCGCGTAGTTGACGGAGCCGGGTTCTGAGCCCACGGCGGGCGTGCGGTATCTCTTCGTCCCGCCGCTGCCCGGCAGAAAGTTCGCGATGCCCGAAGTATCATCGGTTGTGCGGTTGGTGAACCACAGCCCCATTATTTTGCCGCTTGGGTTGAAGACGATCCCGTGAGGAATTCGTTCGGCGACCCGGTAGGCAGTAAAGGTTCCGCAGATCGTTTTCGTCGAGGGACTGCAGACCGGGGGGACCGCGCCGTTGCTTTCGATCGTCGAGCTGCATATCGCTAATGTAAATATCAGCCCAACGGTAAGAGCAAAGCCCGAGAAGCGCATTCGATAGGCGTTCGGGTTGAGGGATGCGCGCCCCCGCAACGCCGGCGAAGGTAACTGTAGGGGTTTCCCGACGTAGCCAAAGAAGATTTAAAAAAGCGAGAGCCTTCTTATGGAGGAAGTGCATTGCAGAAATTCCTTTTGTCGATCACGGTTGCGGCGCTGGTTTTCGCGCCCTGCGCGGCACAGGCCCAAACGACGCCCATATCCATGTACGGCGTCGGCCCACACGGCTTTGACTGGGCCGTGGGAACTTGGTCTTGCACGAGCAAGAGTCATGTTGCTAGGGCTACCCTGAAGGTCACGCGGACCAGCGGAGGCCCCATCTTCTATCGCAGCAGCGGGGAAAACTTCGATAACTCTTGGTACGCCGTGTATATGCCGAAGACGAAGACGTGGGTGAGCCCATTCATCGTCGACGACGGCAGTTACGGCACCGAATCGACGACTCAGACCGGAAAGAAGATCGTGTGGACCGGCACTGCGTACTTTGCCGATTCCGGCAAAACGCTGCCAGTTCGGGATACGAACGTGAACGGCCTCAACACATATGCGGATTTGGGCGAAGTTCGGTCGGGCGGCACCTGGAAAACGGAGTACAGCGTGAGCTGCACGAGGGCCTAAACGGGCCCGCGGCTACGACACCGTCGTCGTTGAGAGCGTGACCGACGGTTTTGGTGAGCACGTGACTTTTACCGGTGCTTTCGAGGAGGTGAGGACAAGTTTTACGTTGCCCGTCGTAAAGACCATCGTGCCCGCCTTCAGTGCGGTCCATGTGCCAATGGTTATCGGAGTTGGCGGGAGGAAGAAGACAGCGCCCATGTTTTTCTGCAGCGTGACCGGGCCGAACGAAAAGGGCTTTTTGGCGGCGTTTACCGTCGTTGGTTTGGCATCAGTCGAGTTGACATCGAGCACGGTTGCCTCCATCGTAACCGCTGTAATGCCCATCCCTATCAGTTTATTGACGATTGACCCCGGAATCGTTACCGTAGCCTGAAAACCGCTCATCGAGACCTTTCCGCCATGCGGGACGGACCCCGGCGTGGTGCCGGTCACAACTGCAGACCAAATACTCCTGCCTAGTGCAGACGCCGTACAAGAGTAATTTGCGTTTACGCTCGGTTTAATTGCGCCGGCATTCGTTGCCTGTGACTGACTCGCGTTAGCGGCACCCGCATATTGCGAAGCAGACGGAACGGATTGCGCCCCGCCCGGGCCGCCGCACGCACTCAACAGTGTTGCAATTGCAAGAAGAGGCAGCAGACTAAAAATTCTCATTTGCGATACCTTTCGATCAGACGACAGGGCGTTAGGAGCCTACTTTGCGTTCCTTCAAAGCGCCGGAAAGTCCCCGTTACACCGGCCTCTCACTTATTACGAACAGCGATCTCAACGAAGGGCCGAAGAGCAGATAGGTGCGATGCGGGTAGCTGTCCGTAGTGTCGCTCGATTCTAACAAGACGTTGAAGTTCGTTGACGCATTAACGCCCGAATCAGTGACATAATCTTCGAAAGCAATCTTTAGGGTAGGTAGTAGGGAAACCTCAAACGCAAGACGGGCCCGCTCCGGCGGGCTCGTTGATTTTCAAAGCGAGCTCGAAGCCCCAGACTCTTAAGGATGTACCAGCGGCGCGCTGAACGGGTAAAGCAGGCCGCCTCGTCGAACGGCGCCTCTCCCGACTGGAGAAAGATTGTGTACGAAGAGCAGCCGCCTATATTTCGGGCCCTTTGTGCAGTGCTAATCGCCGCTTTCGGTGCCGCCTCGTGTTCCGGCGGTTCCACGAACGTGCCGGCTGGTGCTCCTCCAGCCAACCTTCGCATCCAAAGCAAACGCAGCAGCCCCAATTTAATTCAACACGTCGTCGTAATCGTTCAGGAGAACCGCAGCTTCGACAGTCTCTTCGCGACCTTTCCCGGCGCCGACGGGACGAGATGGGGTCACATGGAGGGGCGCGGACCGGTCAAATTGCGCGAGAAGAATCTCGCCGAAAAATGTGATTTCGGTCACTCGTTTCAGGGATTCAAGCGCGATTACAACGGCGGCAAGATGAACGGGTTCAACTTAGAAGGCGACAGCCACAGGCCGGGCTGTCCGACGCACGCCGGGATCCTGCCGTATCAGTTCGTCAACCCGAGCCAGATCGTGCCGTACTGGTATATGGCTGCGCAATATGTGCTCGCCGATCGTATGTTTCAGACCCAGGGGAGCGACAGCTACAGCGCCCATCAGGATCTGATTCGCGGCGGCACGATGATCGATCGAAGTCAAACCAAAAGCCTGATCGACTCGCCGACAGGCTTGCCGTGGGGCTGCGACGCTCCGCCGGGCACCACTACGCCGCTGTTGGTCTGGATTGACGACAAGCTCGAACGCGAAACGGGCCCATTGCCCTGCACGAACAAGTTTCCATCGTTGGGCAGCTACTACACGACGATGCGGGACTTGCTCGACGCGAAGTCGGTTTCGTGGAAATATTACTCGCCGCGGGTGGGGAGCCCCGGCAACCCCGGTCAGGGCGGGTACTGGAATGCCTTCGATACGATCGCGGCCGTCAGGTACGGTCCCGAGTGGGGGACGAACGTGCCCCAAGCGCCCCATTACGAGAAGCAGATTTTCTACGATATCTCGGGAGGGACACTGCCCGCGGTCTCATGGCTCATTCCTGACGACCTGAACTCCGATCACCCCGGGTCCGATTCGGATACCGGACCGTCATGGGTCGCGAGCGTCGTCAACGCGATCGGCCAAAGCTCTTACTGGAATTCGACCGCGATCGTTGTAGTTTGGGACGATTGGGGCGGTTTCTACGATCACGTCCCGCCGCCGCTTATCGATCACTGGGGCGGCCTGGGTTTCCGCGTGCCCATGATCGTCGTTTCACCGTACGCGCGGCAAACGGTGGCCAGTAACCCAGGCTATATCTCGCACACGCGGTACGAGTTCGGCAGCATCCTGCGCTTCATCGAAGACAACTGGACGCTGGGATCGTTGAACACAACGGACTTGCGCTCGAATAGCATCGCAGATTGTTTCGACTTCACGCAGCCGCCGCGTACATTCCATAAAATCCCATCCTCGCACACGCGTGCGTACTTCCTACGTCAGCCTGAGTCGCTTAAGCTGGTCGATTCCGAATAGCCGTCCTTTTGCGAGGGCTCCTACCGCGGACAGCTACTGTCGATAATTGTTTGCCCTCCGCCTCCCAACCGGTTGGGCATTACTCCGCGTCGTGGGATTCTAGAAATCACTGTCTGGGTTTCCATCTCCTGGCTCCTGAATGAAGTGACTCGGCGCGATAGGTGCTAGAACAGTCCTAAACTCACGGGGGGCCCTCCCCCAATTGAAGCAGTCCGAAAGATCGTCGGCCCGGACGTCGGTTGTGCCCAACGATGGAAGGCCAAATGCCTCTTCGATAAATTTCAACATGCTGCCAAACTCGTGCTGCGTATGCGAAACGTACGCCGCTTTGGCGTACGGCGAGATGACGATCAGGGGAACGCGAAAGCCCAACTCATACGAATTGTACTGTGGGGGCGCTACGTGGTCGAAAAATCCACCCCAATCGTCCCAGACGACGAAGATAACCGTGTTATTCCAATAGGATGACTTGCCAATGGCGTTCACCACTGCGGCGACCCAGGAGGGTCCACTGCCATTTGTGTTAATCGGATGATCGGAGGCTTTGCCGGTAGGTGTGACCCAAACGACGTTTGCTAGATTCCCGTTGGCAATGTCCCTAAGCACGTGCCTTGGCGGCGACGTTACATCGGTCGCGAACTGATTGCCGTTGTAAATGTCTTGCAAGGCAGCCGGAGCAATCCAAAGCCCGGGCTGCAAGCTGCTCACGTAGTAGTGCCAAGTCAATCCCGCTGCTTGCACGAAATCCATCATGCTGCTTCGGTTAAAGCACGGATAGACTTGCTGGGTCTCGTTACCCTGCGGGTCGATGACAAAGACCAGCGATCCCGCAGGCGAGTTGCACCCGCCCGTGAGCTTGCCGTTCTGGGTGTATGCGTTTTCGGATGCCTGTAACGTTGAGCCGTCACTGATCGTCGAAGTACCACTCACGAGGTACTGATGCGCAGGGAAAGATGGCCCCTCGTTGGTTTCAAACATGTTGTCGGCGAACGTCCACTGCTGCGCCATCGTAAAGTACGGAGCCACCTCATCTCGTGGCACGTAGGAAAAGGCCCGCACATCCGGTGCGGGGCACGTATAGCCGACCTTGCATGTCGAAGCGACCAGATCCCAGCCGTTCATGGCTCCGTTCGCGTATTCGGTCGTGTAGCCACTGTGCCGGTGAGAAATGTCGAATTTAGCCGAAAGCGGCTCTGGCTCTAAAGAGACGGTTTGGCCAAGAGAATTCTGGCCGCTACTTGCCGTGTTGGCGCCAGGTAACCCCTGAAACAGGTTGTCAACAGTCCGATTTTCTTGAACAATAATCACAACATGCGTGATCGTTCCACCTGGACCCAAAGCAGCAGTAGCTGTAGGGCCTTGCCACCTGGCGTGCTGCGAGCGCACTGTTGTCGCGGCATTCTGCTCGATCTGCGGCTGCGTTCCCTCGCAACCAACTACCAAAGATGCAGCTGCGAAAGCGCCTATAGCGTATTGACCGACGAATATAATTCGCGTTGGTCTCCCCTTATTCTCCCGAAGGTGCCTAGCGCTTTGAGATTGCCCCGCTTGCGAAGCCACAATGCGCCCTCCTGCTAGCTTTGTCAATGGTCGCACCGGAAGATCCTCAATCCGCGTGACTCGTCGCCCGAGGCCGCTACCGAGCCCGTTTCGCATATCTGATGCGACGCCAAAGGTCGCCGGCGATTCCGCCGAAAACGTTTCCGGGCAGCGATGAAGACCATGCCCCCCAGCGAAATTTTCACCAAACGCGATGGCGAGGTCGCCGTAATTGCGCTGAACCGACCTGAGAAGCGCAACGCGCTCTCGCTGCAGATGATGCGCGAGCTCGACGGTGCGCTGGCCGCGGTTGCAGAGCAGCCGGAAGTCCGCGTCGTCGTCTTGCGTGGCGAAGGGCCGGCATTCTCTGCCGGTCACGATCTACGCGAGCTGGTCGGCCGTGACGTCGAAGCGTATCGCACTATTTTTGAGGCCTGCGTGCAGCTGATGGCGAGAATCGAGGCGATTCCGCAGCCGGTAATCGCGGAAGTTGCGAAGGTCGCGACCGCGGCCGGCTGTCAGTTGGTCGCGGCGTGCGATCTCGCCGTCGCCTCAACCGAAGCGACGTTTGCGACGCCGGGCGTGCGCATCGGGTTGTTCTGCAGCACGCCGATGGTTGCGCTCACGCGGGCGATCGGGCGCAAACGCGCGATGGAGATGCTGCTGACCGGCGACCCGATCGATGCGGCCACCGCGCTCGCCTGGGGATTGGTCAATCGCGTCGTAGCTCCGGAGCGCCTCCACGACGAAGCGCTCGAACTCGCGCGCAAGATCGCGTCGTCGAGCCGTAACATCGTCGGTCTCGGAAAGGCGGCATTTTACGCGCAGATCGATCTCGACCAAGCGAACGCGTACGATTACGCGAAGAACGTCATGACGCACAACGCGCTTGCTGCCGACGCGCGCGAAGGCATTACGGCATTCCTCGAAAGGCGTCGGCCGCAGTGGCGTTGAACCCCGCCCATCCGCGCCGCTCCAAACGTGGGCTACGAGCGACGCGATTAACGCACAAGCGTCGCCCACACCCGGTATGCGCGGCCCGACAAAAAGGGACTCGCGCATACGCGACGGCAGGGGGGCTCGCCTATGGCGAGCCCTTCTGTGATTGCGGCGGCAGAAAAACTGACGCGCTCATCGAATGAGAGCCGCTTCGTGACCTTCTTTACACCGCGAACGCGCTATGCCGCCACCGTCTTACTCGTTGCTCTGATTGCCTCGCTTGCCGTAGGTTTCTTCCGTCTGCGTACCGAGGCACACGCTCGGCGCGTCGAGCTCGCGATGGACTTTACGGATTTCGACGCGCTGGCGCGATCGTACGACTATAATCCTGCGGCTTTCTTGATCGCGTTGCGGCGCGCCGGACTAACGTCGCTTGCGCTCACCGAAGAGCTCGGCGCGAACGTGGGATACGACGGCAAAGCGTACGCAACCACCGGCGCCGCGCTCTTAAACCAGGCGAGAATCGCACCGGTCTCCGATCCGTTGCTCGCCTCGCTAATTCGCACGCGGCGCATCGATCGAGGCGCAATCTATCTGCTTGTCTCGGACGCCTCCACGTATCACCGCTATCGTACGCAGCTGGCGCTGCACTTCATGCCCAAGAGCGTCCGAGTCTTGCGCCCGACCCGGCCGTGGCTGCTCGAGGTTCGCACGCAAATCGACTATTTCAACGCCATAGCGCTGGGCATTCCGACCGAGCAGATCGAGTTGGCGCGGCGGCTCGCGCTGCTGGTGGTTCCACGCTTTCAGAACGACGAGCGTTTCGCAGTGCCGCAGATCAATTCGTTATTTGCCGACGTGCTGCGCTACGATCCCAAAGTTTCGACCGTCGTATTCTTCGGGCTGAGCAATCAGGTCATGGGTTATCCCGATCACTTACAAGACACGGCGGATGCGTTCAAGCGCCAAATCTTCAACTTCGGTTCGATCGAGACGTACGATCCGGTCCAGGTGCAAAAAGGAAACGATACGCTGGCGAAGCTCATTCCCGGGCGAACCGTGCGGGTGCAAGCCATTGCGAAAACCGAGCTCGACAAGCTCAAACTAGACGAGGCCGTCGCGCGCTACGTCTTGGGCGTGCGAGAGCGCAACGTGCGCGTCGTCTATCTGCGTCCGTGGGGCCATCAGGACGGTAATCTGTCGATCGAAGCGACGAACGTCGAGATGGTCAAAGCGATTGCCGACGAGCTCAGAGCCGACGGCTTCCGCCTCGGACGCGCAACCCCAATCCCGCCCTATCGTGGCAATAATCGCGTGCTTGTCGGGATTGCGGCGCTGGCCGTTCCCTCGATCTTCGTGCTGCTCCTCGAGGTGTTCGGCTGGTACCGGCGTGAGCTCGCAGCGGTCGCTTACGCGCTGACGGTGCTGCTCTATGTAGGCGGCGCGTTGACGCATCACGATGCGTTCGCGCGCTCCGCAATCGCGCTCGCGGGTGCGCTGCTCTTCGCGACCGCGGCCTTGATCAGCCTGATTCCGGCATGGAATGAAGTGCCCGCGGCACGGCCAGGAACGCAAGTCATGCGCGGCTTGGGTTGGACCCTCGTTGCGACCGGCGTTGCGCTCGTGGGTGCGTTGGTGGTCGTGGGAGTGATGAGCTCGCCGTTGACGATGGAAGAGATCGAGCGTTTCCGGGGCGTGAGGCTGGTGCTCGCGCTCCCTCCGCTAATCGCGCTGGCGCTCTATCTCTTCGACAGGCGATTCGGATCGGGCGTTGAGCGTCCACGCGACGTCTTTCTCTCGCCGGTGATCACCTATCAACTTTTGGCCGGCATCGCGATCGTCGCTGCGGGAGCGCTGATGCTGGTTCGAAGCGGAAACGAAAGCGACGTTTCCCCCTCGTCATTCGAGCTGGCGCTGCGGCACGGGCTGACGGCGGTGCTAAGCGTGCGGCCGCGCTTTAAGGAGTTCTTGATCGGCTTTCCGGCGATGATGCTGCTACCCGCGTTGCTGCCTCTGCACCGCCGCGCGATCGGCTGGCTGCTCGCGCTCGCAATCGGGGTAGGCATTGGGGACGTGATCGATACGTTCTCGCACCTGCACACTCCGCTCGAGATCTCATTGCTGCGCGTGATCAATGGATTGATCATCGGTGGCGTCGTTGGCGCGCTTCTGATTTGGATCTACCGGCGCATTCCTGCAACCGTACGGTGACGGCCCGCGTGCTGCTTTCAGGCTATTATGGCTTCGGAAATCTTGGCGATGAGGCGCTGCTCGAGGTCATGGTCCAGCAGCTGCGCCGGCGTTTTCCGTCGTCGCAGCTCGAAGTGCTTTCGGCGACGCCGCAAATGACGGCTGCGGCGTATCGCGTTGAGGCGACGTCGCGTTGGGATTGGCGAGCGGTTCGTTCCGCGATTAGAAGAGCGGACGTCGTCCTTTCAGGTGGCGGCGGGCTATTGCAAAACAACACCAGCCTTCGCAGCCTGCTCTATTACGCGAGCATCCTTCGCGAAGCGATTGGCGCGCGCCGCAAGACGATGGTCTTTGCGCAGTCCGTCGGACCGCTCGATTTTTGGGGGCGCCTCGTCGTGCGACGATTTTGCAGGGGCCTGGACCGTGCAACCGTGCGCGACGAGCGGTCGCGCCGGCTTCTGGAAAAGCTGGTGCCGGGCACGCCGATCGAACGGACGGCGGATCCCGTGTTTCTGTACGATCTGCCGGAAGACGGCAACGACCTCGCAGCGGAGGGCTTGGGGCCCGAGAGCGGTCCGTATGCCGTCATAAGCGTGCGAAAGACCTCCGCGTTCCGCGACGGCCTGGCGGTTTTGGCGCGCGCAGTCGATCGCCTGGCAACGCAGCACGGCGTGCGCGCGGCATTCTTGCCGCTCGGCGGGGCGGCCGATGCCGCCGCGTCCACCGACGTCATCCGCGCGTGCCGCTCCAATCCGGTCCTCCTGCCCGAGTGCACGCTGGCAAAGGCCGCGTCGATTCTGCGCGGCGCCCGCGTGACGATCGGCATGCGGCTGCATTCGCTGGTTTTGGCCGCGCGGTACGGCGTGCCGTTTCTCGCGATGGCCTACGATCCGAAAGTGACGGCGCTCTGCGAAGACCTTGAGTATCCGCTGGAGCCTCTGTGGACCCCAGGAGTGGCGCGTCTAACGGACGCCGCGGTCGACGATCTCGTCGATCGCCTGGTTGTGCAGCGCGATGTTCTCTCGGCGCAACTTGCGGCCCGTCGCGATATCGCGCGCGTCGCGGCCGAGCGCAACTTCGACGTGCTGGGTGAGTTGTTAGAGAACGCATGACCAGCGTGGACTATCGCGCAACGCTCAACCTTCCGAAGACCGACTTTCCGATGAAAGCCGAGCTGCCAAAGCGCGAGCCGCCACGGGTTGCCTGGTGGCGCGAACGCCGGACCTACGAGCGGCGCCTGGAACGCAACGCGCCCAACGGAGCCTGGATTCTGCACGATGGGCCGCCGTATTCTAACGGGGACCTGCACATGGGCCACTTCCTCAACATGGTTCTCAAGGACATGCTGGTGAAGATCGCGCTGCTCGATGACAAATTCGCGAAGTTCGTTCCCGGCTGGGACATGCACGGGCTTCCGATCGAGTTCGAAACGCTTAAGTACTTAGGAATCACGGATTTCCACGCGATCGATCCGCTGGAGCTGCGCGAGCAGTGTAAGCAGCGCGCGCTCTACTGGCTCGACCGGCAGCGCGATCAGCGCGTGCGCATGGGCAACTTCGGCTATTTTGACGCGCCGTACCGCACGATCGATCCATCCTTCGAAGCGACGATCGTTAACGCCCTCGCCGATTTGGCGGAGCGCCAGCAAATTTACAAGGGCCTGCGCTCCACGCTCTGGTGCGTTCACGACGAGACGGCGCTCGCGGAGGCCGAAATCGAGTACGAGCAGCGCGTTTCACCGTCGATTTACGTGCGCTTTACTGCCAACGAAGAACAGCGCCGGCGCATTCTGAGCGCGATGCTTCGCGCCGAGTCGAAGGGTCAGGATCACACAAATATTCCCGTTTCGGTTCTCATTTGGACCACGACTCCGTGGACGCTTCCGGCTAACGCGGCACTTGCCGTGCGTGGCGACGCGAGCTACGGGCTCTACCGCGTCGGCGACGAGGCGATTATCGTAGCGGAAGCGTTGGCGGGAAACGTTTTGGGCGAGCGTTTGGCAGAAGCGCGATTGATCGGGCGCGCGCGGGGTGAGGAGCTCGACGACCTTACGGTGCGCCATCCGTTTATGGATCGCGACTCGGTCATGGTGCTAGCCGACTACGTTGATTTGGAAACCGGAACGGGTGCGGTACATACCGCGCCCGGACACGGCGCCGACGATTTCGATACAGGCATGAAGTACGGGTTACCGATTCTCAATCCGGTCGACGCCGCGGGGCGATTCACCGCCGAAGCCGGCCCGTACGCCGGCATGTATATCTTCGATGCGAACGCGAAGATCGTCGAAGACCTGCGCGCGAGCGGCGCCCTCTGGAGCGCGGGTACCTACGAACATTCGTATCCGCACTGCTGGCGCTGTCACAATCCCGTGATCTTTCGCGCGACGGCGCAATGGTTTTTGGCGATGGACCAAAATCTGCTGCGTCAGCATGCCATCGACGCCATCGACGGCGTCGACTATACGCCCGCCTGGGGACGCGCGCGGCAGGAAGCGATGATCGAAACGCACCCGGAGTGGTGCCTCTCGCGCCAGCGCACGTGGGGCACGCCGATTCCATCGCTCGTCTGCCTTGATTGCGGCGAGGCCGTGCTCGACGCGCGGGTCGCGCGCTTAGCGGCCAAACGCTTCGGCGACGTCGGGGCGAACGCGTGGTGGAGCGACCCCGTCGAGACGTATCTACCCGAGGGCTTTACTTGCCCGAACTGCGGCGGCGTTCGCTTCGAAAAGGAGAAGAACATCGTCGATATTTGGTTTGAGTCCGGCGCGACGCACTTGGCCGTGTTGGGCCGCGACGGAATGCCCTGGCCGAGCGACCTGGTCGTCGAAGGCGGCGATCAATTCCGCGGCTGGTTTCGCAGTTCGCTGATCACGGGCGTTGCCATCAAAGGTCGCGCCCCGTATCGGCGCGTCATGAAAAACGGCTGGGTCAACGACGAGCAAGGCCGGCCAATGTCGAAGTCGCGCGGAACCGGCATCGACGCGCGCGACGCGATGGAAAAATGGGGCGCCGACGTCCTCCGCTTGTGGGCCGCGTCGGTCGAACCGATCGACGACGTGCGTTTCGGCCCCAACGTAATCGAGCAGGTCGGACGCGTCTACCGGAACGTTCGCAACCGGTTGCGGTTCATGCTTTCAAACCTCGACGGGTTAGGAGCCGACAACGTCGTCGCGCGCGAAGCGATGGAGCCGCTCGATCGCCTCGCGTGTAACGTGACCGATGCGTTCGTCGCAAACGTGAAAGACGCGTACGATCGCTGCGAAATCCATCACGCCTACCTGCACGTCGTCGAGTTTGAGAGCGCGATGTCGGGCCTCTACTTCGATGCGCTCAAGGATCCGCTCTACTCGCGGGCTGCCGGCGATCCGCGCCGGCGCAGCGCCCAATCGGCGCTGCTTTACGTGCTGATGCGATTCCTCACGGCGCTCGCGCCGGTCCTCTCATTTACCGCGGAAGAGGCATGGCAGTTCCTTCCGGCGTTCGTACGGGATGCTGCCGAAAGTGTCTTCGACGGCTCGTTTGACGCGCATCGGCACAAGGGCGGCTTTGAAAACGACCTCGCGCTCTGGCAGCAACTGCGTTCGCTGCGCGCGCGTGTGGCCGCGGTTGCGAGTCCACGCGACTTCGAAGGGCAGCTCCGATTGATGGTGACGCCAAATCTCTACAAGTGGCTTAACGCGCTGGGCGACAATCTTCGCGAAGCGCTCGTCGTCTCGCAGCTTTCGCTGAACGCCGGCGACCACACTGATGCTGAAAACGGGGACGGCGTGCTTTCCTTCGAGTTGATCGCGGCGGACGGTGAGAAATGCGCGCGCTGCTGGAAGTATCGCCTGCTGGGAAGCGATCCGGAGAATCCTTCGATCTGCGCGGAATGTGCGGCGGTCGTGCAGGCGCTCCAACAAACCCACTAGACCCAAGCGCGATCCCGAAAGCCCTCCCATCGTCGCGCTTCGATTGCTGCGCGGGCTTCCTGCATCAGGGTGTTGACCAGATAGACGTTGTGATACGAGAGCAGACGCGGACCGAGCATTTCCTTTGCGCGGAAGAGATGAGCGAGATATGCGCGCGTAAAATTCGTGCACGCGTAGCAATCGCAGCGCGGGTCTACCGGTGAAAGGTCGCGCGTGTGAGCGGCGTTGAAGATATTGAGCTCGCCGTCACGCGTCATGGCGCGTCCGTTGCGGCCGCAGCGAGTCGGATAGACGCAATCGAAGAGGTCGAGTCCGCAATCCACGGCCGCAATCAGATCGCGCACGGTTCCCACGCCCATCAGATAGCGCGGCTTTGCCTGGGGAAGCAGCGATGCGGTAAATCGCGCGGTCGCGTACATCTCCTCCCGAGTCTCGCCGACCGAAAGGCCACCGATGGCGTATCCCGGAAAATCGAGGTCGACGATCGCGAGCGCGCTTTGCTCGCGGAGCTCGGCGTCGAGCCCCCCTTGCACGATCCCAAAGCACACCGTTCCGTCGGATTTCGGTAGCGCGGCCGCGCGTCTCGCCCAGACGGTCGTCAAGCGCACCGATTCTGCGAGGATCTCGCGCGGTGCGGGCAGTTTGACGCAAACGTCGAGCACCATCGCGACGTCGCTGCCGACCGCTTGTTGAAATCCGATCACGTTTTCGGGCGTGAAGCGATGCTCGCTGCCGTCGAGATGCGACGCAAACGTGACGCCGTCATCATCGATTTTGCGCCGGCGCTCGAGGCTGAACACTTGAAAACCGCCCGAATCGGTAAGGATCGGCCCGCTCCACGCCATAAAGCGGTGAAGTCCGCCGACCGCCTCGATCGTCGCGCGACCGGGACGCAGCCACAGATGGTACGTGTTCGCCAGGATCATTTGCGTGTGGGCTGACTCGAGCTCCGCCGGCGTGAGACCCTTGACCGCCGCCGCCGTACCGACCGGCATGAAGCACGGCGTCTCCACGTCGCCGTGCGCCAAGCGCAGGCGTCCCCGCCGCGCCCCACCGTCCTGCGCTACCAGAGTGAACATAATCGATCGTCTATCGACCTTGCGGTCACGATGACACGATCGCGCGCGCGTGCAGATATTCGAGCGGAGGCGCCGCCTCAAACTCCATCGCCGCGCCGGTTCGCGGGTGTGCGAACTGCAGGCGCCAGGCGTGCAGAGCTTGTCCGGGCAAGTCGAAGCGCGCCTCTCTTCGTCCGTAGACCGGATCGTTGAGAATCGGATGACCGATGGCCGCAAGGTGCACGCGAATCTGGTGCGTTCGCCCCGTCTCTAGGCGAAAGACCAGCTCGGCGTGCTTGGGGAACTTTTCGCGCACTTCGTAGTTCGTGATCGCGGGCTTTCCGCCGGCGGTGATCGCGAACTTCAGCCGATTACGGGCATCCCGTCCGATGGCGCCATCGATGATCCCACGGTTGTGTTCGGGGACTCCTCGAACGAGACCGAGATATTCTCGCGTGATATTTCGGCTTTTCATCGCGGCGCGCAGCGCGCGAAGACTCTCGTCGCGCTTGGCGACGACCAACAGTCCCGAGGTATCGCGGTCCAGGCGTTGGATCAGCCCGGGGCGCAAGGCATCTCCGGGCAGCGCCGCGCCCACGTGCGCGAGCATGGCGTTCACCAGCGTACCGCTCGTCGCGCCGTGCGCGGGATGCGTCACCATCCCGGCGGGTTTATAAACGACCAACAGATCCTCGTCTTCGTAAATGACGGAAAGTGCGATCGCTTCGGGTTCGGCCGTCAGCACACGAGGTTGGGGAATCTCGAACTCGAGCACGTCGCCGGCCTCCAACGGGCGGCTCGGCTTCGCGGGGACGCCGTTGACGCAAACGTCGCCGCGCCGTGCGATCTGCGCGACGAGGGTTCGGGAAGCGCCGGAGATGGCGGCGATCAGGACGTCGGCGCGCTTCCCGGCTTGCTCAGCGGTGACGACGTGCAACAAGGCTTGAAAGCAGCAGGAGCCCGACGCCGACGGTGATGCATGAATCGCCGACGTTGAAAATGTTAGGCCAGATGCGGTAGAAGTCGATGAAGTCGATGACGTATCCGTAGTGCAGGCGGTCGACGATATTTCCGATCGCCCCTCCGACGATCATTCCAAACGCAATGCGGACCGTATTCGACCGCGCGGCAGCGTCGCGAAAGCTGAACCAAAACAGGACGAGCACGACGATGGCCATGCCGATGAGCACGACCGCGTTGTTGCCGAAGAGTCCGAATGCCCCGTGAACGTTGCGCTCGTACGTCCATTTCAACAGATGCGGAATGACGTAACGGCTTTCGCCCGGCATGAACGATTGGGTGACGAGGCGCTTGGTGAACTGGTCGGCCCAGAGCACGAGGATTGCGACGCCCGCAATGACAAGCGTGTTCGTTAAGCTGCTATAGCGTTTCACTACAGACTCGGTTGCGGGACAAATTGATAAAACCATCCCGCGACGTTGAGAAATGCATTGTTGACGAGAACGAATCCGACCACGATCAGAAATGCGCCGGCGGTGAATTCGATCGCCGGCAGCAAACGTTTGATTCGGTTGAGCCAAGGCAGCACGACCCCGATCGCGCCCGCCGTCGCCAAAAACGGCAGCGCCAGGCCAAGGCAATAGAACGACAGCAAGATGGCTGCTTGGCCGCTGTGCTGCTGCGATGCGATCGCCAAAATTCCGGCCAATATCGGGCCAATGCAGGGCGACCAGCCGGCGGCAAACGCCATGCCGACCAGTGCCGAGGTCCAGAACGTTCGGCGATCGTGGCGAAGATGCAACCGCGTATCCATCATGAGCAATGGAACTCGGATCATGCCCATCATGTTCAATCCGAGGATCACGACCAGCACGCCGCCGATCTGAGCGATCAATACGCGGTTGGCATTGAGCGCGCCGCCGATCGCACTGGCGCTCAAGCCCAGCGCAACGAAGATCAGGCTGAAGCCAATCACAAAAGCGACGGCGTGCACCAGTGATTGCAGGCGCGCGGCCGTCATCGCCTCGGCTTTGAGATCTTCGAGGCTCTCGCCGGTGAGGAGCGAGAGGTACGCCGGCACCAGCGGAAGGACGCACGGCGACACGAAGGAAACGAGGCCCGCAAGGAAGGCGATGCCGGCGGTAATATGTGTCGTCGCGTTCATGCGCCGAAAATGATTAGGAATGCAGCACTGGTTCACCTATCCGACTAATATCGACCCGGTCGCGATTCATCTCGGCCCGCTTAAGGTTCACTGGTATGGCATCGCCTATCTGGTCGGGTTCGTCTGCGTCTACCTCTGGATGAGCCGCCCGGCCGGTCGGCGCCGGCTGGGGCTGACGCGAGATCAAATCCAGGATTTTCTCTTCTACGCGTTGATCGGCGTCCTCGTCGGCGGGCGAACCTTTTTCGTCATCAACGACATCATCAGCAAGCACGATGCGTCTTTCTACCTCTCCAATCCCATCAATTTCATCGCGGTGTGGAATGGCGGCATGGCGTTTCACGGCGGGTTGATCGGCGTGGTGATCGCGATCTGGCTCTTCGTTCGCAAGCATCCCGGCCTCAAGTACATCGTCGTTGGGGACGAGGTCGTCATGATGCTGCCGATCGGCATCACCCTGGTACGCCTCGTGAACTTCATCAACGACGAACTGTGGGGTGACGTCTGCAGTCCCGATCATCCCTGGTGCCTACGCTTCCCGAGCGCGCCGGATCAGGGCACACTCTACCGACATCCCTCGCAGCTTTACGAGGCGATTCTGGACATTCTCACCCTGCCGATCCTGTTGATCGTCTATCGGCTCAAACCAAAAGATGGCGTCGTTGCGTGGACGTGGTTCACGCTTTACGGCATCACGCGGAGCCTCGCCGAACTTTGGCGGCAGGCAGATTTTACGTTCATTGGTCTGACCGGCGGACAGCTTTACGCGTTGCCCATGGTGCTGATCGGTGTGGTGGGGATCGTTTACTGCGCGACCCGGCCCGGGCCGCGCACCGACGTCGGTGCGGCGTTACAGCCGAGTCGATGATCGAGCGCGTCGCGGAACGCTATCGCGGGCTGCGACAAGCGATCGACGAAGAGCTCCGCCGCTGCGGCCGCGATCCGAGCGGCGTCACGTTGGTCGGGATTGGGAAGGGTCAGTCGAGCGAGCTTGTGGCCGCTGCGATTCGGGCCGGGCTGGGCGACGTCGGGGAAAACTACCTGCAAGAGGCTCGCTCCAAGTTTCCCTTGCTACCGCCGGTGCGAAAGCACTTCGTCGGACATCTCCAGACGAACAAGGCCAAGGCGATCGCAGCCTCCTTTGACGTGGTGCAAAGCGTCGATCGCCCCGAGGCGGGCGTCGCGCTCTCGAAGGCGGCGTTGGAAATAGGTATGAAGCTCCCGGTTCTGATACAAGTCAACGTCTCGCCGTCGGAACGCTTCGGTTGCCTCCCCGCGGATGCGCCGAGGCTTGCCGAAACGCTCCGAGGCCAACCGGGCCTTTACTTTGAGGGCGTGATGGCGATCGGCCCGCTCACGCGCGACCGCGACGCGATCTTGCGGGCTTTAGAGCTGGCCGCCATGACGTTGGCCCGCGTTGGTGGAAGTACGCTCTCAATCGGCATGTCGGGCGATTGGCGAGAAGCATTGCGAGCCGGCTCAACGATGCTACGCATCGGAGAGGCGCTCTTCGGACCGCGCCCGGCAAAGGGAGGCACCCGTGAGCATGTTTAGCAAAATCGGATCGTTTTTCTCGATTCGTGACGACGAAGAAGAGTTTTACGGCGACGAAGTATCCTCGTCGAGGGTCGTTCCGCTTTCGAGCGCGGGGCGGCGCGGCGGAACCCAGGTGAGCGTCTATTCGCCGCGATCGTATCAAGACGTCGTCGAGATTGCCGATTCGTTGCGAAACCGGCAAGTCGTGATCGTCAACTTGCAGAATGCGGACCGGACCCTTTTACAGCGGGTCGTCGACTTCACGTCCGGCGTGGCGTACACGATCGACGGCAAGATCCAAAAACTCGCCGAGTCGATCTACCTCGTCGTTCCGGCGGGCGTCGTCGTCAATGCCGCCGGCTTGCGCGAGTCGATGATGGCGGATGGCACTTTCGATTTCATGGCAAACAGAACGTAGGACGGGAGCGATGGAGAAAATTACACCGGTCGATATTCAGCACAAGACGTTTAAGAAGGCGCTGCAAGGCTATGACCGCGCCGACGTCGATCAATTTCTCGACGAAATCATCGAGACGCTCGAGGACGAGGCGCAGCAGCGTGCCGCGCTGGAAGCCGAGATCGCCGATCACAAAGAGCGTATCAGCCATTTCAAAGCGATGGAGGAATCGCTGCAAAACACGCTCGTGCTGGCGCAGCGCACCGCCGACGAGGTGAAGGCCTCCGCCCACAAAGAGGCCGACTTGATTCGCGAGCAGGCGCGGTTGGCGGGCGACCGCGAGATCGCCGGTTACAACGATGCGATCTCCGAGGTGCGTCGCGAGCATCAGCGCGCCGTCGACGCGGCCGAAAAGGTTCGCAGCGAGCTGCGGAGTTTGCTGATGACGCATCTCGCATTGTTGGAGCGAGCCGACGGCAGAACGGTCAATGGGGAGCCGCAGAGCCCTACGACGGTGGAGAGTAACGCGCTCGAGGAATCGCCTCCCAAAGCCGAAACGACCCGCATCACGGTCTACTAATTGGGGCGGGTTGCTGTTCTGCCCGGGGACGGCATCGGCCCCGAGGTTACGCACTCCGCCGCCATGTTGTTGCGACGCGTCCGCCCCGATATCGAGTGCGTGGAAGCACCGGTCGGCGGTGCAGCGCTCGCGCTCGGACTTCCGGCGCTTCCGCCTCAGACGCGCGAGCTGTGCGAAAGCAGCTCGGCGATTCTGTTCGGCAGCGTGGGGCTTCCCCAACACGATGGCAAGCCGTTGCCGGAGCGCCCGGAATACGCGCTGTTCCTGCTACGCCGCGATTTCGAGCTGTACGCCAACCTGCGACCAGTGCGAGTCTTTCCCGGTATGGAAGATGCCTCGTCGTTGCGGCCGGAGATCGTGCGCGGGCTCGATTTGCTGGTCGTCCGCGAACTGACCGGCGGCATCTATTACGGTACCCCCAAGGAGCAGCGGCGCGTCGACGGCGTAGATGAAGCAGTCGACACGATGATTTACCGCGCGCCGGAGATCGAGCGCATCGCGCGGATTGCATTCGATTGCGCGCGTGCGCGGCGGGGCCGGCTTACGTCCGTGGACAAGCAGAATATTTTGGAAACGTCGCGGCTCTGGCGCCGCGTCGTCAACGAGGTCGCGGGCGAGTATCCCGACGTGCACCTCGAACATCTCCTCGTCGATAACGCGGCGATGCAGCTGGTTCATCGGCCGGGAGCGTTCGACGTTATCGTTACCGAGAATATGTTCGGCGACATCCTCTCCGACGAGGCGGCCATTCTCACGGGATCAATCGGGACGCTTCCGAGCGCGAGTTTGGGGACGACGACGGGAGCCACGCCGGGGCATCAGTTCGGTTTGTATGAGCCCGTTGGGGGCACCGCGCCGGACCTAGCCGGCAAGAACGTCGCGAATCCGACCGCTGCGATCCTTTCGTTAGCGATGCTGCTGCGTTATTCTTTCGATGACGAGCCGAACGCGGCCCGAATCGAGCGGGCCGTCGAGCAAACCTACGCCGATGGTTTGCGCACGGCTGAGCTTACGAGCGATGCGAGCGCCGCGCTTTCAACGCAAGCTTTCACCGATGCCGTCGTTGCGCGTCTGTAGGCAAGCGCTGCTTTTGGCCCTTACGTTCGCGACGGCGGGCGTGTCGGGGTCCACGCCAGTTCCGCTCACCGTGCTATCCGGCCGCGCCGATGGCCTCGTGCCCGCCGTTGAAGGAACCCTACGAGGGCATGCGTTCTGGTTCGATCTCGATACCGGGGCGCTGGAATCGTTTTTCGATATCTCGCAAGCGCGCGTACTGGGGCTACCTTCGGTGAGCCCCACAACGGTACGCGGTGCAGGAGCGGGCCACGTCGACGCACTCCGGCTGGACAACGTCGGGGTGCACCTAGGTCAGATCGTGTTTACGGCGCATCAGCCATTAGCGGTCGACCTTTCGAAAGTCGGCAGCGCGTTTCAACTCGGCGGATTACTCGGGTACGATTTCTTTTGCCGATACGTCGTCGCAATCGATTTCGCGTCGTACCGCATCAAGCTTTACGAGCCGCGCTCGTATCGTTACACGGGAACCGGCGCAGCGATGCCGTTGATTCTCCGAGCGCCGCGTGCGTACGTGAACGTGATGGTGGCTGCTCGAGGCGTGAAGGCAGAGCGGCACTTGCTGCGGGTCGACCTCGGATCGAGCGATGCGGTGGACGACGACATCGTGCTGCGCTCATCGGCGCCGAAGAAAGTCATTAACGGCGGGGTGGGCTTAGGCCGGCGCTTCAGCTCGTATCTGGGAACCGTGACGGAGTTACGGCTTGGCCCCTTTATCCTCCACGATCTTCCTTCGGCGACCGGCGGCGTTCAGCTAATCGGAGACGAAGTTTGGCATCGCTTCGATATCGTCTTCGATTTCTCGCGCTCGGTGATGTATCTGAGTCCGCGCTAGACTTTCGTCGATTCGTCGGCGACGCGGCGGCCGATGAAGTCGATGAAGCGAACGAGCAGCACCGCATGCGCGTGCGGGTGCTGGGCGATCCACGCCGCTCGCCAGCGGGCGAGCGTGTCTCGCTTCAGGGCGTCGACGGCGTCGTCGTCCATCTCGATATAGTGTTGAAGGTCGAGGCTGACGATTACCGTGTTCTTCAGCCGTAGGTCGAAGCCCGAGACAACCTCGGGATACTGACGCTTCAACGCCGCAAGGTCGTTCAGCTCGGCCTGCTCGATGCGTTGCTGCGGCGTGGGTGCGCTGCACGCCGCCAGCGCCGCGGCGAGCGCGATTCGCGCGAAGGTCCGCAGGTCGGTCATCGTGCGGAAACGATTCGGCTACGCCCATCCGCTACCATTCGCGCATGGATGGAATTGCATGGGCGGCGAGCGCGATGGTGGCCGCACGAGCGCGGCTAGAAATTGCCACACAGAACCTTGCCAACGTCTCAACGGATGGCTTTCGCCCATTCGCTGCGCGCGGATTTCTCACGGCGCTTGGCGTGGCGATCGGAAAAGAACGAACACGCGAGCAGGGTGCGTTGCGACGCACTGGTCGCGACCTCGACCTTGCGATCATTGGCAACGGCGCGTTTCGCGTGCGCGATGCGGCCGGTCGCGTCTGCGAAACGCGCACCGGCGGGTTCGTTCGCGTCGCCAACGGTATCCTGCGCGATTCGGCGGGACGTACGCTGCTCGGTCTCCACGGCGCCGTTCACGTTCCCGAGGACGCGCACATCGACGAGCGCGGTCGCGTTATCGCGGGCCAGCGAGTCGTCGATGCCCTCGCACTCCCTCCAGACAGCCGCGTGCAAAGCGGTTTTATTGAAGCCTCAGGCGTCGATGCGATCGCGGAGATGATCGACGTGTTGGCGGCCGAGCGTTCTTTCGAAAGCGCGCAAAAGGCCGTGACGGCGATCGATTCGTCACGTCAAAAGTCCGCCGAAGCAGCCCGAGTCAAGTAGGAAGTAGCTAGAATGGATCGCGCGCTCTTTGCGGCAGCCAGCGGCATGGCCGCTCAACAACGGAATCTCGACACGATCGCCGACAACTTGGCGAACGCCGAGGTCGTCGGCTTCAAAGGTTCGGCGCAAACGTTTGCCGCGTTGATCGCACCCGGGCAAAGCGGTCTCGGCACGGTTGCGCTAGGCGCGCGCGTGCTGTTTGCTCAAGGTAAGCTCGCGCGCAGTCCGGGGGCGTTCGATCTCGCGATCGATGGACCGGGGTTTTTCAGGCTCGTCGATCGGCTGGGCCGAGAACGATACACGCGCAACGGCGAGTTCTCGCGTGCTGCGGACGGGACGCTGCGCGACTCGCAGGACCTGCGGCTTGCCGGTATTCGGATTCCGCCCGACGCGTTATCCGCGAAGGTTTCCGCCGACGGCAGTGTGCAGGCGACGTTTCCGAGTGGCGCGCGCACCATCGGGCGAATTCGGTTGACGGAATTTTCTTCTCCCGAACAACTTCGCAACGTCGGCGGGGCGCTGTTCGAAGCGACACCACAGGCCGGAAAGCCGCGTCAAATCGCGGCCGGCTCGGATGAGGGCCCGAAACTCCGCTTCGGCATGCTCGAGCAGTCGAACGTGACCATCATCGATGCAATGATGCAGATCCTCACCGCGCAGCGCGCCTATGAAGCGAATGCGAAGGGCGTGCAAGCGGCCGACGAGATGCTGCGAATCGCCAACAACCTGCAGCGTGGATAGCGTTACCGCGCGGCGCGCCGGTGAACTGCTCGAAGCGATGCTGGTCGCACCGACCCTGCGCCCGATGATCGCCGGCGTTGGGATGCTGGGCGATTACGAGCTCGATTTGCTGGCACGCGAGATCGCGCGGCGCGACGAACACGGCTTTGCGGCACTCATTGCCGCTCGTTTGGAAAACGCTCCATGATCGACCCCATCGAGCGGGAGCAGCGCGTCCGGGCGCTGCTTCCGCTCACGAAGAAACTCGCGCGTCGCCTCAAGCGGCTCGTGCCCAATCTCGATGCCGACGATCTGGTCGGCGATGGCTGCGTGGGGCTGATTCGGGCCATCGATTCATTCGATCCAGACCGCGGACCACGGCTCGACGAGTACGCGCGCCGCCTCATCGTGGGCGCAATGCTCAACGGGATCCGTCGCATGGATCCGGTTTCGGAGCGCGCGCGACGCATCGTTCGCGACGGAGAGAATGCGCGGTATACGATCGCGGCGGCTCGTGGAGAGGTTCCGACGGGGCAGGAAATGGAACGGCGCTACCCCGGTTATCAACGCGCGCTCGCCGCAGCGTACCGCGGACAGCCGCTTTCTCTCGACGCCCCATTACCGATCGGTGAATCCCTCAGCGGGGATTGGCATGACGATCCGGGGCGCATCGTCGAGTGCCGTTCCGAACGCGCCCGGCTGGTCGCGCTGGTTTCGGCCTTACCGCCGCGGCAGCGCGAGGTGGTACTACTGCACTATTTCAGCGGCAAGTCGCTGCGCACGGTCGGAAAGCAGTTGGCGATATCGCCGCAACGCGCTTCTCAGCTGCACATCAGCGCGATCGCCGGACTCAAACGCCAAGCGCATGCTGCGCCGTCTTGAACTCGAGGAGAGCTCCGGCGCGTTACCGCTGCACGTAGGCGCCGGCCGCTCCGAACCGATCGTTGCCGCCATCCCAGAGGCGGAGCTCGAGAGCGCATTATTACCGCACGATCATCCGCGGTGGGTGAAAGACGCCATCGCCGTGTCGCAGCGCGCCCGAGACATTCTCGCCAAGCTGCGCCCGATGGCGGTGGAAGTGCTGTGTTTTTGGGATCATCGCATTCGCTCGATCGTGGTCGGCGACCGGCGGCTCTCCGTCGATCCGAGCGGTTGTTATCGCGCCGATATGTAAGCACGTCTAGCGAAGGTGCGCGGCAATCGCGATTGCGACCGTCGCCAAGCCAAGAAACACGAAGTAGATGAGGCCTTGCGCGAACATGAGGACGTCACGGACGTCGTTGAGGTGGCGTTGCATTCGGGTACCTCTCCTCTCAAGGTGTGCCCGTATGTTCTCACGCCAAACTGGTAGGGGCCGTAAAGGCGCCTGTGATCTCCCTGAACTTTTGGCGCGAGGCTACGCTGACGGTGCGAAAAGATTGCGGCCGGTCATACGTTCGGGAATCGGCAATCCCATGATCGTGAGGAGTGTCGGTGCGATGTCGCCCAGTTTGCCGCCTTCGGCCAGGGTTCCGCGCAGATCCTGTGCGACGAGGACAAACGGCACCGGGTTGGTCGTGTGCGCCGTGATTGGATTGCCGGCATCGTCGATCTCTTCTTCGGCGTTGCCGTGATCGGCCGTGATGGCCAGCAAGCCGTTAGCGCGCAGCGTCGCGTCTGCCAACCGGGCGATGCACTGGTCGACGATCTCAACCCCCTCGATCGTTGGTTGCCACTTACCGGTGTGCCCGACCATGTCGGCATTCGCATAGTTCATCACGATCGCATCATACCGTCCGCTGTCGATAGCCTTTACCGCGGCGTCGGTGATCTCGCGCGCGCGCATCGCCGGGGCAAGGTCGTAGGTCGGTACCGTGCGATCCGATGGGATCAGCTCGCGATCTTCACCGTCGAATTGATCTTCGCGTCCGCCGTTGAAGAAATACGTGACGTGCGCGTACTTCTCGGTTTCGGCCAGCCGAAGCTGGCGCAGGCCTTCGCGGGCGAGAATCTCGCCGAACGTATCGTACTGCGGGCGTGGCCCGAAGAGGATTGGATTGGTGTAATATTCCTCATACTTTGTCATCGTCGCAAAGAACGGATCGCGATACGGCTTGGCCGCGAACACACCAAAGCCGTCGTCGTAATAGATCGACGCGCCCGCATTGAACGCCGTGGTTAGCTGACGCGCGCGGTCGGGGCGAAAGTTGAAGAAGACGAAGGCGTCGCCATCCTCGATAAGACGCGCTTGCGCCACGATTGTGGGCGTTACGAATTCGTCGTCCTCACCGCGGGCGTAGGCCTCGCGAACGGCCGCCGCCGCACCCTCTGCGCGATGCTCCCCGCGTCCGTACGCGAGGAGGTCGTAGGCACGGCGCGTGCGCTCCCAGCGCCGGTCGCGGTCCATCGCGTAAAACCGTCCGATAACGCTTGCAATAGAACCCGCACGGCCGACCGAGGCAAGCTTCGATTCCAATCGGTCAACGTACTCGGAGGCCGAGCGAGGTGGCGTGTCTCGTCCGTCCAGAAAGCAATGTATCGCGAACGGGATTCGCGCCGCGACGCCGGCGTCGATCAGCGCGAAGAGATGCTCGATCGAACTATGCACGCGACCGTCGGAGAGCAGCCCCATAAAATGCAGCGTCCCGGCTGTGCGCGCGACGTGACGAGTTGCGCGCCGTAGCGTTTCGTTCTCACCGAACTCACCAGAACGAATCGCCGCGTCGATTACTGTGACGCCTTGAGGAACGACCCGTCCGCTCCCCATGTTCATGTGCCCGACTTCGCTGTTTCCCATGACGCCCTTGGGTAGGCCCACGGCTTCGCCGGAGGCTTGCAGCGTCGTGTGCGGCCAGCGTTCGATCAGCGCGTGCCAATGCGGCAGCTTCGCGGCCGCAATCGCGTTGCCGTGAGTCTGGTCGCGGCAGCCCCAGCCATCGAGCACCGCCAAAACAACTGGCCGATATTTCACAGGTTCGCATTGGCGATGAGCGCCGCGAAACCGTTAGGATCGAGCGACGCGCCGCCGACGAGGCCGCCATTGATGTTTGGGCGCTCGACATACGCGGCGACATTGTCGGCCGTCATGCTGCCCCCGTAAAGGATCGGCGTTTCGTCCAGACCGGGTGAGCACCCGCGGATCGTCGCCATAACCCGATCGGCTTCGTCGGGCGCGCAGTTGTTGCCGGTGCCGATCGCCCAAATAGGCTCGTAGGCGATGACCACACGAAAGAGATCGCTCGCGGAAATACCCTCGAGCGCGGCGCGGGTTTGCGCGGTAACACGCTCGTCGGTCGCCCCGTCGTTGCGTTCGGCCGAGGTTTCTCCAACGGCAACGATCGGCGTGAGCTCCTGTTCGAGCGCCGTTCGAACCTTGAGGTGCACCGTGCGGTCCGTTTCGTTACAGAAGGCGCGGCGCTCTGAGTGTCCGATGATGACGTGCGACACGCCGAACTCTCGCAGCATCGGCGCGCTGATCTCGCCAGTGAACGCGCCCTCCAGCTCCCAGTGCATTGTCTGCGCGCCCAAGCGTACGCGGGTGCCGCGCACTTGGTTCGACGCAGCCGGGATCGAGAGGAAAGGCGGTGCGATTACGATCTCAATGTGTTCTGGCAGCGACACGGCTTTTGCCAGAAACGAATCGAGGAAAGCCACCGTTTCGGCCGCCGTCTTGTGCATCTTCCAGTTACCGGCAAGGATGGTACGAGGGGTCCTATTGCTCAAGCGCGGCAACTCCGGGAAGCACTTTGCCTTCAAGGTATTCCAGCGTCGCCCCACCGCCGGTGGAAACATGCGTCACCTTGGAGGCGAAGCCCAGCATGTGCGCCGCCGCGGCGGCATCTCCGCCGCCAACGACGCTAATCGCCCCGCCGGCCGTGGCACGTGCAATGGCCTCGCCGACGATCTGGGTTCCGGCTCGGTAGGCGGCCTTCTCGTAGACGCCCATCGGACCGTTGAAGACGATGGTTTTGGCGCGCTCGACCGTCGCTGCGTAGCTTTGTGCCGTGGCAGGCCCGATATCGAGGATCATCTCGTCGCCAACGGAGTCGATTGCCACGACGCGTGCCTGGCTTTCGGAGTCCACGCCGGGCGCAACGACCGCGTCGATTGGAAGCTCCAGACCGACGTTCCGTTCCTTTGCCAGCGCGATGATTTGCTTTGCCGGTTCGAGGTTATCGTCGCGCAGCGAGCGCCCCACGTCGACGCCGGAGGCCGCGAGCAGAGTGTTGGCAATTCCGCCGCCGATACAAAAAGCGTCGACCAGTTCGGTCAGATGTTCTAGAATGCCGATCTTATCTTTGATCTTGGCACCCCCAATCACGCAGACGAAAGGCTTTTGCGGCTGGTCGACCAGGCGCGAGAGTGCGGAAAGCTCCGACTCCATGAGAAAGCCGGCCGCGTTGGGGAGAAGGTGCGCGAGCGCGGCGGTGGAGGCGTGCGCGCGGTGCGCGGTTGCAAAAGCATCGTTGACGTAGTAATCGCCAAGCTTGGCGAGGCGCCGCGCAAACGCCTCATCGTTACGCTCTTCCTCCGGATGAAAGCGCACGTTCTCCAACAGTAGAACGTCACCGTCGCGAAGATCCTCGACGGCCCGCTCGGCGGCCTCGCCGACGCTATCGTCCGCAAAGGCGACGCGAATGCCCAGGCGGTCGGAGAGTGACTGCGCCACGGGCCGCAGCGAAAATTGCGGCTGCGGTTTGCCATCCGGGCGTCCGAGATGCGAGAGGACGATCGTGCGCGCTTCGTGCTCGTGCAGCCAGCGCAGCGTGGGAATCGCGGCATCGATGCGTCCATAATCCGCAATTTGGGTCTGGCCGGGCTCACCGGACATCGGCACGTTGAGATCCTCGCGCACCAATACGCGTTTGCCTCGAACGTCCAGGTCTTCGAGCCTGCAAAAGTTCACGTGCTGCGGTATCAGGCCTTTGCGGGAATGGTTGCCGAGACCATCGCGGTCAGCTCGGCCAGCCGGCACGAGTAGCCCCATTCGTTGTCGTACCAGGCCGCGATCTGCACCAGGTCGCCGTTCGCGTTCGTTAGCTTGGAATCGATGATGGAGCTGTACGGATTCTTCTTGAAATCGCTGGAGACGAGTTCGTCTTCCGTATACGCGACGTATTTGCGCAACTCGCCTTGGGCCGCAGCGCGTAAGATGGCGTTGAGTTCTTCCTTCGTGGTCGGTTTTTTCGTTTGGGCGACCAGATAGATCATCGAAACCGTCGGCGTCGGTACCCGCAAAGAGAATCCGTCGAACGACCCTTTGACTTCTGGAATCGTCAGATAGAGCGCCTTGGCGGCGCCGGTCGACGTCGGTACGATGTTCGTGGCCGCATTGCGCGCTCGGCGAGGATCCTTGTGCGGCCCGTCGAGGACGTTTTGGTCGTTCGTGTAGGAATGGATCGTGGTCATGAACCCCTTTACCCATCCCAGCGCACCGACGATTGGCTTCACGGCGGTCGCCAGGCAGTTCGTGGTGCACGAGGCGTTCGAAATAACGTGATGCTTTTCTGGGTCGTAGCCGCGGTCGTTAACGCCGAGTACGATCGTGATGTCTTCACCGGTGGCCGGTGCGGAGATGATGACTTTCTGTGCGCCCCCACTGTCGATGTGGACGCGAGCCTTCTCGGCGTTGGTGAAGAGGCCGGTGGATTCGATGACGACGTCGACGCCGAGATCGCGCCACGGAAGTCGAGCCGGATCGCGTTCGCCAAAGACCCGAATGCGCTGGCGGTCGATCTCGAGCGTACCTTCCTGCGCCGCTACGTTCCCGACGTACGTCCCATAGTTGCTGTCGTATTTGAAGAGATGCGCGCACTGCCGCGCGTCGATCAGATCGTTGATCGCCGCAATCTCGATCTCCGGGTGGCGTTCGACGACCGCCTTGGTGAAGTTTCGTCCAATTCGGCCGAAGCCGTTGATCCCAATGCGCATGAGCGCGTTTACCTGGCCGCTTTCGCGCTCCCCTGCACGCTGCGGAGGGAGTGGGCCAGGCGGCTGAGCGCGCCGAGCCTGCCGCTCGCCGTCGGTTTTGCGATCGGAGGATTGCAGCGCCGGCCGAGTTCCGCCAGGGACTCATCCGGATGCAGCAATCGAAGCTCGGCGATTTCGCGCAGTGCCGGTGAGAGCCGCGGAAGTCCGTAAGCACTTTGAAGATACTCGATGACGCGGCGCTGCTCGGCCGCGGCTTGCGCCGAGCGTTGCAGATTCGCGACCTCGGTGTTGACCAGTCGGTGAATGCGATTCTTCGTTTCGCGAAACGCCCGGACGTCCTCGAGCTGCAGCACGGCGCCGAACGCCCCGATTCTCGTCAACAGCTCGACGATTGCATCGAAATCTTTGAAGTAGAGCACGATGCGTTTCTTACGTCGAGCCGCCTTGGGAGCCGCCCCGGCGCTTCGCAACATCCAGGTCAGGCGTTCGGCGAGATCGTCGCTGCGAGCGACAAACTCCAGGTGATATCCCTGCGAACCGGCGGCGAGCGATCCGCACGCCAAGAATGCCGCGCGGACCTCGATCAGACGATCGCACTTGCGCAACGGTTTTGCTGGGATCGCTTGCAATTGCTTCGGTAGCGCGATGGAAAAGGTGGGGAGGCGCTGCAAACGGGTCGGCGCGTACGTTTCAATTGGATGCGATTTGCGATCTTCGAGTAGCGACCAAAAGAGCCGCGCGATTGCATTGCGGTGAGTGACGAATTCGCCTCGCACGTTTCCGTAGAGAGCAAGACCCGCGAGCAACGCTTGCCGGCAATGCACTTCGTGCGGGAGGTCGCGCGCCAGAGCATCCTTGGTGTCGGCCGAAATCACAACCAGTCGCTGTCGTCTCGGCGCGAGTCGAGGACTTCATAGAGTTCGGCGGCTTTGACCGCCGGCGTCACGCGCAACGGGACGTCCCGCACGCGCACCCTGACGAACTTGGTGGCGTAGTGGATCTCGAGCTCGTCGCCGGGCTTGACCTGATAACCCGGTTTGAGCGGCTTACCGCCTTTGGTAATACGCCCGTGCTCCAGCGCTTCGTGGGCTTCACTGCGCCTTTTGGCCAGGCGCGAAACCTTCATGAATTTGTCCAACCGCACTACCGCCGATTCAACACGCCTACGCCAACGGCATGCGGTATGGCAAGCAGCCGGCTCCTAAAAACAAAGAAGGGGGCGGGCCGATCGTTTGGGCAAATCAACGTCATGAAAAGCTGGTCGTGGGCCGTAGCTGCCATCGTGCTTGTCGCCGTCCTCATCGGATTTCAGCTCTACTTCTTTCGCTACGAATTCATGCCACTACCGAACGCGGGAGTCATGCGCGTGGATCGACTAACCCATCGGGTTTGCGTGGCGTGGCCGCCCGATGGAACGTACAAGATGTCCTACTGTGGACGCGCCAATCACTAATCACCCGCCGAAAACGCTTTGGAGAATTTCATGCGGCATCCGATCCCAATCGAATCCCAATGGCTCCACGACGATCTTTGCTTGATCCAGAAGCTGCTTCTGATAATGGCGTACGATCAACAAGAGGGTCGGCCGGCGGAGCACGGGGCACTCCTGAGGTCACTCGCCCCTGAAATCTGGCCGGAGCATTTTGACGCTTCAGGCGAGACCCACTAAACCGACCAAGCGGAGTCCTCGCCTGTTAGCCCTGCCAACGCCGGGCACTATACGCCTGGTCGAACCCGACCCCGCTGGTCCAAAATTTTGGCGGTAATATAATGCCTCTGCCTACAGCAATTGACAGTATCGCGATATATCGAGTACTGTACTGATGTAAAACGTAAGGGGGGACGGTATATGGACATGGGGTTTTGGCGGGAGCCGCGGGCGGGCTGGTGGAGTATGCATCGCCATGGCCATGGGCGGCGGCGCTTGCGCAGAGGCGTCCTGAAATTCGTTTTGCTCAAGCTGCTGGCTGACATGCCGCGGCACGGCTACGAGCTGATCCGGACCTTCCGCGAGAAAGGCTGGGGCGCCGGCGCCGGTTCGGTCTATCCGCTGCTCGCGGGCCTGGAGGCGGCGGGCCTGATCGTGGGTCGCGACGAGGGCGATCGCCGCATCTACGACATCTCGGAGAAGGGCCGGGGGCACCTCGAAGAACACGCGGCAGAGCTGCGGCACTTTTTCGAAGACGACGACGAAGTCGAGGCGGAGAGCGTTCCGGGCGAGCAGCTTCGCGACTCGGCGGGTAGGCTGATGCAAGCGATTGCGCAGTTGGAAATCTCGGCGAAGCCCGAAACAGTCGAGCGCGTTCGAGAGTTATTGGATGGCGTTCGAAAAGAGATTTACGCATTGCTCGCTGCTGAATAGAGGTCGCCACATGGCGCAAGCACGCGCGGCGCAACGCCGCGGAGTCAACGTTTTCGAGGAGGGCAAGCCGATGTGGCAGATCCTCCTCGTCTTTCTGATACCTTTGATGCTCAGCAACGTTCTGCAGTCAGCGTCGCAGACGATGGCGAGCATCTGGATCGGAAGGTTGATTTCGACCCAGGCCTTAGGCGCCGTTTCAGCGGTCTTCCCGATCATCTTTTTACTTTTTTCGTTCGTCTTCGGCGTCTCCAGCGGAAGCAGCGTGCTCATCGGTCAAGCGTTTGGCGCGCGAGATCATCACAAAGTCAAGAAGATCGCGGGCACGGTGCTCGGCGCTGCGCTTTATTTAGGGATTATCGTTGCCGTACTAGGTGCGATCGGCTCGCCGACGGTGCTTGGATGGCTAGGGACGCCGCGCGACATCATCGGTCAAGCGGATGCCTATGCGCGCGTGATCTTCCTCACGATGCCGGTATTCTTCGTGTATTTCGTTTACGCCACGATCCTGCGAGGCACGGGCGACTCAACGACTCCGTTTTACGCGCTAATCGTTTCGGCCGTGCTCGCCATCGTCATTACGCCGCTGTTCATCATTGGGGTCTTCGGCCTACCGAAACTCGGCGTTGTGAGCGCCGCAGTCTCGGGTTTCATCGCCAACGCCGCGGCCCTCGGGTGGCTTGTGTACTATCTCGAGCGGCGCGATCACCCGCTGAAGTTCGACCGCGAAATGCTATCGGACATGCGGATCGACTGGAGCATTTTGCGATCGGTCGTTCGCATCGGCGTGCCCACCGGCTTGCAGGTGATGATGGTTTCCCTCGCCGAGATCGCAGTGATCTCGTTCGTGAACCGCTTTGGATCGAGTGCAACCGCCGCCTACGGCGCCGTCAACCAGGTCGTCGGTTACGTGCAGTTTCCGGCGATTTCGATCGGCATTTCGGCCTCGATCTTCGCGGCGCAGTGCATCGGTGCGCGCCGCGAGGATAAGCTCGGAAGCGTGATTCGTTCCGCGGTGGGGCTCAACTATCTCATCGGCGGCATCATCATCGGCCTCTGCTACATCTTTGCTTGGGATATTCTCGGCTGGTTCATCACCGATACGCACACGCTCGACATCGCGCACACGCTGCTGATGATCACGCTGTGGAGTTATGCGATCTTCGGTAACTCTTCGGTGCTCAGCGGGATCATGCGCGGCAGCGGCACGGTGCTTTGGCCGACGGCGATCGGCATCTTCGCAATCTGGGGCGTCGAAGTACCGGCGGCATATTTGTTGATGCATCGGATCGGGCTGGATGGCGTCTGGCTCGGTTATCCGATCGCCTACTGCACCGCGCTGGTGCTGCAGTTCTGCTACTACGAATTCGTCTGGAAACGCAAGACCCACGAGCGCTTGGTGTAAGAACGCAGGGTCATACGGAGCGACAATGTGACCTTACTTTCGTTGCTTTGCCTTGGGCGTGACGCAGGTACCGGTTGCGCGACAGACGACCACCGGAGGTTCGAGGACGTCCGCAGCGCTATCGCCGATTTCGGGCCGCGCTGCGATGACCTTACGCGCTTCGAACTCCATGCGCCGCGAGGTCTTGCCGACTTTCACGATGCGGCCCCGCGCTTCGATGTAGTCGCCGGCGTAGACCGGCGCCAAGAATTCGACGCTCTCGTACGCCGCGAAGAGTCCCTCGTCGCCGTCGAGCCGAATCAGTAACTCAGTTGCCACATCGCCAAAGAGCGCCAGCATCCGGGCTCCGTCCACGAGCGCGCCGCCATAGTGGGCATCGTGCAAGCCCATGCGGACGCGCAGCATTGAAGTTAGGCCTTCGCCAGTTCCCATAGTTCCTCGAGCTCGTCGAGCGAGAGATCGGAGAGAGTCTTGCCGCCGGCGCCGGCGCGTTCTTCCATGAAGGTAAAGCGCCGGTAAAACTTTTCGTTGGCTTCCCGCATCGCGGTTTCAGCGTCGATGCCGAGCGCACGCGCGAGATTGACCAGCGTGAAGAAAACGTCGCCCAGTTCCTCCCGCACGCGCGGATCGTCCTGGGAAACGCGACGCACCTCGGCAAGCTCGCGAAGTTCCTCGGACAGCTTGTCGAGAACGCCGTCGACGTTTGGCCAATCGAACCCAACCCGCGCGGCCTTTTCCTGCATGCGCTGACCGCGCTGCAGCGCGCCGAGATGCTTTGGGATTCCGTCCAGCCGGCTCTTGCGCTGCCGTCCGGTCTTCTCTAGCGCTTTGAGCCGCTCCCAATTCCTCCACTGCGCGTCGACGTCTTCGATCACCGCGTCCCCGAAGACGTGCGGATGGCGGCGAACCATCTTGTTGGAGAGCGCGTCCACCACGTCGGCGATGCTAAACTTTCCGACTTCAGTCGCGAGCTGCGCGTGGAAGAGCACCTGCAGCAGCAAGTCGCCCAGCTCTTCGCAGAGCCCCTCGAGCTGTGCGAGCTCGATCGCCTCTACGACCTCAAACGTCTCCTCGATGAGATAGGGCAGCAGCGTGCGATGGGTCTGCTCGCGATCCCACGGACAGCTCATCCGCAACCGCGCCATGATTTCGACCAAGTCGTCCCATGAGTAGTGCGAGGATTGCGGCGGTAATGGGACGAGCGGCATTGCGATCGAGGCCGAAAGCGTTGCGCGCGGGACGCCGGGCACGATCTCGGCGGCGACATCGCGCGCTTCGAGCGTGCGCAGCAGGGTCGGCAGACCCGGAAAATCGGAGAGCGGGTTTCCAAGCACGCCGAGCCCGAGTGCGCCGTCGCGCGAAGCGTCGAGACGCTGCACGAAGCGCGCGATCTCCTCGCCGCTGCCGCGAACGAGCAGCGCCGGATCGTCCACCATTCCGCGGACGATACCGACGCCGTTGCGTTCGAGAAAAGAGCTCAAATCCGGCGGCGCGAGCAACAGCACGGCTTTGCCGATTTCGCGCAGCGCATCGAGGCTGCCGATCGTCAAGAGCCGGGGGTCGCCCGGACCAAGACCCGCGATGCGAACCAGCACGCTACGAGGTTCGGGAGCCTCCGCGCCGCGCCCCGTAGGGCCGCTGGACGGCCCCCTACTTCGTCGAGTTGGGTGCTGGAGATGCGGCCGAGCTTGACGCCGCGCCGGCCGCCGCGTTCCCTGCAGGTGCCGGCGTTGCAAAGACCCCGGCGAGCGCCGGATCGTTCACTTTGATGTCAGCCTTTTGCTGAAGGCCGGCAAGGAACGGTTGCATCAGCGGTGCCTCTTGCTGCTGACGCAAGCCCAGCAGGATTTGCGGGGTGGCGCCAGCGAGCGTCGCCTTTTGTCCGGGTTGGCGCGATTCGACCTGAATGATGTGGTAACCGAACGGCGATTTTATCGGCGGACTGATCGCCCCGATCGGCGCTGAGAATGCGTACTTGTCGAATGCCGGAACCATCTGTCCGCGCCGGAAGCTGCCGAGTTCGCCGCCCTTGTCTTTGCTTCCGGGATCGGTCGAGTACTGCTTGGCGAGCGTTGCAAAACTCTGACCGGCCTTCAGGTCCGCTTCGACTTTTTGGGCGAGCGCAAGGTTTGGGACCAGAATGTGACGTGCGGTTACCTGTTCGGGCTTATCGTACATCGCGTGGTCTTTCTCGAATTCGCGCTTGATCGCGGCAGGCGAGATGGTGACCTCGCGAGACAGCGCCTTATCGAGGATCAGCTGCTCGCGCAGTGCGGAACGTACGTCGGTTTCAGTGAGATTGCGCGATTTCAGCATCTCGTCCCACGAACCGTTTGGAAAGTTCGCCTTGATCTGATTTTCGCGCTGGTCGACGTCGGCGTCGCTGACCGCGATGTTGTTGTTCTTGGCGTACTGTTCGATCAGCGTCTCCTGCACCATCTGCTGGAGGATACTGCGTCCTGCGGGACTCGCTGCGAGGCGACTGTTGAATGCGGATTGGCTGATCGGTTGGCCGTTCACCGTTGCGACCGAGCCGCCGGAACACGCCACGATGGACGTGCCCATGAGAAGGGCGGCGAGGCCCACGGTGATGCGTTGGGCGTTCGACATCTTTGCTCCGTAGGAAAGTTCAGTGCGTAGGAAGCGGGGCCCAAGGCCCCGCATACGGCGGCGTGGTTCGCGCGCGGCGGGACAGGTCCTCCCGCGGGCAGCGCAGGCGCGCCGCATCCTTAAATTGCCTCGAGTAGCTGTCGTAAGAGCGGCATCCAAGTCGCCGAGGAGGCGCCCCCTGCGTCGCGGGCGCGCTCCTTCGCGGTAGGCAGCTCGACCACGACCCGCCCTTCACCGAAACGAAAGCGGTTCTTGGTGAGCGACTGGAACTTCGGCACGGCGCTCGGACTGAGCTCGAAGCCAGCGCCGACGCCGAACGTCAGGCGGTGGTCGTCCACGACCACGCGGGTCACGTGTTTTTGCAGCGCGATCGCCCGCAGCTTCGTCAGCTCCACCAAGTTCTTCAACGGCTCCGGGAAGTTCCCGAAGCGATCGCGCACGCCGGCTTCAACCTCCTCGACCTCGGCTTGCGTGCGCGCTTTGGCGAGCTGTTGATAGACGGCGATCTTTTGCGACACTTGCGAAATATAATCGTTCGGAATAAACGCGTTGACCTTGACGTCGATGACGGCTTCCTGACGGTCTTCCAGGGACGACGGCGCCCCGCGCCGTTCGGCGATTGCCTCGGCAAGCAGCTCGCAGTAGGTATCGAAACCGACCGATGCGATGAAGCCCGACTGCGCCGATCCCAGCAAATTCCCGGCACCGCGAATCTCGAGGTCGCGCATCGCGATCTGCAACCCGGAGCCGAGATGCGCGAACTCGCGGATCGCTTCCAAGCGCGCTTTGGCCTCTTCGCTCAACGCTTTGTGCCCCTGATAGAGCATGTGGCAATAGGCCTGATGGTTCGAGCGCCCTACCCGCCCGCGGAGCTGATACAGCTGCGCCAGACCGAAGCGGTCCGCATCGTTGACGATCATCGTGTTGACGTTGGGGATGTCGATGCCGTTCTCGATGATCGTGGTTGCGATCAGCACGTCGAGTTCGCCGTCGATGAAGCGCTGCATGACAGGCTCGAGCTCGGATTCACGCATCTGACCGTGGCCGACGCCGATGCGTGCCTGCGGCACTAGTCGTTCCAGCGCGTTTTTGACGGCGTAAATAGATTCGATGCGGTTGTGCAAGTAATAGACTTGGCCGCCGCGGTCCAGTTCGGCCCCGATTGCACGCTGCACGATCGCATCGCTCGCGGGAACGACGAGCGTCTTGATCGACATCCGGTTCTTTGGCGCGGTTTGAATCAACGAAAGGTCGCGAACGCCAATCAGCGACATGTGAAGCGTTCGCGGAATCGGCGTCGCGGAGAGCGTTAAGACGTCGACGCTCGCGCGATACTCCTTCAGGCGCTCCTTGTGCATGACGCCGAAGCGCTGTTCCTCATCGATCACGATCAAACCGAGATCGGCGAAGGCAACGTCCTTCTGCAGAAGCCGGTGCGTTCCGATGACGACGTCGACCTTGCCCTCCGCCATGTCGCGCAGAATGCGCTTCTGATCGGCCTTGGGCGTGAAACGCGAGAGCTCCTCGACTCGTACCGGAAAGCCGCCGAATCGCGCGCTAAACGTGCGATAATGCTGGTCCGCCAGCAGCGTCGTCGGCACCAGTACGGCGACTTGCTTCTTGTCGGCGATTGCCTTGAACGCGGCGCGCATCGCGACCTCGGTCTTGCCGTAGCCGACGTCGCCGCAGATCAAGCGATCCATCGGGCGCGGGCGCTCCATATCGGCCTTCGTCGCGTCGAAGGCCTTTTGCTGGTCCGGCGTTGGCTCGTAGGGGAAGGCCTCTTCCATCTCGGTCTGCCACGTCGTATCCGGTCCGAAGGCAAAACCGCGCGACAGCTCGCGTTCGGCATACAGCGCGACGAGCTCGTCGGCGATCTTCGCCAGCGATTCCGAGACGCGTGCCTTCGTACGCGCCCAATCCGAGCCGCCCATTTTTGAAAGGCGTGGGCCTTGGCCTTCCGCGGCCGCGTATTTTGCAATCTGATGCATCTGCGTGACCGGCACCAGCATGCGATCGCTTCCGGCATACCGCAGGTCGAGGTAATCTTGTGTCGCACCGAGGACGGTCTCGGCGCGCAGCCCGAGATACTGACCGATCCCGTGGACGCCATGAACGACGTAGTCGCCCACACGAAGATCGGCCAGCGTGACGGGAACGCCTTCCTTGACGGCGCGTATTTTGACGCGCTTGGGCGGGGCTCCAAAAATTTCGCGGTCACCCAGCACGCGGAGGTGCAACTGCGGAACTCTGAACCCCGCCTCGATCGATCCATGATCGACGAGCACGCTTCCGCGGCGCCCGCGCCCCAGCTCCACGCCCGCAGCGCGCAGCAGATCGATGGTACGCGAGACGGCCGAACTAATAATGAAGATCGTTTCGCCCGTTGCCATCCACTCGCGCATCGCCTCCGCGAAGAGCGCAACTTGGCGATTGAAGTGCTCGACGGGAAGACATTCGAAGACGAACGACTCGAGCACCGGTGGGATCCACTCCACCGGGCCGGCAAGTTCGATCGCACCGGGGAGCACGAGCGTTGCATGCTCTGCGATTCGGGCGCCGACGTCGAATAACGATGCGGGCGGCTCGGGAGGCGCGGCACGGAGGATCTCCGCGGCCTGCTCGTCGGCGAGCAACGTGTGGCGCTCTCGCTCGCGCTCTTCGTCGAGCGCTCGGGAAGTCGAAACGATTGTCGCTGGTTCCTCCAGCACGACCGTTGCATCGGCCGGAAGATACTCGGATATCGTGGCGCTCGAATCGATCTCGTCGGCCCAGGGGGCGATCGAGAGCACCTCGACGATCGAACTGCTGCGCTGCGATTCGATCGCAAAGGCTCGCATCGACTCAATAGTGTCGCCGAAGAATTCGATGCGGACGGGCGCATCCGCCGTGGCGGCAAAGACGTCGATGATTCCGCCGCGTACCGCGTACTCGCCGACGGCGCTCACGACGTCGCGCCGCTCGTAGCCGAGACCAAACAGCCGCTCTTGAAGTTTCTCGAAGCCGGCCTCATCGCCAATACGCAGAACGAAACGTGCGGTTTCGAAACTGGCACGCGGCATCAGGTGTTGGCGTACGGCACTAATCGGCGCCAGGACGATGCGTGGGCGAGCGTCGGCCAGATCGGCGAGAAGCGTCATTCGTGCGCTGCGTTCGGACGGGCTCTCCATCGCACCGACCGCTTCATCACGCGATCGCAACAGCGCCACACGATCGCTGCCTTCGCCCAAGTAGTACTGAAGATCCGCGAAGCTGCGTTCGGCCGCATCCGGCGTGGAAACGATGGCCAGCAACGTACCGCCGATATCGCGCTGCAGTGCGGCCAGCAGCGCGGGACGGGCTGAGGCGATCGTTTCGTGTAAGGCGTAAACGCCCGGCTTACGCCCCGGGAGTTTGCGCAGCGAACGAAGCCGTTCGACAGTTCTCTGCCAGGCGCGGCTCGATTCCGTCAGCGAGGCGAGCAGCTCATCGGCGTCCGTGCCGCGATGCGTTACGTTATCCTGAGCTTGTCGAAGGACGGTCATGCGAGTCGCTCATTATACCGCAGACCCAGCAGAGGGGATGCAGCCACGAGGCCGAGTATCACGCCGAGCGCCGCACTTGGCATGCCGATTGCGTCGGGAACGTAACGCAGCACGGCGACAAACGACAGCAGGATCGCGACGTTTGCCGCGCGCGAGCGCGGCGCGAGCGCCGCCAGCGCGACCAGCCAGATTCCGTACCACGGATATGGATTAGGGATGAGCACCCAGACGGCAAGGCCTAGCCAAAGCCATCCCTCGATTTGGCCGCAGCGCAACCGGCGGATGCCGTTCGCCGCTAAGACTGCCGCAATGCCGGCAGCTGCAAGGAGTGCGACGAGTGGCCCGAGCGGCTCGACGATCGCTTGCAGAGACGCTTGTGCGGTGTAGTGCCCTTGCGGCGCGAGCCGCGTCGCCACGCCCACCAACAGCGGAATCGAAAGTAGACCGGCAAGCCCGATTCCAACCGCCGCCCCGACGCGGAATCGACGGTGCAGTGTTGCCACGGCGAGGGCCGCCAGGGCGCCCGGCACTTTTACCAACGCTGAGAAGGCGATGACGGCGGGGCCGACTCCGAAGAATCCGCGCTGCGTCAGCGCGAAGCCGGCAAGCACGATAGCCAGGGCGATCGCGTCATTGTGGCCTTCCGCGGCGCACCAAATCGCCAGCGGATTCAACGCGATCGTCGCCGCGGCGCCGAGCCGCGCGCGACGGTCTCCCGGAAAAGCGGCGTATGCCAGCCGCGCGCAAAACACAAACGCGGCGGATGCGAGCAGGCGCAATGCGTCGAGCTGAGCGAGCGTCCCGAACGGCGCAAACGTCGTGACTATGGCGCGACTCAGGCCAACGAACGCGGGGCCATAGATGCACATCGGTATCGCGTTTCCCCACTGCCATGCGGCGGCGCCGAGCAGCGGATCGCTTCGATGTACGGGCGCGAGCAGGTATGGATCGATTCCGAGTCGCGCCAATTCGCCATAAGCGGCATACGCGTAGACATCGCTGGAGAATAGGACCGGCGCGCACCACGCCGCCGCGATGGCGAGTCCACTTAGCGTGGCGAGCGCGGCCAAAGAAAGCGGGGTACGCCGGCACACGAGGGAGCGATAGGCCAACGAGGCGCCGCCGAGCGCCAAAAAAAGCACGCCGAACAGCACGGCACCGAACGCGCCCCAATTCGTTACGACGACCAGCGGCGCAGCGAGATCGATCTCGAAACGAGCCGGCACGCTTGGCATGAGCGCACGTGCAGCGAGCGCGGCCGCAGCGAAGGCTAACGGAATCAGGAGCGCGGCAGACCGAGAGCTCAAGCGCGGGAGCGCGCCGCTGCGGCTATGCCGATCAGCAACCACCACGCGCCGCCCACCTTTGGATAGAAGACCAGATAGTCGACGATTTGGTGTAGCGCCAGGGCGATGGTCGCCGCCAGCGCCGCAAGGATCCATGGCGAGCCGCGACGGAGCTGCACGAGCCAGGGCTTGCGGGCGAGGGCGGCGGCGATTGCCGCGATCAGTGCGATCGTCGCGCCGAAAAGCACGAGCCCGCCTTCGGCCAAGGATTGAAGGTACCAGCTGTTAGCGTGCGTGCGAACGCCGAAGATCCCGTAGTTAGGAAGCTCGATCTCGAAGTTCCCCGCGCCGACGCCCAAGATCGGGCGATCGCGCCACATCCGATAGGCCGCACGCCACAGTTCGGCGCGGTTTCCGACTCCGCCGGCATAGAGACTTGGCTGCAGAGAAACGCGCAAGACGCCTGGCGTGTGCGCGTAGATCGCCCACGACGCCGAGCCCACGAGTCCAACGATCAGGCCGAGCAGACCGGGGCGAAGCGCTCGCCACGCCGCCGCCCCGCCGACGACTCCCAGCATTACCGCGACGATCGTGAGGCCAAAGAGTCCCGCGCGCGAGAAGCTCAGGACGTCGGCGCAAACGATCAACGCCAGCGCAACGTCGGCCAGCCCCGTTCGACGAACGAGCGCCCAGGCGCCCAGTGCAGCGATCGCGATTTCGGCGTAGGCCGAAAGTTGATTCGGGCCTTCGAGCAGCCCCGCGATGCGCGGCACGATTGCGGCGCCGATGTAGAGCCCCGACGGCGCTCCAACGATTTCTTGCGCCAACGCCGAGAGTGCTACCGCGATCGCCGCGATCGCCACTGCATTCACGAGCGGTGCATCGTCGCTATCCAATCGATAGCAGCAAAACGCCGCGACGAAGAACGCCGCATATTCGATGGTCTTGAAGCTTTCGCGAATCGTCGCACCCGGGTGCGCAGAGTCAACCAGCGTCAGCGCACTGGCGATCAGATAGAGGCCCAGCGCTCCCAGCAACAGCGGCGCGGGACGCTCCCTTAACCTCCTGGTTACCCCTGCGTACGTCGTGAGCCCCAGCAGCACTCCCAGCAGAACGGTTTTCTGCATCGTAATTGTCGCGCCGAGGATTTCGTGTGCAAACGCAATGGGTGTCGCGACAATTAGCGCGCCGAGTCCAAGTGCCGGACGTCGCGACGTCAATACCGCCGCCGCAACGAACGCCGCGACGAAGATCGCAGCCGAAAGCGGATCGAGCGGAATCGGTACGACGAATTGGTCGACGACCGGACGATACGTCAAGATCGTTCGATGTCGCTGATTAGATAGAGGGGTCGCCCCTTCACTTCATCATAGACGCGCCCGAGATACTCACCGAGAATGCCCAAGCTCATCAGCTGTACGCCGCCGAGAAAAAGCACGGCAACTATGGTCGAGGCCCAGCCGGGTGTGTACGCCGGCGGTTTGAGGCTGAAGAGCTTGAAGCCGATCACGACCAACGCGTAGAGAAACGCGACGGCGCTGACCGTAAAGCCAAAGTAGGATGCGAAGCGCAGCGGGATATCGGAGAACGACGTAATGCCATCCATCGCGAAGCGAATCATCTTCGGGAGCGGATACTTCGTCGTCCCTGCGTGGCGAACGTCACGATCGTAAGCGATCGCAATTTGATTGAAGCCGACCCAACTCACCATTCCGCGCAAAAACCGATGTCTCTCCGGCGAACGGCGGAGCGCCTCGACGACCCGGCGGCTCATCAGGCGAAAATCTCCGGTATCGAGTGGAATCGCAACGTTGGTCAGGCGCTTGATGATGCGATAGAATACGCGCGCCGTGAGGAGCTTGAAGCGGCTTTCGCCCTGGCGTGTCCGGCGAACCGCATACACGACGTCGTAGCCTTCGCGCCATTTATGCACGAAGGCCTCGATGATTTCGGGCGGATCTTGCAGGTCGCCGTCCATCAGCACGATCGCATCGCCGCGCGCGATTTCGATCCCCGCGGTGGCGGCGAGCTGATGGCCGAAATTGCGCGAGAGATTTACGAGCACGATGTTGGGCCGGCGCCGCATCTCGTCGCGAATCGCGGCCAGCGTCCGATCGGTGCTGCCATCGTTGACCAGGACGATCTCGTAGTCGTACGCGACCGCAAGCCGCTCCAAGACCGCGCCGACGCGCTCGAGCAAGCGGACGACGTTCCCAGCCTCATTATAGAGTGGAACGACGACGCTGAGGATGGGACGTTCGGAGTCGGCCATGAGGTCGAACCTTTCAACGCATCAGCCGTTCCCGCTTGCTCCAGCGGAATGCAAGAGTGCTTTTGAGAACCTAGGCGCCATGCGCAACGCCCGTTCGGCTGTGTGGATTGCAGCGTTGCTGCCAGTACTCTCGAGTTGCAGCCACGCCACGAGCACGACGAGTCCGGCACAGTCACCGCAGCCCACGAACGCTCACGCGAAGCCGAGCCCGACGCCGCAACCCAGCCCGACGGGTGCTCCTACCACGCCGGCGCCACCCGTGATCACGCCGACACCGAATGGTTCGAATCAGCCGCCTTCGACCGCTCCGCACATCGGGAGGAAGGTGACGCGCCTCGCGCCCGATGCGGCCCCGCAGATCCTTGCCGTCGCCGTCACCGAGACGACGGTGCAACCCGGCGATCGCGTTTCGGGAAGCGTCGTCACTAGTTCCAACGTAGCCAGCGTCGAAGCGCGCATCGGCGGATACGCGGTGACGCTTTCAAAGGTCGGTGTGGGACGGTTTGCACTGACCTACACCGTCGGTCCGCTGCCCTGGTTCGTTCGGGGCAACTTCACCATGCAAGTCATTGCGCGCAATGCGCGCGGCGACGCCGCGAGGCGCGCAATTCCGCTCACCGTCCGCTAGCGCCGGATTGAGGGCCGGGCCGCCTCGCGGGCCGGCCTCGTGCGTATTTTAACTCAACGTATAAATATCGTTGACGCGTTAACGCGCTAATCCATGCAATAATGACCCCAATGTGAGTCCGAGGCGCTTTTTTGTCGCCGAAGCCCGCACATCTACTCTCTATCTACTTCGCGCTTCGATTCAAAGGGGACAAAAACGTGAGCCGAGCGGCTACCTTGCTAAAAAGCGAGTTCTCAAAGCTTATAGCTTCGTTTCGGATGCCGCCGATAGCGGCGGCACTGATCTTCGGCATCCCGTTGCTCATTGCCGCGGCGCTCTACGCACTTCGGCTGGACGGAGCACGGCTCGACATCGATTGGGTTTACTATCCCACCTTTGCGTTCGTGTATGGAATTTGGATCTTTCCGATCCTGGCATTCATGTTGTGCAGTATGCGTCAGATCCAGCCAAACTCAGCCGCTCCACCAAAGCGCCGCTTCCTCTGTCTGGTTCCCGCTTACAACGAAGAGCGCGTTATCGGCAATCCGTTGCGCAGCCTGCTGACGCAAGAGTATCCCAGAGATCTGTACGAGGTTTGGGTGATTTTTGACGGTACCGACGGAACCGCAGAATTGGCCGAAAAGCTCGGGGCCAAGGTATTGGTCACGCCCACGAATGGCTACGGCAAGCACCGCGCGTTGGATTATGCGTTCAGGGAGTTGCTGCGCGAGGACGACGATCGATACGTCGCCGTATTCGACGCCGACAACGTCGTAAGCCCCAATTTCCTGCAAGCCATGAACAATGCCGCGGAGAGCAAGGGATTTCGCTGCATGCAGTCGTTCCACGACGTTCTCAACGGTTCCGATAACTGGATTACCAAGGCGCTATGGTGCGCCTGCGTTTCGTCGTCGAGAATGTACCTGACCGGCCGAATGAGGAGCCTTGACAACGTGCTGATTTGCGGCACGGGATGGTGCTGCGAAGCGCAGCTGCTTCGCAGGCATTGGCCCTCGATCAAAACCCAGACGGAGGATATCGAACTGAACGGCATCCTGGCGCTGGAGTCCGGAGTTCACGTTGGGTACGTACCCGAAGCCCACATTTACGACGAAAAACCGCTGAATATCTGGGTTTCCATTCGTCAGAGGATGCGCTGGATGTGCGGCCACGCACGCGTTGCACGGTACTACTTTTTGCGCTGCCTTTGGGAAGGATTGCGACGACGCGATCCTGCGCTGATCGAACTGGCCTGCTACTATCTCGTACCTTTTGCTCTCCTGACGAGCTATCTGACCTGCCCATTGCTGCTCGGGATGTGGATGGGAGCGTTCAGGATTACCGGCCCTCTCGCGGGCGGTCCGGTAGAACGTACCTTCGAGGCGATCGCGATCTTCTTTATCCTTGGATACCAGGTCGTGGGTTTTTGGGGCACGCGGTCCCTGGGCCCCAACCCGTTCGTGCGGGCTCGCCGCGTGATCGTCTACTCTCTCTACACCATCGTCTTTTCGATTCTCGCCTGGCCGCCGGCACTGGTCTGGGCGCTGTTCTCGGTCGCCAAGTCCGACTGGCTTTATCACACTCCACACGTCAGCGATGTGACTGAGTCGGCCTTCACACCGCAGCCCACTACAACCTAGGAGAAACATGTCCACATACCTGCGAACCGCAACCATCATCCTCGTCGCCTGCGTTCTCGGCTCGACCCGCGCCGCGTTCGCCGACGGCTACTCCCGCCTGGAGCTCGACAGCAGCTCGATTGGCTTTAGCAGCCCAGGTAATTCATACGGACCTTGGATCTTTCAAAACGCTCGGTATGTTTTCGTCATGCCGGGACAAGGGGCGATCAATTTCGAAGTCTCGCACCAGGCTGATGGAGACGCGGGCTTTCCCACGCACGGAGACTATTTCGCCGCGGGTATCACGCACGATTTTACACCGCGATTCTATGGGAATTTCAATTTTGGGTATGGCACCTCGAATCCGTACGCAAAAACCGACGTGCACCTCGAGGCCGCCTATAAAACCACGCCCGACATGAGGCTCGTCATGGACGTGGCCGAGGATTTTGTCACCTACTGGTCGGGGTCCACTCTCCAGCAGCTATCCGTCGGTCCGACATACTACTACGATACCGGCGACGTTCAACTTCGGTACCTGGCTGCAGCCAACACCGGAGCGCAGAACAAGAGCGGCGCGTTTGTTGCGTGGGATATCACGCCCGACAAGCGGTCGAAGTATTCGATCACCGGCCTATTCGGGCCACAGCAATACCTAACGTCCATTCCGGGCATACCGATATCGCTCGCAAATTACAACGGACAGACGTACACGGTCTCGGGCGAGTGGCAGATCGGCCGCACGCTGGCGCATCGTCTGCGCTGGGGCCTGAAGGCCGGAGGATTCCTGTCGCAGATCAATCAAGCGACGAGCGGCGCCCCCATTTATACGGGTCGCGGTTTCACGTTCGGCGCCTGGACCGCTTACTGATCGTTACAAGGCGTCGGTTTTTAAGCCTGGTGGGCGCGGCTGCGTCGGCAAGTGAGCTTTTTCGCGGCAGAGCCTCGGCGGCTGTGAGTGGGGTGGAAAGGCGGCGTCGCTTCGAGGGGTGGATTCTGAACTATCAGATCGCCTCGAACGATCTCTGCCGGTATTACCGGTACGGTCCACACGCTCAAGAAGAGTCGCCGCTTGCAACCGCGTATTCGATCCTGCTCTTCAACGATCGCCTTCCGGACGTTACCGACCGGCTCGTAGCGGGGCTGATCGACCTTCAGGAACGCTTTGGTTCAAATCGCCACGTCGGCGGCGGCGTACCCTCGATCGCCAACGATGAATCGCGAATGTTTTACGCCTCCGATGCTTTGGCCGCTACCAAGGCGTTGATGACCGCCTACCAGCGCAGCCGTGACCGTGCGCTCCTGCACGCGGCGGCCGGATTCGTCGAGTTCGTGCACCGCATGGTCGACGGCAAGGCGACGGGTTTTTTAGCCGATAACCTGGACTTTCCAATGCAGTATGTGACGCCTGCGGGCGTTTATCAGAACTGGCTGGTTCCCAACGTAGCGATGTTATTTTGGGATGCCCTGCTCGATTACGCCCATGCGGCGGACGATGCAACCACGCACAAGCTCTTCGAACGCGGGCGGACATTCCTATTACGCTCCGCCCAGGCTGAAAATGGTGCGTATTACGACCATTACGATCCGGGGTTTCCGCCCCGAACGTATTCGCCGGATCGGTGGAGGTGGTTCAAGATGGAACGGGACGGCCGCCGAATCGGCATCGGCGACAACATGATGATGGCGGCTCTCGGGGCTCAGCGGATGGGAGACGCGAGAGGTGTCGACCGGTTTCTGCAGTGGGCCACGCCGATAAGTGGCGCCTTCTACGCGTATATCGACGTGGATTCGGGGGGATCCGGATTCCTCTACAGCGACCGGCGATATTTCGACGTAGTCTCATCCGGGATGTACTATCAACTGCGCGCCAATAGCGGTCGCCTAGACGCTGCGACCCGAGCCTCGTTGGAGCAAGTCTTCGCGCTCTCTGCAAGCGGTGACGGCGGCTACCGCTGGGGTTTGCGAGCCAACCACGACGGCTGGGTGCAGGACTCTGCTGAAGCATTAGTGACGGGCTATTGGATCGCTTTGTCATCATGAGGAAGGCGAGGGTTCGTTGCGTCGTCGTCGTTTTAGCGTTCGCCGTCGGCCTTTGTACGCCGGCACGCGCAGAACCGGTGCAGCCTGGAACGATCGCCAAAATCAATCACATCGTCATCATCGTCCAAGAGAATCGCAGTTTCGACAATTTATTCGATGGCTTTCCTCACGCCCACAGCTCCCCGAGAGGTAAGCTGCCCAACGGGGGGAGCACCGCGCTCGTACCGATATCGCTGACGGCTACGTACGATATCTCGCACGCCTTTCAGGATGCAAAAATGGCGTACGATCGCGGTAAAATGGACGGCTTTGCTTACGAGTATAGCGGCAACGGAATGTCGCAATATTCGCATCCACAGTACGGCTACGTGCCCCGCAAAGAAGTGACGCCCTATTGGGACCTCGCGCATTCCTACGTGCTCGACGATAGAATGTTCGCATCGCAATTAGACGGCAGTTATGTCGCGCATCAATACCTCATTGCTGGCTGGGCAGGCGGAGCGTACAACTATCCCGCCGTCGAGCCGTGGGGATGTGACGCTCCTTCCGGCAATGCGATTGGATTGCTGAACCAAATCGGGCAGCCTATCGGAATGACGGTCCCGTGCTTCAGCTACAAGACGATCGCCGACGAGCTTGATGCAAAGGGCATCGCTTGGCGTTACTATTCGCCGAAGACGGGGCTCGGCTATGCATGGAACGCGTTCGACGCGGTTTCGCAAATCCGTCGTGGGCCCGATTGGAAGGACGACGTCGTTACACCGGAGACGCGCATTCTCCAAGACGTGGCTAAAGGACGGCTCGCCAACGTCACGTGGGTGGTGCCCTCCATGCCGCTTTCGGACCATACCGGTTCCGGCAGCAAGCGCGGCCCGTCGTGGGTCGCCTCAGTCGTCAACGCGATCGGAAAGAGCAGCCTGTGGTCGTCAACGGCAATCTTCGTGACGTGGGATGACTGGGGCGGTTGGTACGACGACGTGGCGCCGCCGCAACTGGACTACGGCGGCCTCGGATTCCGGGTGCCGATGATCTGCATTTCTCCCTTCGCCAAGGCGGACTACGTCGATCACACGCGCTACGAGTTTGGCAGCCTTCTGAGATTCATCGAACTTCGATTCGGTCTTCCCTCGCTCGGCCGCACCGATGCGCGCGCCGAAGCGCCGCTGAACTGCTTTAACTTCGGGCAGCAGCCCCGCGCCTTTCATGGAGTTCAGGCGCAGTTTACTCCGGACGACCTGGTGCGGAGTGCGTCGGATAACGCACCGGACGAAGAATGAAACGGCGGAGCGGAATCGTTCTCTTGCTGGCGTCGGCCACGGCATGCACCCTGCACAGCGAGGCACTGCCTCCGATGGCCATGCACGCAGCGACAACTGCGGCTTCTCGCTTTGGACCCGATCAATCGGCGCAAGCTCGGATATACGTCTCGGATCCTCTGGACAACGACGTACGCGTATACCAAAATAGCGGGCACAATCAAAAGCCGATAGCGACGATCACGCAAGGAATTCGCGGCCCCGCTGGACTTGCCGTCGATCCAGCCGGAAACGTCTACGTTGCCAACACCGCGAACGACACCGTAACCATGTACCGGCGCACCGGCCTCGCGCCGGTCAAAACGTATTCTGAAGGGATTCTAGGGCCGGTTGCCGTCGCGATTGACGGCGAGAGCACGCTCTACGTGGCGAATTTTTACTCGTTTGCCGAGTCGATCGTCGAGTTTCGACAAGGCAGCTCGCGGCCGTCGTTGACCATCAGCGCTCCATGCGGCTGCTACCCAATCGGCTTGGCCCTTGACGGGCAAGCGAATCTGTACGTCGCTTACGACAATTTCTTCGAGCAAACGGTTATCTACCAATACGCCCGCGGCTCAACGAGCGGTGCAATTCTGAATCTCCGGCTGGGCGGAGCGCGGTGGGAAACGGCGGGTATGATTTTCGATCAGGCGGCGAATCTTCTCGTGGCCAATGCATCGCTTCCCGGCATACAAGTCTTTCCGCCGGGGGCCGTGAAACCGAACCGCGTCTTTGGCAAGCGCGGGTCGCCTCGCTTTCTGCAGTTCGACCCAAGCGAGAACGACGTCTTCGTTACCGATATCGTCCGCGGTGCAGTCGAAGAATACGGCTACCCGTCCGGAAAACTAGTGGACGTTATCACGGCTGGATTGAAGGATGTCTACGGCGTTGCGGTTAGCCCGAGGGCGCCGCTCTAGCGGATCTGCATTCCGAGTGCGGTTTGGGCGCCGATGCCCGCGGTGTTTCGAGCGATGACCAGCATCACGAACGAATGGCTCATGAAGAACGGCACCTGCGGAACTTGATAAGAACCTTCGAAACGCCCGACGTCGGTTTTACTTAGCGGGAACCCGTATCCGCCGACGCGGAGTTCGACGCTGGCAACATTCGAGGACGTCAGCACGACGGCGGAAACCACGTCGCCGGATTGTGGCGTCGTAGAGCTCATCTGGACCCAGAGAATTTGCGGCGGCGCATCGGGCGGCAGCATGAGAATCGCCGGCGTGGCCGTCGCCGCAGGCGTGCCCGTCATCGGTGCAGCAGAGGGCGATGCCTGAGTCGCAGCCGCCGGCGTTCCACTTGCAAGTGCTGCAAAACTGAAAGCGACTGCAAATGCGAGAGCAGCGGCGGTTTTCAAAACGCGAAACCGTTTAGTTCAGCGGCGGCCTGCCCGGCGGGTGCGGCTGTGGCGAGGGAAGGCCGGGTGGAAGATTCGGGAACGGTGCCGGATTATAGGGCGTCGGCATGATCTGCGGCTGCCCCTGGTTGACGCCGCCGCTGATTTGGTCTTGCCAGGCATACACCGTATCGCGAAGCACGCGGACGTCCGCATCCGGCACGATGAAATCACGTGGCGTTCGGTCTAAGCCGTTCTGCGCCACTTCCTTTGACTGGAACGAGCCGCGGTCGTAAAGGTAGCGAAAGATCGTGCCCGACCGATAGCGCCGCGTAATTTCGTAGTGCAGTGCGTCAACGCGATCCATCGGAATCGCTTGCGCGTTCCATCCGCTTTGATCGGTCGTTATGTACACGCTCGCAGTAAAAGGCGTGATTGGGGGCACCTGCACGATGAAGGTAACGAGCACGGGTCGACCGGAAAACTGTCGATTTGCAGCGACCGGCAGGCCGGGCGCGGGCGTGGCGACCGCCTGCAGCAAATCCGGATTGGGAACCGGCGACGAAATCGCCACCGCGAAACGAGCAACGTCAGCAAAATTGCCCTCGGGCGGCAGTGGCGCTCGCGAGAGATCGAGCTCCGTAACCGTGCCGCTTGCGTCGAACGTGGCGCGGGCCCAAACGCGCGGCGCGGGAGTGACGGAGGTGCCGGCGCCGGTTTTGGCATCGCGAATCACGACATCTGGTGCCACGCGGAAGCCATCACCGGTCGTAAAAAAGACAAAACCGCTTTGATAGGCAAGGAGCTGCCCACTGACTACAGTCGATGGACCCGCTGCCAACAACACGACGGCCAGCCCGGCCGCCACGACGCAGAGAACGCGCCGACTCATATCGGCAGCACCTGAACGACGAAAGTCGGTTGCCAGAACTGGGTGCGATAGGGATTCCCATACCAGTAGAACGTGCGTGAGATATCTACGAGCGCGTGCGGCAACAGCTGAAACCGCACGTCGCCGGTTGCATCATACGGCGCCTGCCCAAGATACGACGTATAGAGCGGCTGACCGAGAATGTTATTCGGCGGCAGCCCGAAGACGCCGGGTACCGGAATCGGAAAATCGACGTGATGGCGCACTAAGAGGGAGAAGTTGAATTCCGGATTAGGCACGTCGCTGATGCTGATGCTGCTCGTCCGCATCGTCGAAACGCCGCGGAACGACGTAAAGCTCAACGGACAGTAAAACGAATTAACTGGCTGGCACGGCAGATAGCCGCCGTTGATGTAGTGATCGCCTACGTTCAGGATCTGGTAGCCGGCGTAGACGTTGAGGGCACGAGTTATATGGCGGCTGACGCTAAAGTTTTCCGACGAATCGCTGATCCAGTGGGGCAGCGAGTTCCACTGATACTGCTTATTGTAGCTGGCGTTGAAATAGTATGTTGCGTACGGGTTCGGGGAGTTGTTGATCTTTAGGGACGGCGTAAAGACATTGAAACCGAATACCGTGTTGTAAATCGTCGTATAGACGGGGCAAAAATATTTCGGCGGAGGCTTCGTTCCGTACTGATTCGGACACGGCGAGCCATAGGCTTGAAGCCCGGGAGTCGGAATCGGCGCTCCATGTCCCGGAAACCCGTTGAGATATTGCTGCGCTCCGACCGAATCGTGACTGAAGCCGTAACCTTCGTACGTCTGCTCGAAGAGCGGCAGGTTGCCGATTCTGTTTTGAAAGCTCGTCGCCGTCAGTTGGACTTGAGTCGGGTGTGAAAGGTTACCCCCGATTGCATGCTCACCCTCGAGCGAACCGGGGCCGAGAACGTTGTAGTTCGTTATCTGAGAGGTGCCTTGCACGTACGAATGCGGAAACGCATAGGTCGCGTTGATGAAAGTCGTCTGCTGCGCGGCCGACGGCTCGCTGAGCCAGTTCTGCTGCGTGTAGAGCTGGGTGAAGGTTGAGATTTGGAAGCGACTGCCGAGCTTTTCATAGAGCATCATATTCCACCATTTCTCCGCTCGCGTCGCCGGGTTGACGGAGAAAATCGCGTATTCGTGGTCGCCGACAAAGTGCTGTTCGACCGAGAGATAGGTTTTGTATGTCGGATCGTACCGCAGGTGGACTCCGGTGAGTGAGTTCGCGTTCCCGGCGACGTTCCAGGTCAGATCGACCGTCGCTCCTGAAAGCGTGTTCTGTGCGAAGTATTGATTAGAGGAAAAGTTGACGACGTCCGATCCAAGCGGGATCTCGGTGTTTCCCAAGTAAGTGTGAGAGTTCACGAAACGGACGTACGTTTTAGTGCCGATGACCGCGGCAGTGGCGGTAACGCTGGGAGTGGCGTTAATGATCGGGAAGTAGAATGTGTCACCCGGCATGACGCGGCCCTTGGCGGGATGAACTAGATCGCCGTCTAGAAATGTCCAGCGGTCGGGCTCGTTCGTCACGGGAACGAAATAAATGCGTCTGAAGTCGAGAAAGTCTGAGATGGCTGCGCCGCTGACTCGCCCGGTCGCGTCTTGAAGCGTCACGTCGCCGGCAACCAAGAAACGATTGAGCTTTAGGTCCATCGAGAAAGCGTCGCCCGTCACCGTGAAGCCATCGCTGGTCCGCACTTGCACGTTGCCATCAGCTTCGAGTAAGAACCGATCGTAGTAAAAGTCGATTCTCTTTGCCTTCAGGTAAATAATTGTGCTTGACGGAGCAGTGCTGATTTGCGGCCTGGGAGCGCCGCTTTGGGGTTGCGGCGTGGCACTCGTCTGGGGCGCGGCTGACGCGCTGCTCTCGGGCGAAGGCGGCGCAGGGCTAGCGCTCGGAGCGGGTGTGGCGGCGCGGGTTGCGGGGCACGCGAGGATCAGCATCAGCGTCGTGACCGCCGCCGCAAGCAGAGTTCGTGGCACGGTCACACCGTTTTTCGAGGGGAGGCCATCCTCCTATGTAGGGAGGCGTGCCCTGGTAGAGCTCGAACCGCGTTGTCCACGGATGAAGCGCGTAGTCGCCATCGTGATCGACTCGGGCGGTGTCGGAGCGCTCGATGATGCCGATGAGTATGGGGATGCACCGGGAGCCAATACGATCGGCAACGTAGCCCTCCATTGCGGGGGCTTGAAACTGCCGAATCTTCAGCGCTTGGGACTTGGTTTGCTGACGCAAATTTTGGGCGTTGCAGTAATTGCCGAGCCACGTGCCCGCGTCGCGCGTTTGCGCGAGCGAAGCCGTGGCAAGGATACAATCACTGGGCACTGGGAGATGATGGGGATTCTAACCGGCGTCCCATTTCCGACGTATCCGGACGGCTTTCCCGATGACGTAGTAGACGCATTTGCGCAACTCACCGGTAAGCGGCCCCTCGGCAACGTCCCGGCGTCGGGCACCGCCATCATTGACGAGTTCGGAGCCGCTCACATGCAAAGCGGACGACCGATTCTGTACACTTCGGCTGACTCGGTCTTTCAGATCGCTGCCCACGAGGACGTCGTGCCTCCGGCAACGCTCTACGAGTGGAGCCGCAGGGCGCGCGAGATGCTGCGGCCGCCGCACGCCGTCAACCGGGTCATTGCGCGGCCTTTCATAGGATCACCGGGGGCTTTTCGACGGACGGCGAATCGACGAGACTATGCGATCGAGCCGCCCCCGAACTTGCTCGACGAGCTCGCGGCGGGGAATGTCGACGTACACGCTGTTGGTAAGATCAGCGACATTTACTGTGGCCGCGCAATCGCCTCATCGGTGCGAGCGACGGACGACCGGGATTCGATGGAGAAAACGTTCGATTTGCTAGCAACGGTCGAACGCGGCTTCATCTTTACGAATCTGAACGAGTTCGATTCGAAGTACGGACATCGGCGCGACCCCGGAGGATATGCGCGAGCCCTGGAAGAGTTCGATGCGATGCTATCCGACCTGTGCAGCCTGCTCCAGCCGGACGACGAGATGATCATCACCGCCGATCATGGTTGCGATCCAACCGCTCCCGGGTCCGATCACACCCGTGAGTACGTCCCGTTCCTCCACACGGGTCGGGCGCCCGGCTGTATGCTCGGCGACATCGAGGGTCTTGATTACGTCGGGCGAACGGTCAAACAGGCGCTCTTGGGGTGACACGTGCAGATAGCTCTTAGCGCTCTCAGGGAGCGCACCGTTCCCGAATCTTGGTCGCTACTGAAGCGATCGACCGATGTACTGTTGGGTAGCTTTCTACTCGTCGTTACCGCCCCGATCGTGGCTCTGGCCGCGGTCGCGATTGCTTGTACAACGCGTGGAACGCCGTTTTTTGCGCAAGAACGCGTCGGGATGTACGGCCGGCACTTCAAAATGTTCAAGCTTCGCACGATGGTCAACGGGGCGCACGCGATGCGTCCCAGCGTGATGCACCTCAACGAAGTCGACGGACCGGTCTTCAAAATCCGCAACGACCCGCGACTTCATCCGCTCGGGCGCTTCCTGCGCCGAACGAGCATCGATGAGTTGCCGAACCTCGTCAACGTCGTCCTCGGCGAGATGTCGCTCGTAGGGCCCCGCCCCGCACTTCCGAGCGAAGTCGAGCACTACGACACCGTGGCGCTGCGCCGGTTGAGCGTACCGCAGGGCGTGACGTGCCTGTGGCAGATCAACGGCCGCAGCGACGTGTCGTTCGAACATTGGATGGAGCTGGACAACCGCTACGTCGACACGTGGACGCCGCTTAGCGATTTCCTCGTCATCCTAAAGACGATTCCGGCCGTGTTGCGTAAGGACGGCGCGCATTAAGGGCTCTCCCTCGCATCTCCGAGTCGTTCCCCAGCCGCGTCGTCCGCGCCATCGCGTGTCGATCGCGGCGTCGACGCTCTTCATCATGGGAGCGACCTTCGCTTCAACCCTTCTCGGGTTCATGCGCGAGGTTGTCAACGCACGGTACTACGGGACGCGCTGGGAGATGGATACGTTTCTGGCGGCGGCGACGATTCCGACGATCCTGTTCGGCGTCTTTAACGGCGCTCTCGTCAGCGCACTCGTTCCGACCTTTTCGGAGTATCTGGCGCGTCATAAAGAGGACGAGGCGTGGCGTCTGGCCAGCACGATCCTCAACATCCTTGCGATCGTCTTGACGACGTGCGCGATCGTTGGATTCTTCACGGCGCGGTGGTACGTGCCGCTAATCGCGCACGGATTCCCAGCGCCCCAAATGGGCGTCGCAATCCGCATGACGCGCTGGCTGATGCCCAGCATCGTCACGGTGAGCCTCAGCGGCGTGCTCTCCGCGATGCTCAATGCCTACCATCGCTTTCGCTCGGCCGCGCTCGTCGGCGTTGCCGTCAACGTCGTAACGATCGCCTGCGTCGTACTGCTTAGCCATGGCGTCGGGATCTACGCGTTGGTCGTAGGGACCGTGCTCGGCTTGACCGCCCAAATGTTGGTGCAGCTCCCGTCCTTCTTGTCGATCGGAAAATATCGGCTCATCATCGATTTGCACCATCCCGGACTGCGAAAGATTTGGGTCTTGCTGGGCCCAATCATCGTCGGCTCCGCCGCCGGTCAATTGGCCCTGTTCTTCGACCGTTTCTTCGCGTCGACGTTGGCGCCGGGTTATATCGCCGGCATGAACTACGCGACGAAGCTCGTGAATTTCCCGCAGCAGATTTTCGCGGCCGCAATCGCCACGGTGATCTTCCCGTTGCTCGCCGCGCAGTTCGCGCGCGAAAACCGCCGCGGCGTCGCACGCAGCGTCGTCACCGGCCTGCGTCTGGTGAACTTCATCACGATTCCGTCAGCCTGCGCGCTGGTCATGCTGGCGCATCCGATGGTGCAAGCACTGTTCGAGCGAGGAACGTTCGAGGCAAGCGCGACCGATTTGACCGCTGGACTCTTGCCCTATGCTGCGATCGGATTGATTGCGCTTGCGGCCAACGTCGTGTTGACGCGCTGCTGCTTTGCCTGTCAAGAGATGATTTGGCCGGTTACGATTTCGGTCGCTACCGTCGTGCTGAACGTGCTGCTATCGTTGGTGTGGTTGCCCAATTTGGGCGCGCGCGGGCTGCTCTTGGCCAACTCGGTGAGTCAAACGGTACAGGCGATACTGTTACTCATGGTCACCGCTAGGCTCGTCGCAGGAATCGATTGGGGCGCGTTGCTGCTCTCCGCCGGAAAGGTCGTGATTAGCTCGCTTGCAATGCTTGCCGCATTGGGGTGGATCGGCGCGTTGGGGGTCACACCCGGAGCATCGCTTGCTTCGCGAGCGTGGTTCCTCTTCGGACAAATCGCCATCGGCGGAACGGTTTTCGTCGCGATTGCGCGCATGCTTGGCGTCGAAGAGCTCGATCTCGCATGGCGCACGATCGTTGCGAAATTCGAGCGCAACCTCGTCAGCCCACCGGAGAATCGCGAAGCCCCAATCGCGTAGGACCGGAGCGGCTCAATAATTGACCATGATCAACTTTTTAACGGCAGGCTAGCTATTCGGAGAAAGCCAACACCTGGGGGCCCATGCTCTCCATCCTGATGCCCGCTTATAACGAGGCCAGTTCAATTGCCGAGAACGTGTGTGAGACGGTGGAGACGATGCACGAGCTTGGCATCGACTTCGAGATCGTCGTCGTAGACGACGGAAGCCTAGATGGTACGCATGCCGCGGCGAGCAACGCCTTGCGCGCTTGGCCCGACCACGTTCGCGTCGTGCGCTGCGCGCGCAACGAAGGAAAAGGCAACGCGCTGATCTGCGGGACGTGGTACTCGCGTGGGGAGTACGTCGCCTTTCTCGATGCCGACATGGATTTGCACCCCGAACAGCTCGCGGACTTCTTCGCGCTGATGAATGCGCGCAACGCCGATGTCGTCATCGGCTCGAAATTCCATCCCGATTCACGAGTAGATTATCCCCCGTTGCGGCGCCTCTATAGTTTCTTCTACTATATGCTCGTTCGGACGCTCTTCGGTTTGCCGGTGCGCGACACGCAAACCGGCATCAAGCTTTTCCGTCGAGAGGTGTTGCATCGGGTGCTTCCTCGCGTGCTGGTGAAGCGGTTCGCATTCGACCTCGAGGTGCTGGCGAACGTCCATCACCTCGGCTATCGAATCGTCGAAGCGCCCGTCAGATTGAATTTCCAACGAGTCTGCAGCCGGCTGCGACTCCCGGCGGTTTGGAATGTCTTTCTCGATACCTTGGCAATATTTTATCGGATGCGGATTCTGCACTATTACGATCGCCCCGAGCGCGCGCCGGCAACCATCGATCTCACCGCCGGATCGCACGAAATCGTCGTCCCTGTCGCTATCAGAGACTAACGCACGCCCGTCGCCTCGCCGAGCGCTGGTGCTGCTGTTACCAGGGCTCGGCGACGCTCTGGCCGCAAGTCCGATCTTGCGCGGCCTGACTCGCGACTCATGGCGCATCGATGCGATGACGTGGCAGGTGCCGGTTACCGAGTACGCCCGCGCGCTCGGCGTCATTACCGACGTCGTCGAGCTGCCGCTGCGTCCGGGCCCGTCGGAGATCCTTCGTCGGATTAGCCCGCTGCGTAAGCTTCGATACGACCTTTGCATTCTGCCGTTTCCCGCAACGCGCTGGCAGTACGCGCTCGTCGCGCGCGCCATCGGCGCGAAGCGGCTCTACCTGCACGAATACGGCGGAGCCTCTAGCCTTATCGCGCGGACCGCGCGTAGCACGCGAATACCGCTTCGCGGCGGCCATCGCATCGCCGAAAATCATCGGCTGGCCCGTGCCATCGGATTGCAGTCCTCCAAAGAAGACCTGGAATATTGGGTTCCGCAGGGATGGCGCAGCGGCACGATCGCCGGGACGTTAGGCATTCATCCCGGCTCGATGGCGTACAAGGGCAATGAATCCAAGCGCTGGCCATACGACCGGTTTGTTGCGCTGGCGCGTTTGCAGGCGGAGCGTGGACGAAGGATTCGTTTCTTCCTCGGGCCACACGAGCAAAGCGAAGCGGCGCGTGCTGAGCAAGATTTTCGCGGCGTCGAGGGAATCAGCATAATCCGCCGGCCGCTCGCGGAAGCCGCGCAGCGATTGGCGGAGTGCGAGGTCTTCGTCGGCAACGATGCCGGTTTTAGCCATCTCGCGTCGGGGCTCGGCGTCAAGACCTTAGCGCTATTTGGCATGACCAGCGAAGTTCGAGGAGTCCCGGTTGGACCAACGATTGCGTTGCGCCCGTCGCTCTGTCCGGCTTGTCACGACGAGGGGTCGCATGACTTTGCATGCGTGCGGCGACTGGACTACCGTTGCATCTTGCGCGACGTCGATTTCGATACCGTGAACGGACACGTTGAGCGGCTCTTCGAATCGCCGCCGGAGGAGCAACGGCTCAGCTTGGAAGGTCCATTCAGACTCTACGGAAAGGCGCATTAGAGCACTGATGAAAGAACAGACGGCACCGGCGCCGACGGACGTGCGAGCGCTCGGAGTTGCGTGGCCGGTTCCATCGGCGTTGCGAAAGGCGCTCGTTCCCGCGCTTTTCGTCGTGCTCGCCTTGCTCGTCACGACCGGATACGGCGGCGGCGTCCAGCTGAACGATGGTCAAGCGTCGCTGCACATCGATCCGTTGAAATTCCTCTGGCAACTGCTCCACGCATGGATGCCGGCGCTGCATCTTGGCGTGCACACCGGATTCTGGTTCCCGTACGAAACGCCGTACGCGTGGGCGTACGGTGCGGCGCAGTTCCTCCACATTCCGCAGGATTACGCCCAGCACGCGGTGGTGTTCGTCGTCTACCTGGGATGTCTCGCCTCGATGTACTACTGCCTGCGAAGCGTCGCTCCGTGGCTCGACGACGTTGCTTGCATCGCCGGCTCGTGCGCTTATCTCTTCAACATGTACGTGGCCCTGAACTCGCAAGCGCAAATCGTTTGGCTGCTCACCTACGCCACGCTTCCGGCCATGATCGGAGTAACGGCACGCGCGATGCGGGGCGAAATGAATTTCTGGAGAGCGGCGCTCTTCATCGCACTGCTGGTGCTCGTCGGCGCGGGCATTAATCCTCCGCTGGTCGCGATCAACGTCATCGTGCTGGGCATCTTCGTCATCGTGACGATCGCGTTCGATCCGCGGCCGGTAGCGGCCGCCAGGCGTACTTGGCCATTCCTGTTTGTCGCTTTGATCGCAGCGATCGCGATCAACCTCTACTGGCTCGTTCCTTTTGTCGATTTCTTCCGGGGTGTGTATCTCAACGGAGTGCTTAGCGAAGCGCCGTCGATGCACAATGCCGCAACGTCGTTCGAAAACGTTTTGCGCGGGCTCGGTCATTGGGCAACGTTCGTTTCGTTTGGAGGACGCGCGTACTTCCCGTGGGCGGCGTCCTATGCAGCCGGCTTGTTCGGCGCGCTATTGTGGTTCGTTCCGATCGTCGCGCTGGGCGGAGTCGCGTTCAAGCGAAACCAGCGTCCGGCGACGTTGTTCTTTTTGATCGTCACGATCGTTTCCGTTCCGATCGTGGTGGGATACTACCACGATGGCCTCGGCGACGCCGTCACGACGCCGCTCTACAACGCGTTTTACCGGAACTTTCCTGGCTTTCAGATGTTCCGTTTCTCGTACAAGTGGGTAGCGGGGGTCGAGTTTGGGATCAGCGCGCTTTACGCCATCGCCGTGGCGGCGATCGTCGGGTCACTGCGCGAAAAGTTCGCCAAAGCGGCGCCGCGCGAACGCGCGAGTTGGGGCTGGACCGTCTGGGCCGCTGCCACGGGATTGATCCTGATGCCGGTACTCGCCTTCGTTCCGGTGCTTACAAACAAGATGAACTACCCGGGGCCCGTGATCCCAGCATGGGAGTATCGCGAGAAGGCGTTGGTTGGCAACGACGATCGCCATCGCGTCGCGCTGCTTCCGACGCAATATCTCGAGCAATTCGATTGGGGCGCCCCGCAGTTTTATATCGAAGACTCCTTCATCGATCGTCCGATGATCTACGGATTGCTGGGCGGAGAGCCCTCGGAGGGCACCGACGTCTGGGTGCGGCGAACCTATCGCGCGATGCGCGAAGGCTTGCCGTTCGCCGCGGACATGCTTCGCGTTTTGAACGTCGACACGATCCTGCAACGCGACGATTTCATTTCGGCGATCGACTTCAGCTCTCCAGGCGAATGGCGCTTCAACACGACCACGCTTACGCACGATCTGATCCATCGCGTGCTCGGTGCGTCGCCCGTACGTTCCGATGGACCTCTGCGCGTCTATCACGTCGCCGGCGCGTTGCCGCTGGTTTACGGCGTCAATCACCCTGTGGTCAGCACGATGCCGACATTTTCCGACGGCTATTTAGGCGACGTGGACGCGATGGCCAACGGCAAAGCGCAGTTCGATCCACCAACCCGTTCTGCCGACGAGTTCTCGTCGGCGCTGCAGTCGCTCTCTCCGATACTGCCGGGTTCGTCGGCGCAGATCCGTGACTTGGCGGTCAACGAGGCGCTCGCGCACGGCGGCGTTAGAATTCATCCGCCGCCGGCGGACGTCGGATGGACGACGCCGTTTCAGCTTCGCGACGGCGGTGTCTACGCGATCTTTTCGCTCGAGCAATCGCTGCTCTTCGAGAAGTCACCGGCACAGAATTTGGAGATCGACGGAAACTATTTTTCTCCGCAAACAACCGACGGCGCCTGGACGGAATATGGCGAAATCGAGCTTTCCGGCGGCAGCCATTTCCTTTCCGATGGTTATCCCGATCCCAATTTAGTCGTTGCACTCGTCAGCGTCGACGATCTCAAAGCCTGGCAGGACCGAATTGCAGCGCTCGGCCGAACGTTGCCCCAGAACCGCGCATCGATGAGTTTGGTTTATGCGGGCCGGACGATCGTTACGCTCCCCGCCTCGGGGAGATACCGGATTCGTGCGGCCGCCGTCGGTCCGTTCGGTCCGGACGGCCAGGCGCAGACGCACTTTCGCCGAGGGGGCGCCTATCGAGGCGCGTTCCCGACCGATCTGTCGGGAACGCTACCCTACGTCTTCGGGCGCGGCGTGATCGGAACGTCGGCGCTGATGATGCCGGAGCAATGGTATCGCGACGATCCGACGGTGTACCAATGGCAACGCGGCGATCCAACCTCGTTTTTCCTGTTCTCTCGCGAAGCGCGCGTCCGGGTCTTCGTTCCCGGGTCGAGCGCTGTTCGGGCGCGAGTCGCGATGCGGGTCAGTCGATTGCAGGTCTCCAACGCCCTAACCGTATCGAACGACGACGGCACGGAGCAGAACGTCGTCCTTTCAGGTCCGCCGGCAAATGCTCAAGAATACGATACCGTCGAACGGCTCGCAGGACCCGTCCCCGTACCGGTAGAGTTCACCATCGCCCTGCATGCCGGCTGGAACGATCTTACGTTCCGGTTTCATGGGCTCGGCGGCGAGCGCAACGACCTCGGCTCCGGGGTGGTCTCCGCCGCGATTGCGCCCGATCTCACGTTCTCGAGAGTCGGTCCGTCTGGGGCTTCACGCCGCGCGGTGACGGACGACGCCTTCACGGCGATCGCGCTGGAGAATCCACCCAACGACCTTAACGGCGATCCGGAAGTTCAGGGAACGGTCGAAAATATTGGAACGCGCGGGATGTGGCTAGCCGTTGCACTCGCCGACGGCGGCAGCGTGACGTACCGTACTTTCCCGATTCCGAAAGACGGCGCATTCGATATCAATTTCATGCATGCGTTTCCAAACGGGTGGTATGACGGTTCGCAACGCATCGTCGGGATCTGGTTCATCACTCGAGACCGTCATCCTAAGTTCTCGGCGATTTACTACAACCTGCACGCGATGCCGGCGCGCGCCCTGCGGCGTCCCGAATCGTTGACGAACTTGCCAATTCGCGTTGATGGAAAGAGCGTCGGAGCCAAGCCCGTATTCCTGACCGTGGGCCGGCACACCGTCGCGAGCGCCGACCGACAAGTGAAGATCACGCTTTTGCGGATCGATCCGGTCAAAGGGCCGCGAACGCAGGCATTTGCACTAAAGTGGCAACGGCGGTCGCCGACGGCGCTCGACGTGACGACAAAGGCTACGGCAAATCCGTTCTTGCTCGTTTTCGGCGAGGCGTATAGTCCCGAGTGGCAAGCGACGCTCGGCGCGCAAGCGCTTCCGCACGTCATCGTCAACGGCGTGGAGAACGGTTGGATCGTACCGAGCCTTCCCGATGGCGGCGAGATCGCGCTCACGTTCGTCGCTCAACGGTACTACAACACCGCGGCGATCCTGTCACTCATCGCCTTGGTCCTAATGATCGTTCTAGCCTGCGCGCCCCGGCTCTGGCCCGTAGGCGAATCCGAGTCTTGAGCAGTTCGGTTTGGGCATTAGGACGAGCTCTTCAATACGCGGCTGCGACGGCGGTTATCGCGCTCGTCGCTTCGACGATCGTATCCGGACCTGATGCCGAGCGGTTCGCAACTACAGCCTATGTGGCCGCGATCGTGGCTGCGATCGCTCTCGCGATCAAATGGTTTCTCCCGGCAGCCTCGGCGGTTGCGTCGCCGCAGCTTGTATCCCGGCCGGCGTTTCCGGCAGTTTTCACGTTTGCAATCGGCGTAGCGGCGTTTCTCGCGCTCGGGGCAGCGTTCGTCTCACAACCGAGTGCGGAAATGCTCGTCGTAGCGGCCTGCTTCGGTTTAATTGGTGCGGCGGCTCTCGTCCGCGCCGGCGCCATCCTCCGATTGAACGATAAGCTCGTCCACGGCAATCGGCTTTCGGCGGCGACGCGATACGCCGTTTTCGCAGCGGCGGCGGCGCTGGCTGCCGCCGGGGTGCTCTCATCGCAAGATTCAGAGAGTTTAGCAAAGTTCGCTTACGCGGCAATCGTACTTGCAACGATGGCCGTAGCCGCATCACTCCTCGCGCCCACACGCGCGGGCGCATTCGGGCGCAAGATCTACGGTCAAGCCGCACGGCTGCTGCAAAATCCCGCCAGCAGCGTCATCTTCGCACGGACCGCAGCCTACGGCGCTTCGACGGCCGTTGTGGCGCTGATTCTGACCAGCCTTGTACCGCAACCGTGGGCCGAGCGTTTCGCCACAACTGCCTACGTGGCGACGGTCTTTACGGCGCTCGGCATCGGCATGAAGTGGCGGCTGCGCGAGACCGCCATCGAAGATGACGCGTTCGCTGATGGTTTGCAGCCGTTGCAGTTCGGCGCGCGAGTTGCAGCGTTCTTGATCCTCGGATCGAGCCTCGCGTTCAGCGCAGTCGCGGAAGCGTTGGCAGTCGCGCTGTGCGTGTACCTCATTGGTGCAGCTATCGTGAAACGCGCTGGCGTTACCAGCGTGTAATGTTACGGCCCTTTGCGATTGCGGCCGGCCTGGCGTTCGCCGCCTTCGTCACGGTGAAGGGCATTCCAACGCTCCGTCACGACTGGAACTGGCCGATCGATCGAATCGCGGTCCCATCGTTCTTCAATGAATCGATCGGCGGGTGGGTGCCAGCCGGACTCGGGGCACTCAACGCGCATCCGACAACGTACCTCGTCGCGATTCCCATGGCACTGGCGATGTGGCTCGTAGGCCCGTTGGCGACACTCACGCTGCTTGCGGTCGCGATTGGTTATTTGTGCGTGCGCGGCGCGCAGGGACTTTCGCAACGCTGGAATTTTTCGCTTCCGGCGACGGTCGGGATTGGGCTGTTCGCGTTATTCAATCCGTGGGTCTACAGTGAGGTGGTCGCGGGGCATCTCGTCATGGTGCTGGCTTACGCGGGAATCATCGGCCTATTCGCCGAGATGCTGGGCGGAAAGGCGGCGTCGCCCGTGCGCCTCGCGCTGTGGCTCGCGCTCGTCGAGTCGCAGTTGCAGTTTTTTATCGTCGCCATGCTCGCGGTGGTCGCCTTCGCGCTGTTTACCAGAAAATGGTTGCCACCGATTGCGGGCGCGGCGATCGCGCTCCCGTCGGTGATCGGGCTGATCGCCGAACACGCGACGATCGTCGATACTCCGTACAGCCTTTCGTGGCAAGCGAACCAATCCGTGGCGCCGGCCGCACTCGCCGCGCTCGGCGGATACTTTCCGGGTTACGCCGACCGGTTGGGACCGGCAGCCGCATTCGCGGTTTGGACCGTTTTGGCGCTCGCTCTGTTTGGCGCCGTTGCGGCGCGGCGGTCGCGATTGGCTATCGTTGCCGCGGCCGCCGCCGTCGTGTTGTACGTTGTCATAGCCGGCGTGCACGGACCACTGGCAGTTCCCTACGAGTGGATCGTGCGACGCGTGCCGGAGAGCGGCGTTTTTAGAGAGCTTTACGATTTGGCCGGAATTCTTGCGGCGTTGCTCGCGGTGCTAGCCTGCGCCGCGACGGGGGCCGTGCCTCGGCTTGGTTACGCCGCGCTCGCTGCGGGCGTCGTCTTACCGGTAACGTGGCTGCTCGCACCGCCCAGCGATTTCTGGGTCGGCGCGGCGTCGTATCCTCACCCGACCGTAAGCGCGCCACCGTTTACCAGGATTGCTCTCTCTCCGGCATTCCAGCCGCTGATGCTGCGCGACGGACGGGGCGACGGCGCCGATCCCGACGCGCATGTTTATCCCGCGCACGCGACGGCGGTGAATGAATATTTTCCGACGTATCCCGTCGACATGGCGCTTGCGAGCTACGAACAGCATGGCGACGTCGCGCCCTTGCGTGCTTTGGGCGTTGTCCAAATCGTGCCGCGACCGTGGTTGAGCTCGCGATCGAATGGTAACATCGGGTTAGCCGCCGCTTCGCTAACGCCGCAGCAGCATCGCGATGTTCCCGCGTCGATTCAGTACGTCGCCGACGCGATACCGTTGATCTCGACCTGCGAGGGCCTCCATATCGTCGCCCTCGCGCACCGATTGGGTTCTTGTGAAGTCTTCTTCGGTGACGCGGGGCCCGGCTATCCTTCAGTGACCCCGCTGCGTGCTCGGACCGACTCAATCGATCCACAAACGGATTGGATCGACGCGCGTCTGAGCTTCGCCGGCGTGCCGGCGCTTGCGCAAGGCGTCGGCGGAGTGGTCACGCAGTCGCGCGTTGCGTATCCGGTCGAATACGGCGTCTGGCTGCTCGCATACGTTCGCGGTGCGTTGCTCGCACCGAGTGGGAGAACGCTCGCAACCGGCCGCGGCGAATTTCGATGGATCTCGCTGCCCCACGGCGTATCGTCCGTAACGTGCGCGGGTTTGTGCGAACTCGTTGCCGAGACGCGTTCGATGCCGAAATTGACCGCATCTTCCCCGCAGGGGAGCGTTTCCCCATTGCCGTTTCGACGGATTCTGCCGTGGCTGTACGTCGTCCGCGGGAGCCTTCACAGCAAACAGCTTTTACGCCTCAACGAACGCTACGACGCTGCCTGGACCGCACTCAACGGCGGACGCGTGTTGCCGCACGTGCGCGTCGACATGGCGGTTAACGGCTGGTTTAAGGGCGAACCGACGGCGGATACGACCATCCTCATACAGGTAACCTCTTTCTTGCAAATTATAGCGGAGATATGCGGTCTAGCATGCCTGCTATGGTTGTTGAAGGCGGTCGCGCGCGAGCCGACGAAGCGCGCCGGGTGACGATGACGACGCGTGTTCCTTTTGTCGATCTGAAGCGTCAGTTTACGACTCTGCGCGACGAAGTCGTTCCCCGCGTCATGCGCGTCATGCAGGACGGCAGTTTCATTCTCGGACCCGACGTGGCGATCTTCGAAGAGAATTTTGCGGGCTACGTCGGCAGCCGCTTCTGCATTGGCGTCGAATCCGGAACGGCCGCCTTGCAACTCGCGTTGCAGGCACTCGAGATCGGACCCGGTGATGAGGTCATCATCCCGGCAAACACCTACATCGCGTCGGCGATCGCCGTCTCGGCGACCGGCGCGCGTCCCGTTCTGGTTGATGCCGACGAAAACTATTTGATCGACGCTTCGCTACTCGAGTCGGCCGTGACGCCGCGCACCGCGGCAATCATGCCCGTGCACCTTTACGGTCAAGTCGTGCCGATGGATGAAATTCTTAGCTTTGCCCGGCGACACGGCTTGCGCGTGATCGAAGACGCTAGCCAGGCGCACGGCGCGCGCCGGAACGGGCACGTCGCCGGCAGCTTCGGAGACGTCGGTTGTTTCAGCTTCTACCCCGGAAAGAATTTGGGTGCGTTTGGCGACGGCGGGGCAATTGTCACGAACGATGCCGCGCTCGCCGATTCGCTGCGACTGCTTCGCGATTTTGGACAGCGCAAGAAGTACGAGCACCTCGTGAAGGCCGGTAACTGCCGCCTCGATTCGATTCAGGCCGCGGTGCTCGACGTGAAGCTTCGCCATTTGGATAGCTGGAGCGATGCTCGCCGCAATAATGCCGATCGCTACGATGCCAAGCTCTCCGCAATCGGCATCACTCCACCGCGGCGCCTCAGCGACGAGGGGCACGTGTACCATCTTTACGTTGTTGAAGTGGAAAACCGCGCGCACGTGATGAGCGTACTCGCCGAACACGGCGTTGCAACGGGAATCCACTATCCGATTCCGATTCATCTGCAGCCCGCCTATGCGGATTTGGGCGTCGGTCGTGGTGCTTTTCCGCGCACCGAGCAAAGCGCCGAGCGGATTCTCTCGTTGCCGATGTTTCCCGAGCTGACGGAAGAGCAGATCGATCTGGTTGTGCGCGGCATCGAAAGCGCCCAACATCTCGTTCCCGCCTAGCACCGGGTCAATACAGCACCGTGCCTCAGGAGCTCGTGGCCGCCGTCGTGGGAGCGGGTTACTGGGGACCGAATTTGGTTCGAAACTTTCACGCATCGCAGGAATGGAGAGTCGCCTGCGTCGTCGACAGCGATCGGACGCGTCTCCAGAAAATCGCGCGACTCTATCCACACGTTGCGGTCTACTCGAAGATCGAGCAAGCCCTAGAAGATCGGCAAATCGATGCGATTGCGATTGCGACTCCTCCGCGGACGCATCACTCGTTGGCGTTGCAAGCGATCGATGCCGGAAAGCACGTGCTGGTGGAAAAACCCCTGGCGGAAAGTTACGGCGCCGCGTGGGACCTCCACCAGCGCGCCGCGCGCCGCGGCGTTCTCCTCATGGCCGACCATACGTTTCTCTATACGGGTTCCGTCGAAAGGCTCCGCGCGCTGCGCGAGGCGGGAGATCTCGGCCGGATCTACTACATCGACTCGGTGCGCGTTAACCTAGGACTCTTCCAAGAGAGCAACGTCGTTTGGGACCTCGGACCGCACGACGTTTCGATCATCAATTACGTCTTGGGCGAAGAGCCGCAAGCCGTTTCGATGCAGCTGGCGGCGTGCGTACATGCCGAGACGCCGGATGTAGCGTTTCTTACGATGTGGTACCCTAGCGGATGCATCGCGCACGTTCACTTGAGCTGGTTGTCGCCCGTGAAAGTTCGACGGATGATGCTTTCCGGAAGCCGGAAGATGGCGGTCTGGGACGACGTCAATCCCAACGAAAAAATCTACATATACGACAAAGGCGTCGTGCTCGATCCTACGAGCAAAACGCTGCAACAGCAGATGATTTCTTACCGCCTCGGGGATCTCAACGTTCCGCTGGTCGACAATCGCGAGGCGCTCGGAAAACTCGTCAGCGATTTTGCGAAGGCCATTCGCACCGGCTCGGCAACCCGGTCGGATGGCCGTTTTGGCGCCGGGGTCGTGCGCGTTATCGAGGGCGCGCTGCGCTCGGCCCAGTCGGACAGCGTCCGGGTTGCCCTCTGACCGATGCAGTCTCGAGCGGTGCGATTCTCGTTGATTCTTCCGACGCTGAACGAGGAAGCGCGCCTGCCGGCATTGCTCGACTCGATTCGACGCCAGCGTTATCCGCAGGAGTCGATCGAAGTGCTCGTCGCCGACGGAGGCTCGACCGACAGTACGATTCAGATTGCCCAGTCGTTCGGCGCGGTTGTCGTTCCGAATCCGATACGCCGCGCCGAGCCGGGAGCGGGAATGCTTATGGAACGCGCGACCGGCGACGTTGCCGTGCTGCTGGCGGCCGACAACGTCTTCGGCGACGAGTTCTTTTTGGAGAAGCTCTCGCGGCCGTTCGCCGATCCCGTGATTTCGGCGGCCTTTCCGGCGCTGGTAAGCACCTCTGCCGACGGCGCGACGACGCGCTATTTCAACGCCTTTAGCGATCCGTTCAATCACTTTCTTTACGGCGGCGCGACCTCACCGGTCTCGTATGAGCGAACGTACCGAGTGAAGCGGCGGACGGAAGATTACGTCGTCTATGACTTCGCTTCCGGACCGACGCCGCTGATCGCACTCGCGCAGGCCTTTGCGATTCGGTTGCCCTATCGGAAACCCGACGGCACCGACGAAGACGACGTCGCACCGGTCGAGATGCTGATCTCGGAAGGACGGGAGATCGCATTCGTGCCCGGCGCCGCCTTGGAGCATCACACGGTCGGCGGGATCGGTGACGCGTTGCGTAAATTCGGGCCGCGCTTTCGCGCGAGAATGACCGACACGGGGCAGCCGATGTGGGGACGCTTGCGCGCGTCGCGTCGCGCGCAGCGTTCACGCGCCTATCTTTGGCCCTTCTACTCCGTGAGCTTCGTCTTTCCGGCCGGCGCTGCCCTCTACGGCTTGATTCGGGATCGCCGCATCGAGTGGCTCTATCATCCGTTTGTCAATGCCGCCTTCGGATTCGAGTTTTGGAGACAGGCCGGCACGGTCGCGTTCGAGCGCTTCGTGCAGCGGCGTCCCGAGACGCACGACGCCGTTTGAGTCTTCAAACACTTCACTCCAGTAGCGCATCATCACCAAGCCATCCTCATGCCGGCCGAGCAAATCGGGCACCGTTTTTCCCTCCAGCATGTCCAGCAGAAGCGAGGCGAAATTGATGCCGGCGGCGGTGGTCAATGCGAGCGTTCCGGAAAAACGCGGGTTCATTTCGATAATTGAGAAGCTTCCATCGGAACGCAGCATACCTTGGACGTTGGCCGGCCCCTGCAGGCCGCTTCGCTCGACGACCTCGCGCACGATTCGCTCGATCAGTGGATGGTGATACGTCCGCCCCTTTACCGAAACGCCGGCTTTGATCGCGATCCGTTCGCGAGGCACTGCGGCGACGACGCGCCCCGGCGCGGCTGCGAAGCAGTCGACGGTAAACTCCGATCCTTCGACCGCCTCTTGAACGATCAAGTCCGCGCGCCGGCTCGCTGCTTCGTGGAGCGTGTGTAAACTCTCGACGCGAGCCGTTCCGATCGATCCCGATCCCCAGCGCGGTTTGAGGTAGACTGGAAAGCGATCGATTCGCAGGTCCCCCGAGTACGCCCGCGTCTCCGGTCCGGGCACACCGATCTCCCGCAAGAAGTTCGCGAATTCCAACTTATCGCCGGTGCGCAGAATGATCTCGCGCGGCGGAATCATTACCGCGCAGCCGATTGATTCAAAGCGTTCGCGCGCCGCATCGAGCGGCAGGAACTCGCTTTCCACGATGAGCGGCACGAGCAGATCGATCCGCAGTCGGCGAGCCGCTGCGAGGCATTGGCTTGCAAAATCGGACGCCCCCGCTTGCGGAAGGCAAACGAACTCGTCAACGAACGCCCGAGTTGCATTGAGCGGGTTCATGTCTCCGCCCGCGATAAAGTCGACCCGGCCGTCTTCACGCACGGCCTTGATCAGGGACTGGGCCGTCACGGTTCCGGCGGCGGTAATCATGATGCGCCGCGCTGTGGCGGTTCTACCGCGCATCGTGCGGCTTCCAGTGCAGCGTCAGATCTTTCTCGCGAATCGTTCCGGAGTGATGAAAGATGTAGAAGCGGCTGTCGGGTCCCACGTAGACCGTATCATTGGTGAGAGGGTCTTGCCCGTAGAAGACGACGACGTTCGCCGCTTCGTCGTAAACCGCGCGCCAGTTGTACCCCGCCGGTAAGTGCGCGTAACCATACTGCGTCGTCGGAGCGCAGCTCGCCAGCACGATTGTGAGAGCCGAAAGGATACGGTTAGTACGACCGAACGTTGCGAAGTCCGGCGGCTCTGAACGCGGCGGCGATTTTCTGTACCTCGGCCCCGGCATTGGGGTAGATAACGACCGCACGACCGTCCGCGACGGCCTGACCGAAGTTGTCGACTTCGTCCGGCGGAATCGCAAAGCCGGCGAGGTAGCTGCGTGACGCGCCGGCATCGGAGGAGAGGGAGCCGAGGGAGGTTGGCCGGCCGCCGATTCCCGGAACGCCTGTGCCGCCAGAGTCGCCCAAAATTCCCATGCCCCGCGTCATGTCATCGGAAAGCGAGTTTCCTTCCATATCCGCGATCACGTCCACGAAATCGAGCTCAGAGGCTTCCTTCCCGTCCGCTGCGCCGCTCACGACCTTGACCTTACTGAGGTCGATCTGCTGCGCCGAAAGAGCGCTTTCGAGCGCCTTCGCATCGGATTGGGGAAAAATGCCGACGACCAAACCTTCTGCCACGAGCGGGAACTCCTTAGTGGTTTTAGACCCTAGTTGCAGGCCCTAACAGCGTGGCCAAGCCGTTCGACGCCGATGCGTATATTCTTCTCCGACGCGTTCGAAAAGTTGAGCCGCATGCCGTCGTGCACGTTTCTTGCGGGATAGAAATTGACGCCCGGCACGAAAACGACTTTTGATTGCGCGGAGATCCGCAGCAACTCGGTAGTATCGACGCCGGGTACCGTCACCCACAAGAACATTCCGCCTGCGGGCCGCGTAAAGCTAGCGCGTTCCGGCATGAACTCCCCAAGTGCCTCGGCCATCACGCCCCGGCGAATTGCGTAGGTTGCCGCGATCTTGCGCACGTGCGCGTCGAAAGCGGCGTCGTCGCTCGCATATTGATGAAAGACGTACTGCGCGAAAGTGCCGCTGTGTAGATCTGCCCCTTGCTTTGCGAGCACGATCTTTTCGCGGATGTCATCGTCGGGAATCACCAGCCACGCGATGCGCATTCCCGGCGCCATGATCTTGCTCGCCGTGCCGGAGTAGATGATCGGGGCGGTGGTCTCGTAGTAACTTAGCGACGGCAGATCGTCCCCTTCGAATCGCAGCTCGCCGTATGGGTCGTCCTCGACGACGGGCAAACCGAAGTGCTCGCAGATGCGAACGACGCTTTCGCGGCGCGGGGCGGAAAGCGTCCGTCCCGTCGGATTCTGGAAGTTCGGAACGAGGTAGAGAAACTTCGGAAAGGGATCCGCACGCTCGAGTACGCGTTCGAGTGACTCGGGGAGCAACCCGTCCTCGTCGGTGTCGACCGTAAGATAACGAGCTTGGTAAGCGTCGAATGCCTGGATCGCGCCGAGATACGATGGATCTTCAAGCACCACGTGATCGCCTGGATCGAGAAAAACCTTGCCCACCAAGTCGAGGCCTTGCTGCGAGCCGTTGACGATCGTTACGCTCTCCGCATCGAAGGTGCGACCGAGTCGCCGGGTCAGTCGTTCCGCCACCCAACGCCGCATCTCCGGAATTCCTTCGGTTACGCTATATTGCAGCGCGACCGGACCGTAGCGTTCCATCACCTGGTACGCGGCGGCCGCGATCGCCATCGTAGGGAAGAGCTCCGGTGCCGGTAGACCGCCGCCGAACGAGATAACATCGGGTTGTTGGGTTACCTTCAGCATCTCGCGGATCGTCGAGGCTCGCAGGTGAGCTGTGCGCTCTGCGAACTTCGCGGCTCGCGAGATGATGGCCATTAGACTACTTTATCCGGCTGCCATTGGGGGTCCGCTTATTGGGGAGGGCGTTGGAGCGGATCCAGCATCAAGCGGCCGAGTCAACGAGTCTGCCGCAAAAGAGAGGATCGTCGCGCCCAATCCGATCAGGCCGACCAAGATGAGGACGAGCGTGCCGACCACCGGCACGAGTTCAGCCGCGGTAATAAGCACGATGCCGACGAGGAGCGCGAGCAACGGTGAGGGTGTCGTCGCCGGGCTCAGCAGTTCGCACAACCGGCGGCCGATCAAAAGCGCCAGCGCGGCGGTGCCGAGGAAGACGCAGGCCAGCACGAAGACCAGCTCCAGCAAAATCAACGGTATGAGCAAAATCGTAATGGCCAGTAGGACGGCCAACGGAATCACCGCGACGCAGGCCAGCAATCCCGCAGTGACCGAAAGGCCGGGGTGACGTTCCAGGCGGTCGAGCACCATACGCGTGCGCAGCGGGAAAATCAAGAAGACGAGCAGGGCCAGCAAGTTCCATGAGAACCGCCACAGCAGGCGGTGGTCCGGCACGAAGGGGTTGTAAGTCGAATCGCCCGGCGCCCACGGAACGACGGCTTGCGTGACCGCACCTCCGATTTGGTTGATTTGCCCGGTGACTACTCCACCCGGACGCGGGTCATAGTTGCCGCCCACAACGTTCACGTCGCCCTCGACGATGCCGGCAACGGTCGCATCGCCAAAGATTACCGTTAGATCGCCGTCCACGACTTGACCCGGCTCGACAACGACCGATCCAAAGTAGGTTCCGCCGTGATAGACCGCCTGTGCGCCGGCTAGTGCCGGTGCCGTCAACACTGCCAGCGCGATTCCCAGCGTCGCGAGGATGATGAGAGCCCGCGCCTTCACGAGCGCGAACCTCGCGTGAAGTAGACGGCCAACAACGGCGCTGCGCGGCGATAGCCGTAGCCAATGGCGAAGACCAAAAGGAGATCCAGCAGAAGCACGCCGGTTACCGCGGCGGCCGCAAGCGGCGTCGCTGGAGCCAGCGCGCGGATCGCCGCTCCCAAAGCGGTAAGGCTTCGTTGTTCGGAGATGATGAGATTAGCGATCGATCGGGTCAGGTCGGAACGCGTCGCGAGAAAGCCGACGGCGCCCCACGCAATCGCGAGATAGGCGAGCAGCGGCGCCCAGAACGGAAGCCGGCGATGCGAGTATGGCGGCGCGACACGCGCAGCCGAGACGACCGTCGCCGTAAAATCCGATGTGACGCTTCCCGGCGCGCGCGCCGTGGCAAGCAGTGCGTCGATGACTTTCAGCTCCGCCAACAGCGACGAGCAGATCCCGCAGGCGCGCAAATGCTGGACAACCTCAAGGGCTTGCCTGCGCCCGAGGCTGGCCTCCAGATAAGCGTCCAGCAACGGCTCACACGAGGAGCAGCGCACGAGTGCCTCCCTTTTGACCCGCGCACGAAAGCGCTTCGACGGCACGGGCTTCGCGCTCGCGCATCTTTTTGGTAAGCGAGATCTTACCGCGATGAATGAGCGTTTTGACGTTGCCGAGCGAAAGTCCGAGCGTGCTAGCAATGGTCTGATATTCCATATTGTCAAAATAGCGCAGCGCCAATACCGTTCGCGTTCGCTCGGGAAGCTCGGCCAGCGCCGCACGCAGTTCGCGCTCGGCCTCCTCGCGCAACACTCCTCCGGCCGGATCTGCTTCACGCGACATATCCGGCAACGCACTATCGAGGCTTTGCTCCTGCGAGAGCTCTTGCACTTGGGGGGAGCGCAGCGACTTGGCAAGGTAGGTTCGAATCACGTTTCGTGCAATCTGATAAATCCAGGTCGAAAACTTTCCGAGTTGCGGATTGAACGTTCCGAGGTGCGCGTAGGCGCGCAAAAAAGTCTCTTGGGAAAGGTCAGCCGTTTCCGACGAGTTGCGCACCGTTGCGCCGATAAAGTTTGCGATACCGCGTTTGTAGCGATCCACCAGCACGCCGAAGAGCTCCCTTTCCCCGGAGCGCACTCGATGCACCAGAGCTTCGTCGCTCTGATCACGGAATGCCATCCATCCTCGATTCGGTTCCTCTGGCGACTGTTACCTAGCCCCGCCCCAGTTTGTTACGCCTGGCGCAGCGAGCGCAGGGGCGGGCTCGCGGCATCCCGGCTCGAGAGGATTGGTGCCTCGCCGCCGAGCGGCCACTCGATTCCTAAATCGGGGTCGTTCCACGCAATTGAAATTTCTTGCGCCGGGTCGTATGGAGCGCTCTGCTTGTAAGCCACGATGGTTTCGTCGTCGAGTGCCAGAAAGCCATGAAGAAAGCCACGGGGGACGTAGATCTGCTTGCCCTGGGCGCCGGTCAACGACGCCCCCCACCACCGCCGATACGTGGGACTTTGGACCCGAATATCGACGATCGCGTCAAAGATTCTGCCGCGCAGAACCTCTACCAATTTGGCCAAGCGTGCGTCCCCGTGGAGTCCACGCAAGACGTTGCGCCGCGAGAGCGAAAGGTTATCTTGCACGAACGTCTCTTCGATGCCGCATTGGCGATAGCGATCGAACGAATAAGATTCCTTAAAGAAACCTCGTTGGTCGCTGAAGACGCGTGGTGTAAGCATCAAAGCGCCGGCGAGAGGTAAATGCTCGATCTCCATGAGAACGAGGGTACTATGAACGGCAGTGTGAGTCCGCCCGGCACGCTGGTGCTTCGGCGCGGACTCGCGCGTCTTCGGGCGAGCGCGATGCTCAAGCAGAGTGCACTCGTTTTTTCAGCCAGCATGGTGCTCAATCTCTGCGGGTTCATCGCCCATGCCGTCGCAAGCCGTCAACTCGGCGTCACCATGTACGGCGGACTGTACGCGTTGATCAACGCAGCCGTGATCGCCGCGCTGCCGGCGGCTTTCGTTGCGCCGGTCGTCGCACAACTCGCGGCGGAGTTTCGCGCGCTCCACGACGACGGTCACCTTCGGGGTCTGACCGACAACGTCGCCGGCGCGTTTGCGAAACTTGCGCTGGTCTATCTCGTCATAGCGGCATTCGGATCGATTCCGTTTGCGCACTTTCTCCACGTGCCGGTGTGGTCGGTGCCCTTCGTCGGCTTGCTTGCCGGCGTGTCGCTCTTCGTGAGTGCCCTACGCGGGATCGCGCAGGGCACGCAAGATTTCTTTGGATACTCGGTCTCGAACTCGGTCGAGGGCCTCGCGAAAGTGTGCGGCATCGGTGTGCTCGTCGCGATCGGCCTCAAGCTCGGTGGCGGGATCGTTGGGTTTTTCTTGGGTCCGCTGTGCGCGCTCGTGTACCTCACATTTCGACTGCGACGCCGCTACGCTTCCGCGCGGCCGCATAGCGTTCGATACGATTGGCGGCGCATCATGAACGCCGGCGCGGGAGCCGCCGCCGCAACGATCGCCGTGACGTTGATGGGCTCCGCCGACGTCGTGCTGGTCAAGCACTTCTTCGACGCGCATTCCGCCGGACTTTATGCGGCGGCTTCGCTCGGCGGCAAGATGCTGTTGTATCTCGTCGGGTTCGTTTCGACGGTGTTGTTACCGCAAGCAGCCGATCGTCACGCGCGCGGCGCGCAGACCCGCGAAGTATTGAGCGGGAGCCTTCTAATGTTCGCGCTCGTCGCGCTCTGCGGGCTCTCCGTATTCCGTTTCTTCGGCACCGACGTGCTCCACGCTCTTGTCGGGCGGGCTTTCGACGCGGCCTCGCCGCTGCTCGTGACCTACGGTTTGGCGATGGTGATGCTGGCCTTGACTAACGCGTTGACCTTCTACGGGATAGCGACGCACCGCTTAGCTTTCACGGTGCCGTTGCTTATTTGCACGCTGGGTACGCTCGCCGCGATCGCGTTTATACACACGACGCTCGGGACCGTGGTGGAAATCATGGTCGTCGGCAATTGCGCCGCGGCCGTAGCGGTAGCAGTCGCGTTGTTCTTCCAAAGAAACGCGAACGGGCGGCGGTCGACGGTGTGACACGCGTCTTGTTGATTGGCGGTTCCGGACAGCTGGGAACGGCCATTCGACAACGCTGGAGCGATTGCGAAATCTTTGCGCCGGCGCACGAAGAGCTCGAGCTGGCGCAGGCCGATCTGCTTGCGGACGTGCTGAAGAAGAATCGCCCGGACGTCGTCGTGAACGCCGCCGCCTTTCACGACGTCGATCGATGCGAAGCAGAACCCCGCCTGGCGTTTGAGATCAACGCGCTCGCCGTCGGCGCGGCGGCTCGCCTGGCGCGCGATGCCGATGCGAAGTTCGTAACGTTTAGCAGCGACTACGTCTTCGACGGTGCAGCGGACGCGCCGTACACCGAACGCGACGCTCCCCGTCCGCTGTCGGTCTATGGTGTCTCCAAGCTCGCCGGCGAATATCTCGTTGAAGCGCTACGGGGACGCGCGTTCGTGGTTCGCACCTGCGGAGTCTACGGCACGGGGGCGTCGCGCTCGCGACCGCATTCGTTCATCGAGCGAGTTCTCGCCGAGCGAAACGACGCGCCGGTGCGGGTGGTTGCCGACGTCTACGTGTCTCCGACGTTTGCCGGAGATTTAGCCGACGCGGTGCGCCGGTTGATCGACGGCCAAGCCTACGGCTTGTATCACGCCGTCAATACCGGCGCGGTGAGTTGGTACGATTTCGCCGTGGAAGCCGCGCGCCAGGCCGGCGTGGCGGTCCGGCTTGAGCCAATCGCTGCGGAGGAGTGGAAGGCGCAGGCCGTCCGGCCCCGTTTCTCAGCGCTCGCCAACGCCAGGCTTGAGAGTTTGGGTATCGCGATGCCCTCGTGGCGCGCCGGAATCGCCGCGTATTTAGGGGTTTCACGAACCTTCGGATAAGATAGACTCCGCCGTGGAACTGCAGATCGACCGGGCGCGCGTCGCGCGCTGCCGAGAGCTGGCCGGCGCCATCGTGGCGCCGGTGGAGAGGTTCATCGCCGCGCACTCGACCGTTTCGGTGGAGCGTGCGGTCCTGCGTCTGCTGGGAGTCGACGGCATCACTCCCCAAGAGGTTCCAATCCCCAACGCGATCGTCGATTCGCTGCCGGCACACGAGCGTCGCCGCGGCGCCGCGCTGCCATTCGGCAAAGCGTTGGCCGAGACCGGACTGGACCCGGCGGCGCTGGGAGAAGCGATTGCGTTACAGCGCTGCACGCTCGAGCAGTTTCGGGAGACGCCGGAGGAAGCGGCCCTCGGAGCGCTACGCACCTACGTCGCCGCCGCGCTCGACCGGATCGAGGCGCAGCGCGACGATCGCGAACGGCGCTTGGCGCGCTTGCCGCAGCTCCCGCCGCCCCTGCTTTACGTAATCGTTGCGAGCGGCAATATCTACGAGGATCGCACCGCCGCCGTGGCGGCCGCCGAGGCGGGCGCGCAAGTCATCGCCGTCATTCGCTCGACCGGACAATCACTGCTAGATTTCGTACCCTTCGGCCCGACGACTGAGGGCTTTGGCGGCACCTATGCCACTCAAGCCAACTTCAGAATCATGCGGGTTGCACTCGACGAGATCAGCGAGCAACTCGGTCGCTACGTGATGCTGACGAACTACGCCAGTGGTTTGTGCATGCCGGAAATTGCCGCTATGGCGGCGATGGAGCGGCTCGACATGCTGCTCAACGACTCGATGTATGGCATTCTCTTCCGCAACATCAACATGAAGCGCACCTTCGTCGATCAGCATTTTAGCCGCATGCTCAATGCCTATTCGGGGATCATCATCAACACGGGCGAGGATAACTACCTCACGACCGCGGATGCCGTGGATCAGGCGCCGGCCGTTTTGGCATCGCAGCTCATCAACGAGGAGTTCGCCCATCGCGCCGGTCTACCCGATCGCCAGATCGGCCTGGGTGACGCCTACGAGATCAACCCCGATCTGGAGGACAGTTTTATCTATCAAGTCGCGCAGGCGCAGCTTGCTCGCGAAATCTTCCCGGAAGCCGCGCTGAAGTACATGCCGCCGACGAAGCACATGACCGGCGACGTTTTCAAGGGGCACTTGATCGACGCGATGTTCAACCTCACCTCGGTGATGACCGGTCAACGCATTCATCTCTGCGGCATGCTGACCGAAGCGATTCATACGCCGTTTTTGGGCGATCGAGCGCTGTCGCTCGAAAACGCGCGCTACATTATGAATACCGCCCGGCACTTCGGCGACGAGATCGTCTTGCGACCAGGCGGCGCGATCGAACGACGTGCGCGCGACGTGTTGGTCGCCTGCGAAACGCTGCTCCAGCGCGTCGCCGCTGATGGCCTGATGCAGTCGATTGAATCGGCGACCTTTGCCGACGTCTCGCGCTCGCCCGACGGGGGGCGCGGCTTCGAGGGTGTCTTCGCGCGCGCCGACGATTACTTCAATCCCTTCGAAGAAAAGTTGCGGCCGCTTGTCCGGATGAGCTCCGCGTCGTGATGAACCATGAGTAAGCTGGTCAAACCGTACGGCGACACGCAGAACGACGGTAAGGTTCAGCTTTCCTTTACGCTGCCGGTGCAGTGGAGCGAGGCCGCCGACGAAGCCGCGCGCCAGCTCGCCGCGAAGATGGGCTTTAACGACGTGCAAGTCGTGGACGGCCGGTCGATCTCATCCGGGTTTTCATTTTTCGTGCTGTACGGCAGCACGGCCGAAGGCATCGACGTCGACACGATTCACGCGCCGTCCTCACGGACTGAAGCGATGTCGATGGATGAGATCGATGCGTTTGTGACCGATCGGATCGGGCGTAAGATTCGCGTCGCCGGTGCCTGCATCGGTACGGACGCACACACCGTCGGCATCGACGCGATTCTCAACATGAAGGGCTATAAGGGCGATTACGGCCTCGAACGCTATCGCATGTTTGAGGCCTTCAATCTCGGCAGCCAGGTTGCGGCCGAAGAGCTCGTGCGGTATACGAAAGAGCATCGGATTGACGCGCTGCTCGTATCGCAGGTCGTAACTCAAAAGGGCAGCGACATCAAGAACTTCACTCAATTAAGCGAACTGCTCGAGGCCGAAGGACTACGCGACGGCGTAGTGTTGATTTGCGGCGGTCCGCGCGTCACCAATCGATTGGCAAGCGAATTGGGGTACGACGCGGGCTTCGGCCGCGGCACGCTCCCGAGCGAAGTCGCGGCTTTTGTCGCGGTAACGATGGCGGATCGCCTGCGGCAAGCGGTCGCGCAGCGCTCGCGAGCGGGAGAGTAGTTGCAGAAAACCGCCCTCGTCACCGGGATTACCGGCCAGGATGGTTCCTATCTTGCCGAGCTGCTGCTCGAAAAGGGTTACCGGGTCGTAGGCATGACGCGCCGCACCAGCACGGAGGTGCACGAGCGCATCGAGCACATCGTCGACGACGTCGAGATCGTTTCCGGCGATCTTCTAGACCAAAGCTCGATCACGAGCATAGTTAACGACGTACGACCCACCGAAATCTATAATCTCGCAGCTCAATCGTTCGTGCCGGCTTCTTGGAGCCAACCGGTGCTCACGGGCGAGTTCACGGCGCTCGGCGTTACCCGCGTACTTGAAGCCATCCGTCACGTCGATCCCACGATTCGCTTCTATCAGGCCTCGAGCTCGGAGATGTTTGGCAACGCCGTGGAGTCGCCGCAGAACGAGCGGACCCCATTCTATCCTCGAAGTCCGTACGGCGTTGCGAAAGTTTACGCTCACTGGATAAGCGTCAACTACCGCGAGTCGTACGGGCTATTTGCCTGTAGCGGGATCTGCTTCAACCACGAAAGCGCCCGGCGCGGCAAGGAATTCGTGACCCGAAAAATTTCCGACGGCGTGGCTCGGATCAAGCTGGGAATGACCAAGGAGTTGCGGCTGGGAAACCTCGACGCGCACCGCGACTGGGGATATGCCGGCGACTACGTGCGCGCGATGTGGATGATGCTGCAATACGACCGGGCGGACGACTTCGTGATCGCCACCGGACGAACGCACAGCGTGCGCGAATTCGTGCGCATCGCCTTTGAGGTGGCCGGCCTCGGTTCGTTCGAACCCTACGTGGTAATCGATCCGCGTTTCGTTCGTCCGGCCGAAGTCGACATGCTGATCGGGGATGCGAGCAAAGCCCGGCGCGCGCTGGGCTGGGAGCCCGAAGTGAGCTTCGAGCAGCTCGTTGCCATGATGGTCGAAGCCGATCTGGATCGCCTCGCCGCGCGCATGCGCGCGTAACGCGATCGCCATGCGAGCGCTCGTGACCGGAGCGACCGGTTTCGTCGGTCGATACCTGGTCGAGGCCTTACGACGCGACGGCGCGGAGGTGTTCGCCTGCGCTGGCCCGCGCGATCTCAACAGCGAGCATTTCAAAATCGATCTGGCCGATCCGCGCACGCTGCGTGAGGCACTCGATGCCTGGCACCCGACGGTCATCTTTCATCTCGCCGCTCAGACCTTCGTCCCGGAATCGCTCACCTCGCCGATCGAAACGTATGAGACCAACGCAATCGGAACGGCGCGCCTCGCTCAAGCGGTACGCGAGGGTGCGCCCGGCACGCCGCCGCGCATCGTTTTCACCAGCTCGGCGGAAGTCTACGGCACACGGGATCCCGGTGACTTTCCGTTACGTGAAGGCTTAGACGTGCGGCCCGCGACGCCGTACGGCGCGAGCAAAGCGTCGGCCGAAGCCATACTTCTGGGCGAGTCGCACAGCTTCGGCCTCGACGTTGTAATAGCACGCGCGTTCAACCACATCGGTCCGGAGCAGGACGAGCGGTTCGTCGTCGCGTCGCTGGCGGCGCAGCTCGCGCGTATCGCTGCGGGCGGGCCGCCCACACTTCTCGTCGGCAATCTGACGGCGGCGAGAGATTTCCTCGACGTGCGTGACGTCGTCGCAGCGTATATCGCGCTCGCGCGCCAGGGCGAAGGGGGGCATGTCTACAACGTCTGTAGCGGACGCGCCGTCGCCATTCGCGACATCCTTCGCGAGCTAATCGCAATCGCGCGTGTGCCGGTGGAAGTGCGGGAAGACCCGAATCGAGCTCGCCCCGCCGATGTTCCGCTCTCGGTCGGAAGCGCGGAGAAACTGCGTGCATCTACCAATTGGAGGCCGCAGATTGCGCTCGTGCGCTCCCTTCGCGACGTCTATGACGCCGCTCTCGCGCGCGTCACTCGATGACACGCTCAGGATAAACTCCATTGAAGCGCGAAACGAGTAAGAGCGCCCCGTGGCCGAAATGAACGACGGACTCGCAGCCTTTGTCTTCAAGAACCGCGGTTTGTTGCTGAGCTTGCCCGCGGCGGTGCTCGCCATCTGCGGCCGGCCGAGCGCCGCCGGAATCGCGCTGGGGCTGCCGGTTGCGATCGCGGGCGAATTGATTCGCTGCTGGGCGGTCGGTTATTCGGGCGTCACGACCCGCGATGACGTCGTTACGGCGCCAAAACTCGTGACCGCCGGTCCCTACGGTTACGTTCGCAATCCGCTCTACTTAGGCAACTTCGTAACGGCGGCCGGCTTTGCGCTTGCGTTCACGGGAAAGAATTCGCCGCTAGCCCGCGTTGCGCTCGTTGGAGGTTCGCTCGCCGCTCTGACCTGCGTTTATGCAACGATCGTGCCGCACGAGGAAGCCTTCTTGCGCTCGGAATTCGGTGAGAAATTCGAGCGCTATTGCGAGCGCGTGCCGCGTCTCATTCCGCAGCTCGAGCCGCTTGACGAGGGCGAGGGCGAGTGGAAGGGCGAGGCGTTGGTCGAAGCCGAGAGCAAGACGTTCTTGACGTTCGGCGCAATGCTGGCGGTGCTAGCGCTGCGCGCGCGTCGGGAATAACGCTCGGTGCAGACGCGGCGGCGTCTGACGCTCGCGCTCGTCGCAACCGCGCTCGTAGCGGTGCTCGAGTTTTGGGGAGGCGCGGTGTCGCGAAGCCTGGCGCTAACCAGCGATGCGGTTCACGTCTGCATGGATACGTTTGCGCTCGGTCTGGCGTTGCTCGCCGCGATCGGCGCTGCGCGCCCTGCAGACCCACGACGCACCTTCGGATACGGACGCATTGAAGTGCTAGGCGCGCTCGCGAATGGAACGCTGTTGCTCGTCGCAACGATTGCGATCGTCTACGCCGCCCTACGGCGCTTTGCGATGCCGATCGAACCGCACGCAGCCCTGATGACCCTCGTCGCGACGGCCGGATTGGCGGTCAACGCCGGCGTCGGCTTACTGTTGCGAACCGAGAGCCGGCGCGACCTCAACGTGCGCGCCGCGCTCTTCCATGTGTTTGGCGATGCGCTGGGAGCGGTTGCCGTCATCGCCGGCGGAATCGCGATCGCATTCACCCATCGCGCGTGGATCGATCCGCTGCTCTCACTCTTCGTTGCCGCGATTATCGTCGTGGGGGTCGCTCGCGTGATGCGCGACGCCGCCGAAGTACTGCTCGAAAGCGTTCCCTCCGATGTCGACTCCACCAGCCTCGCAAAGCACCTCCAAGAAATTTCCGGCGTCACCGGCGTTCACGACCTGCACGTGTGGTCGATCGGCAGCGGCTCGCACGCGCTGTCGGCGCACGTGCTGCTCGACGACCGGCGCTTGAGCGAGGCCACCGACGTGTTGCGCGAGATCACGACGTGCGCTCAAACTCACTTTGGCATCACCCACGTCACGATTCAATTCGAATGTGAAACCTGCCCCATCGTCGTCCAACATTAGGGGTGCTTCGGAAGAGCACGACACGTCGCGTAGGCGGCGTGTGAATGCGCCGCGGAGCCATGGAGGGCGAGAGCGGCGCAGAGGCCGAGTGCGGCCGAGCGCCGGATGCGCGAGGCAAACGGCCGCCCGAGCGACGTGTCATGCTCTGCTCGAAGCCCCTAGGTGCTGAAAAGCTTTGCTCGAATTGTGAGTTGCTATGGCTGAGATGAATTCAAAGACCGTTGTACTTGGGATGGCGCGGACGCCGTTCGGTAAACTGGGCGGAGCGCTCGCTCCGCTTTCCGCCACGACGCTCGGTGCGGTGGCATTGAGCGCGGCGATCGAGCGCTCGAAGATCGATCCGTCGGAGATCGAGCACGTCAGCTTCGGTGAAGTGCTGCAAGCCGGCGTCGGTCAGAATCCGGCTCGACAGGTGCTCTTCAAGTCGGGCCTCGCCAAAACGGTGACGGCCGACACGCTGAACAAGGTTTGCGCGTCAGGTATGCTGGCGATCGTGAACGCGATGCGCACGATCAACGCGGGCGCAAACTCGGTTGTCGCCGCGGGCGGGATGGAATCGATGTCGAACGCGCCGTACCTGTTGCGCGACGCGCGTTGGGGTTATCGCTTCGGTGACGGCAACGTCGTCGACGCGATGATCTATGACGGTCTTTGGGATCAGTATTTTCCGATGACGATGGCCGCGCAAGGCAGCAAAGTTGCCGCGGAGTTGGCGTTGACACGCGAAGAGCAAGATCGCTTTGCCTACGAAAGCCATCGCCGCGCGGCGGAAGCGCACGCCGGCGGTCATTTCGGCGACGAAATCGTGCCGGTTAAAGTCGCGAGCAAAGCCAAGGACAAGGTCGTCGTGGAGCGCCTGCCCCGGCAGGGCAAAGCGCGCGTTCCGGTTTCGGTTGGGGCGCCGAGCCGCGTGTGGGAGCACGAGCCGTCGAGTGAGTTTACGCTCGATTATGCGGCCTATGCGCCGTTCGTTACCGGGGATGCGCCGCACGTCGTGGTCGACCGCGATGAAGCCGTGAGGCCCGACGTCAGCATCGAAGCGATGGCGAAGCTGCGCCCCCTCGAACGCAACGGTACGGTCACGGCCGGCAACGCACCGGGTGTCAACGATGGCGCGGCCGCTATGATTTTGGCCGATGCTGAATACGCCGCGCAGCATGGTTGGGAGGCACTCGCCACGATCGTGGATCACGCGACGGTAGCGTGGGACTCGCCCTATATCAGCTTGACGCCCGCCATGGCCGCCCACAAACTCTTGGATCGAACCGGATACCGCGCCGCCGACATCGCCGTTTGGGAGATCAACGAAGCTTTTTCTACCGTGGCACTTACCTCCGGGCGATGGCTCGACCTCGAGGATGGGGCCGTCAACATGTTTGGCGGCGCCGTCGCGATGGGACATCCCATTGGGGCCTCGGGCGCGCGCATCGTCGGCACCCTGATCAATCAACTGCGCAAGCGCGGCGGAGGCCTCGGGATTGCGGCGATATGCTCTGGCGGCGGCCAAGGCGACGCTCTCCTCGTTTCGGTCTAGTTTTGTTTATGTCGTTGTCGCCAAAAGGCTCATTTACCATAGTAAACTTCGCCCTTTGGCTCCTAGACCTAAGCAAAACTAGTTCCGAAACGTCTTTTCAACTGTTAACAGGATGATCGTCCCTGCTGTTTCGCAGTTTGAGCTGAACGACGAGCAGCGCGCGATTGGCGCGCTGGCCGCGGAGATTGCGCAACGCGAGATCGCGCCATCGGTCGTGCGATGGGATCGCGACCACGTCTTTCCGCGCGAGCTGTACTCCAAGCTCAGCCAAGCCGGAATCATGGGAATTCTCGTCCCCGAAGCGTACGGCGGCGCGGGTGCCGATTACGTTTCGTACGCGCTGGCGATCGAGGAGCTGGCGCGCGTGGACGCGGGCACCGCGGTGACCGTTTCGGTGCATTCGATGATCTGCTCGGCGCTAACGAAGTTAGGAACACCGCGGCAGAAAGACCGCTGGTTGCACCGCTTGGCCGCCGAAAACGCCATCGCGGGATTTGCCTTGACCGAATCGGATGCGGGATCGGATGCGGCCGCTCTGCGTGCGACTGCTAAGCGCACGGGCGACGCTTACGTGCTGAACGGGCGAAAACAGTGGTGCACGACAGGAAGCTATGCGGCTGTCGTCATGGCAATGTTTCGCACCGGCGGACCCGGCGCGCGCGGCGTGAGCGCGTTTCTCATCGAGCCGAACCTCGCCGGAATCACGGTCGAGCGCGTCACCGAAAAGCTGGGCATTCGTACCAGCAACACGTGCGATCTGGCTTTTGACGGCGTGGTGCTAAGTGAAGACGCGTTGCTCGGCGAGGAGAATGCGGGCTTTGGAAATGCGATGAGCGCGCTGACCGCGGGCCGCATCGGAATTGCGGCGCAAGCGATCGGGATTCTGGGGGCGTGCCTGGATGAATCGGTGAAGTTCGCCAAGGAGCGCGTGGCGTTCGGCAAGCCGATCGGCGCGTTCGAGGGCGTCTCGTTCAAGATCGCGCAGATGGCGATGGATCTGGACGCAGCGCGTCTGCTGACGTATCGCGCCGCCGCGTTGGCGGATGCCGGTCAACCGTTCGCGCTGGCCGCCAGCAAGGCGAAGCTTTTCGCATCAACGGCGGCGCGCAAACATGCCGCCGAAGCGCTGCAGATTCACGGGGGCTACGGATACACGAGCGAGTTTCCGGTCGAGCGCCACTACCGCGACGCGAAGATCACCGAAATCTACGAAGGCACGTCGGAAATCCAGCAGCTGATCATCGCGCGCTCAATGCTGGGCAGACTGGATTAACGCAATCGGCCGCGCAACGCGGCGATCCTCGCACTGGAGCGCGCGGGAATCGAATGGTGCGACAGAAATAGCAAGGTGACGGCTGTAACGGTGCGCGAACCCCTGGGGCCGCTATGAATCTCATGGAGCACCAAGGCAAGGAACTCTTCGGGCGAGCCGGCATTGCCGTGCCGCGCAGCCATCACGCATTGACGCCCGAAGCGGTGGCGCAGTTCATCGAAGCGACGCCGGGCGAGTGGGTCGTTAAAGCGCAAGTGCTGATGGGCGGGCGCGGAAAAGCCGGCAAGATCAGAATGGCAAAGAGCGCGTCGCAAGGACGTATCGTGGCGCAAGAGATCATGGCGACACCGATGCCGCCTAACCGGCAGAATCCCGCAGGAGAGTCCGTGAACTCCGTATTGGTCGAGGAAAAGCTCGCAATCGTGAAGGAAGCCTATTGCGCGATTACGATCGACCGCACTGCGCGCAAACCGGTCTTCATCGTGAGCCGTTTTGGCGGGATGGACATCGAAGAAGTCGCCGAGCATCATCCCGAATCGATCGCTAAGTTTTACGTTGATACGAGGATTGGATACTCGCCGTACATCGGACGGGAGCTCGCATTTGAGGCCGAGCTCGATCCCGGTTTTCGCAAGCAGTTTCCCGCGATCGCCGGCGCTCTCTACGACCTGTTTTTCGGTTACGGTGCCAAACTCGTTGAAATCAACCCGCTAGCGCTGACCTCGGACGGTCGCGTCATCGCCTCCGACGCAAAGGTCGAACTCGACGACGATGCGTTGTTTCGCAATCTCGAGCTCGACGAATGGCGCAAGACGTTGCCGCTCGACGAAGACGAGATCCTCGCCGCGCAAGCCGGAGTCGGCATCCGGAATTTCCGTCGCTTTCCCGGCAACGTTGGTACGATGGCCAACGGCGCCGGTCTCGCAATGGCCACGATGGATGCGGTGAGCAACGCCGGTGGACAGATCGCCGATTTTCTCGACGTCGGAGGCGGCGCGAATGCCCAGCGCGTCCGTAACTGCTACGAGCTGGTCGTCAACAACACCGGAGCTACGGTATTCTTCATCAATATCTTCGGCGGGATCACTCGCGGCGATGAGGTTGCACGAGGCGTCGTCGAAGCGATGCAGCAGACGACATCGCGAAAAATCCCGCTCGTCATCCGCTTGACCGGTACCAATGAGGAAGAAGGGCGCCGCATCCTTGCGCACGCCGGAATGAAACCGGTGGAAACGATGGACGAGGGTGCGCGTGAAGCAGTTCGTCTCGCGGCTGGACGAACCTGAAAGGTAACGATGTCGATTTTTCTAGACAGGAACAGCCGGGTTATCGTACAGGGCATCACCGGCGCTGAGGGTTCGTATCACACGGACCGGATGGTGAAATACGGCACGAACCTCGTCGGCGGCGTGACGCCGGGGAAGGGCGGCCAGGCCACGCCGCAAGGGTTGCCGGTTTTCGATACGGTCAAAGCGGCGGTTGAGGCGACCGGCGCGACGCACAGCTGCATCTTCGTGCCCCCCCCGTTTGCCGCGGACGCGCTCTACGAAGCGTATGACGCCGGGATCACGCTCGCCGTTTGCATCACCGAGGGCGTACCCGTCCACGACACCCTGAAAGTCGTGGGGGCGACGCCTGGTATGCGGATCATCGGCCCGAACTGCCCGGGATTAGTCTCTCCAGGGAAGGCGCTGGTCGGAATCATGCCGGGTCACGTCTTTAAGGAAGGCCCGGTCGGCCTGATGTCGCGCTCGGGTACGCTGACGTACGAGGTCGTGGATTTGCTCACGCGTGCCGGTCTCGGCCAATCGACGTGCGTCGGCGTCGGGGGCGATCCCATCATCGGAACGACCTTCGTGGAATGCCTGCGCCACTTCAAGAACGACCCCCAGACCAAGGCGCTGGTCGTTTGCGGCGAGATCGGCGGGTCGGATGAGGAAGACGCGGCGGCCTTCATCGCCGAGCACCTCCCCGAGTTCCCGGTCGTCGCCTTTATCGGCGGGCGCAACGCTCCGCCCGGCAAGTCGTTGGGACACGCCGGAGCGATCATATCGGGCGATTTTGGGACACCCCAAAGCAAGATCGCCGCGTTCAAGGCGGCCGGCGTCCCGGTGGCCGATCGACCCTCCCAGATTCCGCGCCTAGTAGCCGACCAGCTAGCCGTTCGCGCCTAGCCCGGGCACCGTTAAGGCTACCTAAAGGAACCGACCCTTTCCTGAGCAAATGCTTGGCGCAGTGAGTCACTCTGAGAAGCTCCTGAGGCCATTTTGGCCGGAGCAATCGGGGCTGGCTCGCCTTTGACAACTTAATCGACAAAGAGGGTTAAACGAACAATGAGTTCACAACAAACCCTCCGTCGCGCGGTCGTATCCGTAGCGATAGCACTGGGGATCCTCAGCCAGGGAACATGGGCACTGGCAGGCGTCACCGGTAACATCACGGGTACGGTCAGAGACGCGAGCGGCGCACCGGTTGCCGGCGTTCAAGTGCAGGCAATCGCGCCCTCCGAAGCTCGCTCCGCAACGACGGATGCGGGAGGTCACTTTGTGATCCTCTCGCTGAGCCCCGATACCTATACGATCAACTTGACGAGGGACGGATACCAAAGTATCTCGTTCCCCGGCGTGACGATCTTTGCCGACCAGACGCAGAACGTCTCGTACACGATGGTCAAGACGCTCAAGACCATCGCGCGCGTAACGTCTGCGGCCGGTGCTTCTCTCGTGAAGTCCGGCGTCGGCAGCGACCTTTATAACATTAACGCCGCGCAGGCGTCCGCCGCGGCGGCGTTGGGCGGCAGCGGTAACCTCAATAATGCCTACTCGGCCATGGCCTCGGTCCCTGGAGTTCAGACCTCCGCGGGCGGCATGGGCTGGGATTTCAACGCCGCGTACGTACGTGGTCAAAACTCGTACTATACGGGCTTCGAATACGACGGCATCCCGGTCAACCGCGCGTTCGACAACTACAACTCTTCGACCGAGTCAAGCTTGGGGCTGCAGGAGCTCCAGGTCTATACCGGCGGCGGCCCTTCGACAGTCGCCTCGGCCGGTACGGCCGGCTTCATTAACCAGGTCATCAAGACCGGTACCTTCCCGGGTTTTGCCACGGCAAACCTCGGCATCGGTACGCCGACGTACTATCATCAAGCACAGGTCGAATTCGGGGGATCCACCCCGGATCGGACCTTCAGCTACTACGTCGGACTGCTTGGTTACAACCAAGACTACCGGCTCCTCGACAACAACAACGGCGCAGGTTATATGACGCCCGGCGGACCCTTCGCTGGGCCGACCATTGGCAACGGTATCGGCTACGTCTGCACGACGCCGAACTGCCAAGGCGTCAAGCCGTCGTGTCCGGTCGGGGGTCCGCCTACGAATACCTTCAGTAGCACCGGCGTCCCCGTGGGCGCTGGCTGCTGGGAGTATTACAGCGGCGTTAGCGCCTTCCCGCAGCAGGTCACCGATCGCGAGAACGTGATCAACCTGCACTTCGGCATTCCAAAGCGCAACGGGCTACGGGATGACGTGCAGGTGCTGTGGAGCGGCTCGGCGCTCAACAACTACTTCTATCAGTCGCCGACCGATGAGGGCACGAGCGCCAACCAGTTCTCGTGGGCGCTCTTCCACGGACCTTATGGCACACCGGCTTGTGGGCCGACCACCATCGTCGGCTGGGCCAACGTCGTCGCCAATGCCTGTAGCTTCCCGGTGAACGCTTCTGGCGCACCGACCGGATTCTTCGCGCAATACGGCGACAACATCGCGTACAACGTGCCGTTCGGTACGCCGATCGCGACCAGCCCGACCAACTTCAAGAAACCGGGCCTCTATTACGCTCCCGGAACCCCGCCTCACCCGTTCGCCGGTCCCATCCCGCTGACCGACAACAGCATCAACGTCATCTCGAACGATACGGGCATCGCGAAACTCCAGTATACGTACGCGCTGAGCCAATCGGCGTATCTGCGCGCGTACGGCTATTCGTTCTACTCGGACTGGCTCCAAGAAGGGCCGCTCTTCGGTGGAACCGATCAGGCCGTACCCTCGTCGCCCGCAGCGGAATACCAGCTCATCACGCACACGGCCGGCGGCGCGCTGGACTTCAACGACCAGCTCAACGACCAAAACTTGGTTTCGCTCGGCTTCAACTACACAACCGCGTCGGTGGTCCGCTTCAACAACACGTCGGCGTATGCGTTTTGCCTGGCGAGTTGTTCGCCGATCGGCTACATGGCCAACGGCAAGTGCCTCGACGCGCACAACGGCAAGTCCGTAACGTGCCTCAATAGCACCTACTACGACGTTGCGCTAGGAGCGAACGTTCATCCGACCGCCGTTTACACCGGCAGCTCCGGAAGCTGCGACACCGCAAGCAATCCCACGCCGTGCGGGTGGCTGAGCAATGCCGCAGCCGGTCCGACCGGCTTCGGCGGGGCGGCCGGCGCAACGTGGAACTCGCTGTGGAACGGCAACGCC